>Ga0190270_10000415_pt1 | contig 18454 bp, 15 predicted proteins | sample Popmic320T_FD_133748 | JGI IMG/M metagenome (GOLD analysis project Ga0190270, IMG submission 133748) | Populus adjacent soil microbial communities from riparian zone of Weber River, Utah, USA - 320 T | ecosystem: Environmental > Terrestrial > Soil > Riparian zone | place: USA: Utah | collected...
CCGAGCTCACGCCGGTGTTCGGCAGCGGCGAAACGGCGACGATGACGGCCGGCAACTCCACACCACTCACCGACGGCGCGTCGGCGGTGCTCTTGGCGTCGGAGGACTACGCCAAGCAGCGTGGCTGGGAGCCGCTGGCGTACCTGACCGACCACGAGACGGCCGCGGTCGACTACGTCCACGGCGGCGAGGGCCTGCTGATGGGGCCGGCGTATGCGATGCCTCGGATGCTCGCCCGGGCCGGTCTCGGCTTCGACGACTTCGACTTCGTCGAGCTGCACGAGGCGTTTGCCTCGCAGGTGCTCGCGACCCTGAAGGCGTGGGAGGACCCGATCTTCTGCGCCGAGCGACTCGGCTTCGACGAGCCGTTGGGACCGATCGACCGGGCCCGGCTCAATGTGGCCGGCTCGTCGCTGGCGGCCGGGCATCCCTTCGCCGCGACGGGCGGTCGGATCGTCGCGACCCTGGCCAAGCTACTGGCCGAGAAGGGGTCGGGCCGGGGCGTCATCTCGATCTGCGCCGCCGGCGGTCAGGGTGTCACGGCGATCCTGGAGCGCTAGCGGCCTCAGGGGGCGCCGCGGGTGGCGACGGCGATGCCGGCCGCCACCAGGTAGCGCTTGACCTCGTCGGCCGAGAGGGTGGCGACCACCGGGACGTCGGGATCGGCTTCACGGACGAGGAGACGAAGCCGGGCGAGCTGGAGGCCGCCGAGCGCCTGGGTGTAGAGCACGTTGGCCAGGAGGTCCGGGTTGTCGACGTGGAACTCGCCGGTCTCGACGCCGGCCTCGATCACGACGACGAGCATGTGCAGACAGCGGGCCAGGCTGCGGCCGAGCTGGAGCATCGCGCCTTCGTTGACCTCACGCATCAGCTCGTCGCCCGGGCGGCGCAGAAGGCTGAGCGCGCAGTCGACGAACGCGGGGTAGTGCTCGCCGAAGTCGAGGAAGGCCGTGCTGATGGCTCGGAGTCGCTCGGTCGGTGACCCGTCTGGGGTGTCGGCCGCCCTCAGCTCCTCGACGAGCTCGTCGAGATAGCCGACCAGTGTGAGCGCGAACAGCTCCTCCTTGCCGGAGAAGTGACGATAGATGATCGCGCGGTTGATGCCGACGGCTTTGGCGATGTCTTCGATCCGCCCGTCGCGGACTCCGCGCGCATCGAAGAGTGCTCGAGTCGCGGCCAGGATCTCCGCCGAGCGCTCCCGGCGCCTGGCGGCCGCGCCGGGTCGGGCCGGGCGTTCGGTCCGGTCGTCGGGCTGTTCGTCCTCTGCTGGCACGCGGCCATGTTATGGGGAGCCTATGGCTCGAGGCCGCCGATGCTTCGCACGGTGGCGAGCGAGTCGACCTCGTCGGCGCTCTTGTCGTCGCGGTAACGCAGCACTCGGGCGAATCGCAACGTCACCCCGCCGGGATAGCGCGTCGAGATCTGGACGCCGTCGAAGGCGATCTCGACGACGAGCTCCGGCCGCACGTAAACGGTGCCGGGCGTGCTTCGGATCTCGCGGGCGAGAAACTGCTCGGTCTGCCAGGTAAGGAGCTCGTCGGTGAGGCCCTTGAACGTCTTGCCCAGCATCACGAACTCGCCGTCGGGGCCGCGGGCGCCGAGGTGCAGGTTGGACAGCCATCCCTGGCGCCGACCGTGACCCCACTCGGCAGCGAGGACGACGAGGTCGAGGGTGTATCGGGGTTTGACCTTGACCCACGCTGAGCCGCGCCGGCCCGCCTCGTAGGCGACGTCGAGCGCCTTGACGATGACGCCCTCGTGACCGGCGGCGATCGACTCGGCGAAGAAGTCGCCCGCCTCGGTCGGGTCGGTCGTCCGGACGCCCGGGACCCGATGGGCCGCGGGCACGGTGTCGCGCAGCGCGTCGAGGCGCTCGGTCAGCGGCCGATCGAGGTAGTCGACGCCGTCGAGATGGAGGAGGTCGAAGAAGTACGTCGACACCGGTGCATTGGCGACGAGCGCGTCGACGTCGACGCGGCTCGCGGTGCGTGCCGCCGTGACCTGGAAGGGTCGCGGCCGGTCGTCGCCGTCGAGCACGATCGCCTCGCCGTCGAGGATGAGGCGCCCGGCCGGTAGGGAGCGGACGACCTCGACCGTCTCGGGCAGCCGCGACGTGATGTCGTCGAGACTCCGGGTGAACACGCCGATGTCGTCGCCGTCGCGATGCACCTGGATCCGGATGCCGTCGAGCTTGCGGTCGATGATCGCCTCGCCGGCCACCTTGTCGAGTGCGGCGGCGACGTCGTTGCCGGTGGCGGCGAGCATCGGCCGGATCGGCTGGCCCACGATGAGCCCGACCTCGCCCAGGCCCGGCTCACCCTTGGCCGCGGCGATCTCGGTGGCGGTCGCCGTCGACCCGAGCAGCATCGAGGCGCGGCGTACGAGGGCGGGGGAGACGTCGAACGCCTCGGCCACCGCGTCCATCATCACGCCGTCGAGAGCGCCTTGGCGCAGCTCACCCGCGACGAGGCGGGCGACGAACTCCTGCTCGGACCGGGTGGCCCGACGGAACAGGTCGGCCAGCAGTTGGCGGCGTCGCTCCTGACTCCCGGCTCCGGACAGGCCGCTCAGCGTCTCGAACGTCGCGTCGACCTCGGCCACCGTCAGGGAGTTGGTCGACGCCGGGGCGGGCAGGTCGCGCAGCATCGCCCAACCCACGCCGGGGCGCCGTTGCCGCAACGAGCCGGACAGGTAGGCCACGACGGTGGCGACGTCGTCGGAGTGGCATTGGCGGAGGAGGTCCGCGATCGCGGCCCGCTTGGCGAGTCGTGATCGCGTGGAACCCACGGCCGCCGAGGTATCGACGACGTCGCCGAGCCGTACGCGGTCGTCGGCAGCTTCTGGCTGGATGGTCACTCGGCCATTGTGCGGGTCGGCGCCGACAGACGACCCCGAGATCACACCTCGTCGGACGCCGAGTCGGGCCAGGCGATCGGATCGAGCCGGATCCAGCCGCGATCGGGTGCGGTGTCCTGACAGGTGATCGGGTAGCCGTCGTCCCAGCCGCACGCGGGGATGCCACGGCGATGGAAGTTACTGGTCCAGAAGACCTTGTGGGCGCCGAGCAGCCGGCGGGGCCCGAGCACGCGGACGGTGCGCTCGTCGATCCGGCCGACGGCCAGGTGGGCCACAACCTCGCGAGTGGCGTTGGAGATCAGGTCTGCCCGCAGGGAGCGGTCTCGCCCGAAGATCGTCACGTTGAACTCGGCGCCGGGCTCTCCGTCGGTGTCGAGGTCGACGATGAAGTGCCGATGCCGCCAGGACAGGTCGGCGTCGTCGAACGGCCCCTGGACGCGGACGGCGTAGGCGAGCTGGGTGTGGCTGCCGTCGCTCACGACCCGATGCCGGACCCGAACGATGTCGAGCGGGCCGCCGGTGTCGTCGCCGTCGGTCACGGTCTTGGTGACGACGGTGTGGGAACCGCCGGGTGCGGCGGCCGCCGGTGCGATGAGCAGCGGGGCGGCGACGGCGGCGGCGACGAGACAGCGTCGCCAGGTGGGTGGGCGCATGGCCGGACTCCTTGGTCGAACAGACAGGTCGACTGGAAACCTAGGTCCGTGATGCGGCGCCGCCGCGGTTATCCACAGCCCGAGTTAGGCCGCCAGGCCGAATCGGTCGAGCAGCCAGGCGTACACCTCCGCCTCGTAGCCGAGCTGTGCGTAGCGTCCGGCCGGCCCGGTATGCGCGCCGGCGCCGGTCTCGCAGCGGAACAGGCAGCGGCTGGCCCACCCCGGATCGGTCTGGCGCAGCCGCGCCACCCATTTCGCCGGCTCCCACACCATCACGCGGGGATCATGCACCGCCCCGGTCACGAGGAGGTCGGGCCGCCCGCCGGCTGGCGGCGGGTTGTCGTAGGGGGAGTACGCCAGCATCCAGGCGAAGTCGTCGGGCCGGCGCGGATCGCCCCACTCGTCCCACTCGTTGGCCGTGAGCGGGATCGACGGGTCGAGCATCGTGGTGACGACGTCGACGAACGGCACCTCGGCCACGACGCCGCACCATCGATCCGGTCGCTGGCTGAACACCACGCCCTGGAGCAGGCCCCCGGCCGACAGCCCGCGGGTCGCGATCCGATCGGCGTCGACCAACCGGCCCGCGATCGCGTCCGCGACCGCGATGTGGTCGGAAAACGTGTTCTGCTTGCTCGACAGCATGCCTTCGAGCCACCAGTGCCGGCCGTTTTCGCCGCCGCCGCGCGGATGTGTCTGGACGAAGACGACGCCTCGGTCGAGCAGGCTCGGCAGCGCCACGTCGTAGAGCGGGTCGTCGCACGACTCGTACGCGCCGTAGCCCCACATCAGGCACGGCGCGGAGCCGTCGAGGGGTGTGTCGCGATGCCGGACCACGGTGACCGGGATCAGCGCGCCGTCGTGACCTGGCGCGGTGATCGACTCGCTGACGTAGCTCGCCGCGTCGTAGGCCGGCACCTCGCGCCGATGCTTCAGACGCCGATCGCCGCTGTTGAGGTCGACTGCGTACCACGCCGGTGGGTCGCTGCAGGACTCCTCGACCACGGTCACCTCGTCGGCGTCGAAGAGCAGGTTTCGCCCGATTGTGATCGATCCGGTCGGCACCGAGCTGGCGATGTCGACGGTGTGGTCGAGCCGGTCGAGGCGATGGGCCTGGAGCATCGGCTGGCCGTCGCGCCGCAGGGAGAGCACCAGATGCCCGGCGAAGGCGTCGACCCGCTCGATGCGCTCGGCGGGGTCGTACGGCAGCAGCTCGATCCATGAGTCGCGACCTGGGGAGTCGAGTGGCGCCCGCATCAACCGAAACTCCGGCGCACCGTCGTTGGTCACGATCAACACGACGTCGTCGCCGTCGAGACGGCCGTGCTCGACGTGGTATTCGACGCCCGGGCGACGAGGCTCGACGCAGCGCGCGGGCTCGGTCGGCAGTTGGGCGTCGACCAGCCACACCTCGGAGGTGTTGCGGTTGACCGACCAGAGCACGACCAAACGGCCCGACCGGGAGGGGCGGACCTCGACGTCCCACTGCGGGTCCGGCTCCTCGAGCACGAGCGCGTCGGCGGCAACGTCGGTGCCGAGCTCGTGCCGCCACACCTGCCAGGGCCGGTGGGCCTCGTCATGGACGGTGTAGAAGAAGTGCCGGCTATCGGCGCTCCATGCTCCGCCGTAGTAGGTCCGCGGAATCCGGTCCGGCAGGTCGTGGCCGGTGTCGAGGTCCCTGAACCGGAGCTCGAAAACCTCGTCGCCGCTGGTGTCGACGGAGTACGCCAGCAGCCGCTCGTCCGGACTGATCCGGGTCAGCCCGAGGTCGATGTACGACGACGCCCCGGCGAGCTCGTTGAGGTCGAGCAGCAACTGCTCGGAACCGACGAGATCCGCTGCATTTGGCGACACAATGCGCGGATTCGGTCGCCGAGACGACGGATCCCGACGGGAATCGCGTAACAGTTGCGCGAATTCCCTTCCCTCCGGAGTGCGGTTGTAGTAGGTGTACCTCACGTACGACCAACTGAACGATGAGTCAGTAGGTGGAACTCGCGAGGACATCTCGGCGACGAGGGTCCGGACCAAGGGGCGCAAATGGCGGGTCGAGTTGTCGTAGAAGGCACGCTCGGCCGCCAGGTGCGCACGGACCGGATCGCTGTCGACGTCGCGCAGTCCGGCGTAGGGGTCGGTTCGTTCGACGCCGTGCTGGCTGTGGGTCACGGGATGCCGCGGGGGCTGAGGGGGTCCGTCGTGGTCGGTCACGAGCGTGAACCTACCCGTCAAGGTGGTGATCCAGGTGGAATCGGATCGGATGAAGAAAGCAGTCGCCGGAGTCGCCGCCGGCGTGGTCGGACTGGCGATCTCGGCCGTCGGCACCGCGGCGCCCCATGCCGCCTCGGCGGCTGAACCGGTCACCTTCACAGTCGGGATCCAAAACGAGGTCGACTCGTTCAACCCGTTCCTCGGCATCGAGGCGGAGTCGTACGAGATGTGGGCGTTGATGTACGACCCGCTCATTAAGTACTCGCCCGAGGACATGTCGCCGCAGCCGGGTCTCGCCAGCGACTGGAAGACGTCGTCGGACGGGCTCACGTGGACGTTCACGATCCGCGACGACGTGAAGTGGTCCGACGGCAAGCCGCTGACGTCAGAGGACGTGGCGTACACCCTCAACCGGATCCTCGACGGCGGACCGGAGTCGGCGACGTGGGGCAGCTACCTCAAGTCGATCAACACCATCACGGCACCGAACCCCACCACGGTCGTCATGAAGCTCTCTGAGCCCAACGCGGTGCTCCCGCTGCTGCCGATGCCGATCCTGCCGAAGCACATCTGGTCCGACATCAGCGAGGAAGAGGTCAAGAGCTACGCCAATGAGGACAACGTCGTCGGCAGCGGCCCGTTCCGCCTCGTCGACGGAACCGCCGGTGGGTCGATCTACCGATTCGAGGCCAACAAGGACTACTGGGACGGCGCGCCGAACATCGACCAGGTCGTCTTCTCGCTCTATAAGGCCGAGGACCCGATGGTCCAGGCGCTGCAGATCGGCGACATCGACTTCGCCGAAGGCGTCTCCCCGCTGCAGCTCGACGCCATCGAGGGCACGGAGGGGATCAAGACCGTGCTGGGCACGTCGCCCGGTTTCGACGAGATCGCCTTCAACACGGGGTCGATCGACCTCGACTCCGGCGACCTGATCGGCGACCCCAACCCGGCGGTCATGGACCCGGAGTTCCGCTATGCGCTCGGATTCGCGATCGACCGCGAAACAATTGCCGACAAGATCTACCAAGGCGCCGGAGAGCCAGCCGACACGATCATCCCGCCGGCGTATTCGACGTATCACTGGAGTCCGCCCGACGACATCGCATTCAGCTACGACCCCGAGCGGGCCGGAGAGCTCCTCGACGCCGCGGGCTACACGATGGGTGACGACGGCTCACGGACCATGCCGGACGGCTCGCCGATAGGCACCCTTCGGCTGCTGGCGCGCACTGACAGCCAATACGACGCGTCCCTGAAGACGATGACGTACTTCAAGGAATGGCTCGCTGACATCGGCATCGATTCCGAGGTCACGGCGATGGAGAGCGGCAAGCTGACCAACGTCATCCTCGACGGCGAATTCGACGCATTTCAGTGGGGTTGGTATGTCGAGCCCGACCCGGACTCGATGCTCAGCTACATGACCTGCGGCCAGCTCGGCAGTTGGTCCGACTCGTGGTACTGCAACGACGAATACGACCAGCTCTACAACCAGCAACACAGCGAGCTCGACGAAGCCACCCGGGCTGAAACGGTCAAGCGGATGCAGGAGATCCTATTCCGCGACTCGCCGTACCTCGTCACGATCGACAACAAGTACGGCGAGGCCTACCGCTGCGATCGGTTCGAGGGCTTCGTTCCCCAACCCGGTTCGGACGGGGTCCTGCTCTTCCAGTACGGCGTGAACAGCTACCTCAACATCTATCCGACGACCGAGTGCGGCCAGAGCTCGGACGACGCCCAGTCGGCCGGAGCGGCGACGGCGACGACGGACGACGGCATCAGCACCGCCACCATCATCGGCGTCGGTGTCGCGGTGCTGGCTGTCGTCGGCGGCGCCGGCGCCGTCATTGCCTATCGCAAGTCGACGGCCGACAAGCGAGCGTGAGAGCGCATAGATGAGCGCCCCGACGAGCACGCTGGTAGCCGACGCCGAGATCCAGCCGAGTCGCTCCGAGCGTCGCGGATCGGGGACTTGGCGCTACGTCGGATCCAAGGTCCTCGGATCGTTGGGTGCGCTGCTGTTCGTGGTCGTGTTCAACTTCTTCCTGTTCCGCGTCATTCCGGGCGATCCGGTGCGGACGCTGGCCCGCAACCGGCTGGTCAGCGACAAGCAGGTCGAGGAGTTGACGCGTACGCTCGGGCTCGAGCAGCCGTTGCCGCAGCAGTTCCTGACCTACCTCAAGAACACCTTCACCGGTGAGTTCGGCCTGTCGTTTCGCTATCGGCAGCCGGTCGGCGACATCATCATCGACCGGCTCTGGCCGACACTGCTCCTCGTCGGTACTTCGACCATCCTCGCCGCTCTGATAGGGGTCTATCTCGGCATGGTTTCGGCGTGGAACCGAGGGAAGGTCGTCGACAACGTGTCGACCGGCTTCTCGCTCACGCTCTACTCGATGCCGGAATGGTGGCTCGGTCTGGTGCTGCTCGCGGTCTTCGCGGTCGGGGCCGGGCCGATACCGAGTCTTTTCCCAACCGGCGGTCTCCATTCGACCGACATCCAAGACCCGAATTCCTTTGCGGCCGGCCTCGACACCGCCTGGCACCTCGCCTTGCCGGTCATCACACTGACTCTCGCCTATCTCGCCGAGTACTCCCTCATCATGCGCAGTTCTCTGCTCGACGAGATGGGCGAGGACTACATCACGACGGCGCGGGCCAAGGGGCTCCGCGACGTCTACGTACGTCGGCGGCACGCGACCCGCAACGCGTTGCTGCCGACGACCACGCTAGTCGTGCTCAACCTGGGCTTCGTCGTCTCGGGCGCGATCACCATCGAGACGGTTTTCTCTATCCCGGGCCTGGGCTTGCTGACGACCGAGGCGATGGACGTGCCGGACTATCCGGTCCTGCAGGGCGCGTTCCTGATCTTCTCGGCGGCGGTGATCTTCGCCAATCTCATCGCCAACCTGGCCTATAGCTGGCTCGACCCGCGGGTGCGGACATGACGACGACCTCGAAGCCGGCCCTCACCGCACGTCAGGTGGCCTGGCGACGTCGACGACAGTCCGCGGGCCGTACCTGGGCGGAGTTTCGGCGGCACCGTTCCGGCCTGGTCGGGCTCGGTGTCCTGGTGGTGTTCGGCCTCGCGGCGATTTGCGCTCCGCTGCTCGCCAGTCACGAGTCCATCGAGGTGACCAAGGCGACCGGCGGCGTGCTCGAAGCGCCGTCGTGGGACTACCCCCTCGGCACCGATGCAGACGGGCGTTCGGTGCTAGCCCTGTTGATCTGGGGCTCGCGGGTGTCGCTCATGGTCGGGTTGCTCGCGACCGCGATCTCGATGCTGCTCGGCACCCTGGTCGGACTCGCGTCAGGTCACTATCACAACTTCTTCGGCAAAGCGTTGTTTCGGATCACCGAATGGTTCCTGGTGGTGCCGTGGCTGCCGCTCGCGATCGTGCTGTCGACCGTGCTGGGTCCGTCGCTGCTGACGGTCGCCTTCGTCATCGGCATCGTGAGCTGGCCGGCGACAGCGTTGCTGATCCGGGCCCAGACCCTGTCGATCGAGTCCCGGCCGTACCTCGAGCGCGCTCGCGCGCTCGGCGCCGGCGACTGGCGTCAGATGAGGCGACATGTCTTGCCCAACGTGATGCCGATGGTGTTTGCCAACACCACACTTACAGTCGCCGGTGCGATCCTGACCGAGACGACGCTGGCGTTCCTCGGGCTCAGTGATCCGTTGTACGTGTCGTGGGGATCCATGCTCGACGAGGCGTTCAACGTCGGCGCCATCACGACAGGGGCCTGGTGGTTCATGCTCCCCCCTGGTATCTGTGTCATCGTGGTGGTGCTGGCATTCACGCTGATCGGTCAGGCGCTCGAAGAGGTCTATAACCCGCGGCTCCGGGAGCGCGCATGAGCGGCCTGTTGGAGATCGAGAACCTCGAAGTCATCTACCGCACGGCTGGCGGCGAGATCCCCGCGGTACGTGGAGTCGACCTGACCGTGGACTCTGGGGAGAGCGTCGGCCTCGCCGGCGAGTCCGGCTGCGGCAAGACCAGTGTCGCGAGCACGATCCTTCGGTTGCAGCCGTCCAACGCGACGATCCGTGGCAGCGTCCGCGTCGGCGGCAAGGACGTGCAAACGCTCGGCTGGAGCGGCCTTCGGGCACTGCGGTGGGGCGAAGCCGCGATGGTCTTCCAGGGCGCCCTGCACTCGCTCAACCCGGTGCAGCGCGTCGGCGACCAGATCGCCGAGCCGATCCTGCTGCACGACCCGTCCGCCCAAGGCACGGTCAAGAGCCGCATCGGTGAGTTGCTGGAGCAGGTCGGCCTGCCGGCCGCGAGAGCCCGGGCCTATCCGCATCAGCTGTCCGGCGGGCAGCGACAGCGGGTGATGATCGCGATGGCGCTGGCCTGCCGGCCCGAGCTGATCGTCGCCGACGAGCCGACGACGGCACTCGACGTCATGGTGCAGGCGCAGGTGCTCGACGTGCTGAGCGGGCTCGTCGGCGAGCTCAGCCTCGGCCTGCTGATGATCAGCCACGACCTCTCGGTGCTCGGTGCCACCTGCACTCGGGTGGCGGTCATGTACGCCGGACGGATCGTCGAGGAGGGGCCGGCGACCGACGTGTTCGAGCACCCGCTGCATCCGTACACGGGCGCTCTGTCGGCCGCGTTCCCTCGGGTTGGCGACCGGTCCGCTCGGTACGCACCGTCCGGCCTTCCGGGCGACCCGCCGGACCCGCAGGAGCTTCCGTCAGGATGCACCTTCCACCCGCGGTGTCCCGTGGCGCGTGAGGACTGCGCCGACCATGACCCGCCCGTCCGGCTGGCTGGGCCGGGACGTCCGGTCGCCTGCGTGCTCGTGGAAGAGGGAGCGCTGCAGCCATGACCGATCCACTGTTGCGCATCCGCGATCTCGCCGTCGAGTTCAGTGCGCGCGGCGTCGTCGCACGTGCGGTGGACGGCGTCGACCTCGACATCGGTGCGCGAGAGATCGTGGCGCTGGTGGGCGAGTCCGGCTCTGGCAAGACCACGTTGGCGCGCACCTTGCTCGGCCTCGAGCGCCCGACGGCCGGCGGCATCGAGTTCGACGGCAGTCCGCTGCCCACGACGGTCCGTCGACTTCGCGCTTACCGGCGTCGGGTGCAACTGGTCTTGCAGGATCCGACCGGGTCGCTCAACCCGCGGCAGACGGTCTATGAGTCGGTCGCCGAAGGCATTCGGATCCACCGCATGGTGGCCAAGTCGGACGGTGCCACCGAGATCGACCTCGTGGCGCGGTCGCTCACGCGCTCGGGGCTGCGTCCGCCCGAGAACTTCTTCCTGCGCTATCCGCACGAGCTGTCCGGCGGGCAACGACAGCGGGTCGTGATCGCCGGTGCCATGGCGCTCGAGCCCGAGGTGCTGATCGCCGACGAGCCGGTGTCGAGCCTCGACGCCTCGATCCGTGGCGAGATCCTGGCACTGCTGCTTCGACTGCGAGACGAGTTCGGCCTCACCGTGCTCGTCGTGACGCACGACCTCGGGCTGGCGTGGAACATCGCCGACCGAATCGCTGTGATGTACCTCGGCCGGCTCGTTGAGCACGGCCCGGCCGAGCGCGTCCTGTCGGATCCGCAGCACCCGTACACGCAGGCGCTGCTGTCGGTCGTCCCTGAGATGCATCACATCGAGCCGATCGTGCTCACCGGCGAAACGCCCGACCCCACTCGCATCCCCGGCGGCTGCCGGTTCCATCCGCGCTGTCCGGCGCTGCTGGACGGTCGCGCCGAGGCTGCCGGCATCGCCGACGTCTGCGGCACGAAGCCCATGCCGGTGCTCGACACCGCTCGGGGAGCAGCCGCGGCCTGCTGGCTGGCCAACCCGTCCAGCAGTTGACCGCGTCGGCCGGGTCTTCCGTCCGCGCCGGCCTCCATGGCAGGCTGGTTATTGACTTGCGAGTCAATTTATTCGCGGACGGAGAGAGCGGAGGCAGCGATGACGACCGGACGACCGGCCGGCGCCGGAGCGGCTCCCAACACGCTCCAGGCGGCCTTGCCGAAGCCCTGGTATGTGGACGACGCGCACTGGCTGCGGGAGCGCGAGGCCGTAATTTACGGCTCGTGGCTCTGCGTCGGTCGGGTCGACGAGCTGGGCCTGGCCGAGCCCGGTCGGCTCGCTGTCCTCGACGTGGCAGGGGAGTCGATCCTGCTGACGAGCGACGCCGACCGCACGCTGCACGCGGCATACAACGTCTGTCGGCATCGCGGGTCGCAGGTCGTTCCGGTGGCCGGCGGTGAGACCGAGTGTCGACCGGCGCAAGCGCTGCGCTGCCCCTACCACTCGTGGACCTACGACCTGTCGGGCCGGCTGCTGCGCGCCCCGCACACCGAAGGCGTCGACGACTTCGACCACGACGCGTTCGGGTTGTCTCCGGTGGCCGTCGCCGACTGGAGGGGTTTCTGCTTCGTCCATCTCACGCCGTCAAGGTCAACGGACCTGGCAGCCGACCTCGCGGACTTCACCGCCAGACTGGCGCGCTATCCGCTGGAGTCGCTCGTCGTGGGACGGCGTTTCGACTACGACGTCGCCGCCAACTACAAGCTGCTCCTGGAGAACTTCAACGAGTGCTATCACTGCGGGCCGGTGCATCCGGAGCTGACGCGTCTCGTTCCGGCCTTCGGCAGCGGTGGCGCCGGTCTGGACTGGGACGCCGGCGTGCCGCATCGGGAGGACGCGTGGACGTTCACGATGACCGGCACGACGACTCGGGCGCCGTTTCCGGATCTCGACGACAACGAGCGGAGCCGGCACAAGGGTGAGCTCGTCTATCCCAACCTGATGCTGTCGTGCTCCGCCGATCATGTGGCGGCCGTCGTGCTCTGGCCGACTGCGGCGGACCGCACCCGGGTGACCTGCGAGCTGCTCTTCGCACCCGACGAGGTGGCCCGCGGCGGGTTCGACCCGGACGACGCCGGCGAGCTGTGGGACCTGGTGAACCGACAGGACTGGGCCGTCTGCGAGTCGGTCCAGCGGGGGATGAGCTCGCGGGCCTATCGGCAGGGCTGGTTTGCGCCGATGGAGGACTGGAGCGCCGACATCCGGCGGTGGCTGGTGCCGCGAGTGGAGGAGTTCGATGGTTGAGCGCGTCGGGTACGTCGTGGTCGGCCTCGGCGCCTTGGGCAGTGCGACCGCGTACGCCTTGGCCCGTGGCGGCCATGAGGTCGTCGGCTTGGAGCGGTTCGCCCTCGGACACGAGCGCGGTGCGTCGCACGACGCGTCGCGGATCCTGCGGCACAGCTACCACCGGTCCGACTACGTGCGGCTGACCCTCGACGCATACGCCGACTGGGCCGATCTCGAGAGCGTCAGCGGTGAGCGTCTTGTCACTCCGACCGGCGGGCTCGACCTGTTTTCGCCCGACGCCGCGATCCCGGCGGTCGACTACACGGTGGCGATGAGCGACTGCGACATCGAGTACGAGGAGCTCGACCGTGCCGAGATCGTGCGGCGCTGGCCGCAGTTGGCGCCGCCCGACGGTACGGTCGCGCTCTACCAGGCGGATGCGGGGATCGTGCCGGCCGCGCGGACGACGACGACGCTGCACCGACTCGCTCGGGACCATGGCGCTCGGCTGCGTGACGAGTCACCGGTGCACGCGGTGCGCGACTTGGGTGACCGTGGCATCGAGGTGGAGTCGGCGAGCGGCACACTGCGATGTCGTCGGCTGGTCGTGTGCGCCGACGCCTGGACCAACGACGTGCTGGCCGGTCTCGAGTACGCGGTCCCGCTGACCGTCACTCTGGAGCAGGTGACGTACCTCGACGTCGCCGAGCCCGCACGGTTCGCCCCGGGAGAGCTGCCGTTGTGGATCTGGATGGACGACCCGTGTTACTACGGCTTTCCCTGCTACGGCGAGCCGACCGTGAAGCTGGCCGAGGACTGCGGTGGCGCGGTCGTCACCGGCGATTCGCGTGGCTTCGACCCGGACCCGGGTCGCATCGAGCGCCTGACCAGCTTCGCTCACGGGCTTCTGCCGTCGACCGGTGCGCCGGTCCGCTCGAAGACCTGTCTCTACACCCTGACGCCGGACCGAGACTTCGTGATCGACGCGGTGCCCGGACACGGGGCGGTCGTGGTCGGCCTCGGCGCGGCCCACGGCTTCAAGTTCACTCCGACGTTCGGCCGGCTGCTCGCGGAGCTCGCGGTGACGGGAGAGTGCTCTGCCGACGTGTCGGGCTTCCCGTTGGACCGGCCGGCGTTGACTGAGGCCGACTACCCGGCGAGCTGGTTGGTATGAGGGGTGGCCCGGTGACGTTGTCAGTCCAGAAGCTCGGCGTCGATTCCGAGCTCCTCGGCGACTGTGGCGCGAATCCATCGGCGCAGCTGCGCTCGGCTGACCGTGCGGTAGACCACGACGGCGACCGACAGGCCGTCGAGCATGGCGCCGATGCGGGTGGCCGTGGCGCCGGGGTCGTCGCAGGTGAAGTCGCCGCTGTCGACACCGTCGTGGATCGCGTTGCACAGCGCGGCCTGCCAGCGGTCGTCGAGCGTGTGCAGCATCTTGGCGATCGGCTGATGGCGGAGCGCGACCGACCAGGCGTCGATCCACAGCGTCCATCCCGGCGCCGACCCGGTCGGTCCGTAGGCGGCGACGACGCGACGGAGCCGTTCCATCGGGGTACGCCCGCGCGCCAAGGCGCGATCGAGCCGGGCGAGGTCGCGGTCGACCGCGTACTCCAGGGCCGCCGCGAGCAGATTGTCCTTGCTGTCGAAGTGATAGAAGAGCAACCCCGTACTCACGCCGAGCGCCTGCGCGACGTCTTGGGCGCGGGTGTTGGCCATGCCCAGGCGCTGCATCTCGTCGACCGTGGCGGCGAGGATCTCTTCGCGGCGCACTTCCACCTTGCGGCGTCCCATGGCGCCCGACACTACCGGCGGAGGTCGATATGACGGTTCTCGACGCAGTCTTGCAGGCGGCCAAGTCGCACGACGGCTCGCGGATGTTGCCGAGCGACGCCTACACCTCACACGACGTGTGGGAGTGGGAGCAACGCCACGTCTTCGCCGGGAGCTGGTGCTGTCTCGGCCGCGTCGACGAGATCTGCGACGGCCCGGAGAGCCAGCAGGCCGTCGCGGTCGGCGACATCAGCGTGCTGCTCACCTGGTCGGAGCGCGGGCCGCGGGCGTTCGCCAATACCTGCCGCCATCGCGGCCACGAGTTGCTGGCCGCCGGCGAGTCGAGCTCGCGCAAGTCGATCGTCTGCCCCTACCACGCGTGGTCGTACTCGCTCGACGGCTCGCTGCGGGCGGCGCCGGACTTCCGCGGCGTGGAGGGATTCGAGCCTGGTGATCACGGGTTGGTCGAGCTGCCGGTCGAGACCTGGCACGGCTGGCTGTTCTGCCATGCGGCGACGCCGCTCGGCGGCGACGTGCCTGCGTTCGACGCGCACTTGGGCGAGATCGAGCGGATTCTCGGGCACTATGCGCCGGAGACCCTGGTCCGTCGGGCCCGCCACACCTACGAGATCGCGGCAAACTGGAAGGTCGTCTGCGAGAACTACCACGAGTGCTACCACTGTTTGCTGATCCACCCCGAGCTGTGCGAGGTGTCGCCGCCCAACTCCGGCGACAACTACGAGCTGCCCGGCCAATGGGTCGGCGGTTCGATGGACCTGCGCGAGGGCATGGCGACGATGTCGATGACGGGGGAGCCGGCCGGTACGCCGATCCCCGGCGTCGACCCTCGGATCGTGGAGTACATCCAGCTCTGGCCGAATCTGCTGGTGTCGGCCCATCCTGACTTCGTGATGGCGCACCGTCTGGTGTCTCTGGCGCCGGACCGAACGTGGATCGAGTGCTCCTGGTACTTCGTCGACTCCGAGGGCGAGGCGGCGGCCAACGCCATCGACTTCTGGGACATCACCAACCGCCAGGACTGGTCGGCCTGCGAGTCGGTGCAGCGCGGGCTCGGGTCGCCACACTTCCGACCCGGCCCGTTCGCCCCGAGCGAGGACGCGGTGCAGCAGTTCGTCGCGATGGTGGCGTCGGCGTACTCGGGCTGATCCCGGTCACTCCGCGACGGCGGTGGGCCAGCCGGGAAGCCGGTCTCGGAGCGCGTCGCGGAGCTGGTCGGCGACGGTGAGGACGAGCCGATCGTCGCCGGGCGCGCCGAAGACCTGGATGCCGACCGGGATCCCGGCCTCGTCGAGTCCCGCCGGGACCGAGCACGACGGCAGACCGACCAGGTTGTGCAAGACGGTGCACGGCAGCGTGGCATCGCGAAACGCCACCTCCCCACCGTCGGTCGTGACGCGGTCGGGAGCTGTCGTCGTCGATGCTCCCGCGGCAGTCGTGGGCTGGAGGACGATGTCGACCTCCGACAAAGCCGCACGGGTCTCCCGACGGAGCTCCGCCAGCGTGGCCTGGGCCGATGCCACGTCATCCTCCGTGAGGGCCTCCGCCCGCTCCAGATGCCACCGAACGTCGGAGCCGTAGTCGTCGGCGCGAGTCGGCCAACTGCCGAGGTCGTCGCGATGCGCCGCGAGGGCCTCGGCCCGTTGGATCGTCGCGAACACGCCGAAGGCATGTGTGGGGTCGGGGAGGGCGATCGGAATGGCGCCGTCGAGCACGTCGACGGCGGCGTCGAGGGCGTCTCGTACGGCGGGGGACAGCGCAATCGCGGCCGTGGTCGTCGGGATGCCTACGCGCGGCGTACGGACGACATCGGTACCCGCCGACGGCCCGAGGGCTCGCCGGACATCGCCCACCTCTCGGGCCAGCACTCCGACATGGTCGAGCGACGGCGACAGCGGCAGCACACCCTGAGTCGGAAAGGTGTCGTAGGTCGGCTTGAACCCCACGATGCCGCACAGCCCGGCCGGGATGCGTACCGAGCCGCCAGTGTCGGTGCCGAGGGCGAGCGGGACCGCGCCGTAGGCCACGGCAGCCGCCGACCCACCGCTGGATCCGCCGGGGACCCGGTCAAGCCGCCACGGGTTGCGCGTCCCGCCGAGCGTTTCGTGCTGTGTCGTTATGCCCCACGCGAGCTCGTGCGTACGCGTCGTGCCGACGACAACCGCACCTGCGTCGCGAAGGGTGGCGACGACGGGAGCGTCTCGCCGTCCCTTCATGCCACTTCGGGTAGCGGAGCATCCGGTGAACGGGAGGCCCGCGACCTCGATCAGCTCCTTGACCGCGATCGGCACGCCGGCCAGCGGTCCGACGTCGACTCCACGTCGATAGCGTGCGGCCTGCTCAACGGCATCCGCTCTGGCCCGCGCGGCGTCGACAGCCGTGAAGGCGCCGACCGTCTGGTCACATGCCTCGATCCGATCGAGGCACGCGTCGAGCCCATCGACCGGGGAGGCGTCGCTTCCGCGGAATGCCACGATCAGGTCGTCCGCCGACAGCTGCCAGAGCTCGGTCACGAGTTGCGACCTCTCGCCGCGACCCGCCAGGTGTCGACGACGCTGCCCTGGTCGACGACGACGAGCTGGTCGTACAGGTTGACCGTCGGGCACACGTGGTTGGGGACGACGACGACGCGGTCGCCGATTTGTGGCGACGACGATCCCTCGGGGATGTCGACGAAGCCGTGGTAGTCGTTCATGGTGCGCAGCGGCAGACCGCGATCGGCCAGCCAGCCGAACCCGGGCAGGATCGGATGCGCGTCCCTCGACACCGCCTTGGCCCCGGCGTCGACGATGACCTGGCCGGCAACGGCGGTCGACACGACGGTGGCGACGACGTAGAAGCCGACCGCGGTTGGCGGGACGGCGCCGAGGAAGACCTGCTGCGCGTCGTTGAAGACGTAGGTCCCCGGCCGCTGCTCGGTGACCGGCGCGTGTGCGGAGAGCTCGGCGGTCGGCGTCGATCCGGCGCTGAGAACGTCTGCGGTGAAGCCGGCCGCGTCCAGCTCGTCACGGGTCCTGGCGAGCGAATCGACCTCGTCGCGAGCGGCCGCGGCCCGTGCGTCGTCGCCCCGGTAGCCATGGCCCCCGTGGGTGAACACTCCTCTGAGACGGAGCCCGCCGTCCTCGATCGCCCTCGCAAGTCGGGTCACGTCGCCCGGTGTGGCGACACCCGTGCGGTGGCCACCGCTGTCAACTTCGATCATGACCTCGAGCGGCGTGGCAGCTCCCCGCGTCGCACGTACGAGCGCGGCGATTCCCTCTTCGGAGTCGACGCCGATGGCGAGGCGGACGCGCTCGTGGAGGTCGCGTACCCGCTTGCCACGGCCGGCGTCTGCATAGACGGGATAGGCGACGAAGAGGTCGTCGACTCCCGCGTCCGCGAAGACCTCGGCCTCGCCGAGCGTGCCGACGGTGAGACCGCTGGCACCGGCGTCCAGCTGGAGCCGCGCGACCTCGAGACACTTGTGGGTCTTGGCGTGCGGACGCAGGCGTACGCCGGCGTCGTCCATAGCGTGCTGCATGGCCGTGACGCTGGCTCGTACGACACTGAGGTCGACGACGGCCGCGGGCGTCGGTACGTCGTCGGGGATGGTTGGCGCGGGGATGCTCTCGACGGCTGCGAGTCCGGTCACGTGGCCATCCTTGCGGATGCACCGATTGGCTGCCGCGGCCGGTTTGGGTGCGGCCGATCACCTGGGCCCGAATTCTCTTGCGTGCAAGCGTTCTGGGCGTCTGCTTCTGTCGGTTGCGGATGTTAGTTTCGTACACATGACCTGCATCTCTGCTTGAGTGCAGTAGCGTGTGACTGTGAGCGAGGTGCAGCGGCCGAGGGGCGGCAGGGATTATCCGCGGACCTATCAGGAGTTCCGCGAGTGGTTTCCTGACGACGAGG
>Ga0190270_10000416_pt1 | contig 18453 bp, 17 predicted proteins | sample Popmic320T_FD_133748 | JGI IMG/M metagenome (GOLD analysis project Ga0190270, IMG submission 133748) | Populus adjacent soil microbial communities from riparian zone of Weber River, Utah, USA - 320 T | ecosystem: Environmental > Terrestrial > Soil > Riparian zone | place: USA: Utah | collected...
GCGGGGTTAATCTCTCTCATTTCGAGTAGATTTCTTATTTGAGGCAACGATTCACTTTCGAGTAGATTATTTGTGAGGCAATTCGGTCGCTTGACCGCGTCCGCAAGGGACCTTAGAGTTGCGGATTCGTTTTTAGACAGTAATTGAGCGCGAGGAGTAGCCGAGTGGCAATTAAGATTGAGAACCAGCTTGAACGGGCTTTACCGAAGGACAGCATTACTCACATCGAGGGCGCTTTTGATAGCTTGCCTCGTGAGCATACAAGAGGCTTGGAGCGAATAAGGCTCGTTGAATTCATATCGGAACCTCGTCTTCGTGGGACGCTGCAGATGACGGAGTTGCCTGGACTCTATCATCCACGCCAGGGTCCGAAGGCTGCGTGGCTGGAATTAGCGCTGGGCGTATTGCTTCCTGCAAACAAGCCTTTACACAAACGGATCGTTCCACGACTTTCGTTTAAGGGTAATTTGACGGCTACGATTTTTTCCCTCGTGGGCCAACACTACCATCTCACGTTAAAGCATTCGCTTAAGAAGACTCAGCTGGAACCTGCCGTTAGAGCGTACACGGAAAAACACCTTAAGGCGTGGAATGAAAAGAAGCACACCTTCCGCGCAAAGCTCTTCAAGCCCATTCAGCCTACACTCGAGCGCTGGGCCAAGGGATTACAAAAGCGAGCGGCCGCGGAAAAGAAGAAGGGGTAGTTCCCGCGCGGTCAGACTTATACAGAAGCGCGGTAGCGCCGGATACTAGAGGAACTCAGATGCAGGTGGCTTGGATCTCAAGCAAGATGATGCTGCAGTTGCCTCTAGCATCCGGCGCTACCGCGCTTCTGTAAGCGGTCTACTCGGGATCGGTGTTGCCGCCATCAATCTCTTTAGCAACAGAACGCAAAGCCTGGGCGACGTCGTGGGTGTTCACATCCGAGCGTTTGAAGCGCACTTCCAGGTTAAATTCCTTCTTCGGCGAGGCATACTTGAAGACGTAAGGTTTTACTTCCGGAGTGATGCGCGGACCCATTTCCTGACGTCTGACTTCCCTTGCGTCCTCGCGCGTGAGCCCTCGAGAAGTTATTTCGACCGCAAGTCGTCTCATTCCGTCTTCGTCGGGCTGGCGCACAATCTGTAGCAGCATCGACTTGGCCGAGACCTCACCCTGTCGGCAGATGTCCCTAATGTCGTGTGGAATCGCGGCAATAGAAAGTGCTTCGGTCACGGTGCTTCGGCTCTTCCCTACTTTGCGTGCTACTTCTTCGTGGGTGTAGCCAAACCTTTCGCATAGTGCCAACAGTCCATCGGCTTCTTCCCAAACCGTTAGATCTTTGCGCTGCATGTTTTCAATCAGCGCTATTTCTGCGACGGTGCCGGCATCGACTTCCATTTCCACGCAGGGCACTTCTTTCAAGCCCGCAGCGCGCGCTGCTCTGAAGCGCCGCTCACCGGCGATGATCATCCAGCGTCCGGTCTGCCTTGACGGCTTTACCAACAAAGGCTCAAGGACGCCTTTCTCAGCAATCGAAGACGTCAGTTCAGTTAAGTCACCAAATTCCGTGCGTGGTTGTTCCGGATTCGGATCGATCTTATCCAAATCGATCATGCGGCCCACCGGAATGGGCTGATGCTGCGACAACTCTTCTACGTAATGAGCGTCGTGACGCATCTGTAAGCCAGTCGGCAATCCCCTTTTAGACACGTTTTAATACCTCTTCACACAGGTTTGCGTATTCAATTGCGCCCGAAGAAGCAGGAGCGAAACTAAAAATCGACTCCTTGTATGCGGGCGACTCTTCGAGACGAACACTCTTGGTTATGACAGTATCAAACAATTTTGGACCAAACACTTTCTTAATCTGTTCATGAACCTCGCGTGCCAGCGTGGTCCGCTTATCATGCAGAGTGACCAGCACGCCTAACAATTCCAGGCCTGGATTCGGACGAGCTTTAACCTTCTCGATGGTCTCGAGAAGATCATCGGTGCCCTCAAGTGCGAAGTAAGACGATTGGATCGGCACTAGAACATGCGTGGCCGCAACCAGCGCGTTGACCGTAATCAAACCCAGCGTTGGCGGAGTGTCGATAATGATGACGGGATATTGCTCGCGGAATGGAGCCAGGCGGTCTTTCAGCCGAAATGGAGCATCGAAATCGCCCACCAGCTTAGCTTCCAGTTTCGCCAGGTTAATACGCGCTGGAATTAGGTCGAGACCTTCGACTGGCGTTCGGTAGACAGCCTGCTCGACCGGCGCCATACCGTCGGTCATCAGCTCATACGCAGAGCGTTCAACCGAGAGCGGATCAATAAACGATATGGAACTGTTTGCCTGGGGATCTAAATCGAGAAGAAGGACACGTTTGCCAAGTCTAGCAAATGCGGCAGCCAAATTGATGGCGGTAGTAGTCTTGCCCACGCCACCCTTTTGATTTGCGATCGCAATTATCATTCGTTACACATCGTAGTCTCTAACTCAGAACCGACAAAGAATCACATAGGAAGATCACCGGCTTCGCCGATGACGTCAGGCCATTCTTCTTCGCCTAGAGAGGAGTCGTCCGCTGACTCATCTTCACTCGGGACCGTATTCCGCGAAGCTTTAATGACTTCCGCGTCAACATAGATGGGACAATCCGCTCGAAGCGCCAGGGCAATCGCGTCGGAAGGTCGCGAGTCGAGCACCATTCGGTTGCCGTCGCTCATGCGCATCTCAATGACTGCGAAAAATGTGTTGTCGCGCAAACTGGTAACTACAACTCTTTCGATTTGAATACCAAGCTCGATTATCAGGTTACGCAGCAGGTCGTGGGTCATGGGACGAGGTGGCGCGATCTTTTCAATCTCTAAAGCGATCGCATTGGCCTCGTATGCGCCTACCCAAATCGGCAGCATCGTATCGCTGTCGACGTCCTTCAAAATAATGATCGGCGTCCCACTATTAGGATCCATCATCAGCGCTCTAATTTTTACTTCGATTTCCATGACTTCCCTGCTTCTGGTTCTGCCCTGGCTCTACCCCCTGACATCAGGTGTTTAGAGTACAACCTTTAGGGTGCTCGTTTGCGACCTCGCACCCTCGCTTCATCCGCGAGCGGCTAGCTAAAGCTCGTTCTCTATACGCCTGTACCCGCGGTCGCTGCCAGCGTTCCATAGAGACTATTTGGTTTCGCCTCGGAAACCAACACCTCAACAACGTCTCCAGCTTGCGCTCCATCTGGGCGGAAGTTAACTACTTTGTTGCAGGTCGTGTGGCCCATCATGTCGTTCTCGGAGCGCGCGCTCTGACGTTCAACCAATGCGCTTACGCGGCGGCCCACATAGCTTTCATAGATCATCTTCTGAATAGATATTTGCAGATCCTCGAGCTCTATGAAGCGTGCAGTCTTCTCGCTTTCCGGAACCTCATCGTCAAGCTGGGCCGCTGGAGTTCCCGCGCGTTTCGAATACTTGAACATGTAGATCTGGTCATATTCACACTCGCGCACAAGCCTCATAGTATCTTCAAAGTCTTCGCGGGTCTCGCCGGGAAAACCTACGATGATGTCGCTCGTCAGCGCGAGCCGGCGCTTCGATGTTTTGATCCCGTTCACCCTTCGCAAGTAATCTTCGCGCGTGTGGCCGCGCCGCATCGCTTTCAAAATTCGATTGCTGCCTGATTGCGCCGGCAGGTGGACCCAGTCGCAAAGATTCGGATACTCCTCGATCGCGGACACTATATCAGGGTGGAAGTCTCTGGGAAACGATGTCGTAAATTTGATTCGGTCCATCCCCGTCTCGGCCACAGCCCTTAGCAGACGGGAAAACGAAGTTGCTCCCTGGTAAGCTTCAAGACCTTCCTGCGATTTGGGTCTATAGCTATTTACGTTCTGGCCGATCAGATGCACCTCTTTGTAGCCAAGCGAGTGGAGTCGTGATACCTCGTCGACTATTTCCGCGGCGTTGCGGCTTTTCTCGCGTCCTCTCGAATAAGGAACAATGCAGAAGGAGCAAAACTTATTACAACCTTCGATGATCGGCACAAACGCAATGTAAGGCGATCGTCTTTCTGCCGGTGAAACATTCCACTCTTCGCCTTCCTGCCGCTCGTCGAGGTCGATAACAGATGCTTCCCCGCCCCGCGCGCGCTGAATCATTGACGGGATTCGATCGGTGGCGCGTGTGCCAATAACTAAATCGACTGCGGGAGCATTTCGGAAAATGGACTCTCCTTCCAACTGCGCGACGCAGCCCATTACGCCAATCAACGGTTTCGACTTACGCGTTGTCGTCGTAAGCTTACGAATCTCTCCGATACGGCGGAAAACTTTTCTTTCCGCGCGCTCTCTCACTGAACAGGTATTAAGTAGAACAACGTCCGCTTCGCCCGCCATCGAAGTCAGTTCGTAACCCGCCTTGCGCAAACCTGTAGCGGCGCGTTCCGTGTCAGCGACATTCATCTGGCAGCCGAACGTCTCGATGTAAACTTTGGATTTCATTAATACGGACTACCCGAAATTCCGCGACGTAGTTCAGAGTTCAAGCTTCAGCTTGCGTGCGCCAGGGAGGCAGCCTAAAGGCGGAACTCTGAACTGCCAGCTTCCAACTTACGGCCTGAATTCGCCCGTAGTCTATCAGAAACTGGAAGTCAAACGCGATACCGGACTTTTTGCTACAGAGCGTTTTAGTGGTTTGTAGTCGCGCAGCTTGACCCTTGTTAATTACGTGGTAGCATTGCCCGCGAGTTCACAATTCAAAAAAATTAAGAGGTCCCTCATGTCGTTCAACAAAATAATTTTAATTGGAAATCTTGGCCGTGATCCTGAGCTTCGTTACACGCCCCAAGGGACGCCTGTTTGCAGTTTTAGTATGGCGACAAATGAACGACGGAAGGACAAAACGGGCGAGATGCAGGACCACACTACGTGGTTCAAAGTAACACTCTGGAACCGGCAGGCTGAGACGGCCGCTCAGTATTTACAAAAGGGTCGCCCCGTTTACATCGAAGGACGTCTTCGAGTTGAGGAATACACAGACCGAGACGGAAAACCGAGACACAGCCTCGAGGTTAACGCTACTGATATGCAATTCATCGGTGGCGGGCGGGCTGAGGGTGGTGCGCCAATGGAGAGAGCCGCCGCAGCATCAGGCGGCGGCGAGCCTGCGGAGCTGCCTGATGATGACATCCCTTTCTAACGGTCTCGAATAGATTTAGAAACTCACACGTCGCTCCTATGCAAGGCTTGTCGCTGGCGACGTTAATGCCCGGCGCGAATGCCAAGCGTTAGGTGATTTCTCACGTACCGTTCACAACTGAAAGTCATCAGTGTTATGTCTTCTGACGACCCTAAAACAATCGCTCTCCAAAGAAGCTAGTCAGGCTTGGCTTGGTCGCTATCGCGTTGCTGTTTTCTCTGCGAATATCATGGCATTCGCTTTTGCTGGGGCCATAGTGTGGGCGAGTTGGCAACTGTGAAACACTAGTTCCCGAGACCGCTTTCTGGAACGCGCTCTTTACAGCGGCGAGCACCTTATTACCGCTGCGTGGGAGCGAATCGGCTTATTCCTCGTTTCATTTCTTGTGATGCTGATCGTGGTGTTTATTAATCGCTGGTATCTTCACCGCTTTCGCGCCTAGCAATCACCAATCTGACTGACCCAGAGGAGACCTCTGGTGCATCGAACCCGCTGAACCCATTCAGGCTGTTGATCAATCGCCGCAATTAACTACGCCGCCGTCCCCCAGCGTCCAAACTGCCTTAGCTTCTGGTAGCGGCGCGTCAGGCGCTCGTCCTGACTACAACTAACCGCTTCGGCTAACCGTTCAGTTAGAGCTGCGTCCAGATAGCGCGCGGCTTTCTCGTAATCATTGTGTGCGCCGCCTTCGGGCTCGCTGATGATTTGATCGACGATCTTCTCGGCGTAAAGATCCTGCGCCGTTAAACGCAAACCGGTAGCGGCGCGGTCGGCGAGCTTAGCGTCCTTCCAAAGAATTGCCGCACATCCTTCAGGAGAGATGACTGAGTAGATCGAATTCTCGAGCATCATCACCTGATCGCCGACGCCAATAGCCAGGGCCCCACCAGAGCCTCCTTCTCCAATGACCGTTACAATCACCGGCACTTTAAGCTTGGCCATTTCACGTAGGTTGTAGGCGATCGCTTCTGCCTGGCCGCGCTCTTCAGCGTCGATACCGGGATATGCGCCGGGAGTGTCAATCAAGGAAAATATGGGTCTGCCGAATTTTTCCGCGAGCATCATCGCCCTTAGTGCTTTGCGGTAGCCTTCCGGTTTAGGCATTCCAAAGTTTCGATAGCTCCGCTGCTTGGTGTCGCGTCCCTTTTGATGGCCCACCACGACAATCGGAAGACCATGAAAACGCGCTGAACCGCAAACGATCGCCGGGTCGTCACCGAACCGGCGATCTCCATGGAGTTCGACAAACTCATCAAACAGCCGCTCAATGTAGTCGAGCGTATGCGGACGATCGGGATGCCGTGCGAGTTGCACGCGTTCGATCGCACTGAGCGATGCCGGCTGGGGTGCCGGCTTCTTCTCGGCCTCAGAACGTTTGTTTCGTTTTGCCACTTACTTACTGTTCCTTTGTTTCATCTATCGGTATCAGGTGCCGATGGTGGCATTTTGGAAATCACATAAGCGACGAATCCACGAAATTACACGAACCAACACGAATACTTTTAGTGTGATCAAGCAGGGCCCGATCGTCGGTTTCCACAAGTTGAAAACAGAGACGGAACTTCTCATCAACCCAACTTGAAAGATAGACCAACCCTTCAGGAGCGAGACGTCCTTTTTCTTTAAAGCGACGATAAACGGGTAAGGCGTCATAGTTCTTGAAGTTTTCGATCACCATATAAACCATGGTTTAAGTGCCTCAGTATGATTCACTGAAGGTAGCCTTCTTACGCAGGTGCCGTCGAACTAAACAAAGTCCCTTCTCTTCGGTCCGATTCGCCTCGCGGAGCGATCTCATTAGCACCGCGGCTTCAGCCCGGTGAACGAGCCCGGAAAAGCATTTCTTAACCGTTTCCAACGGTTTCCTGTATCCCACGCCAATAAATCGTTAAAACGGTTTCCTCTTGATTGGTGCCGTAATGTCACCGGGCTGAAGCCGCGGTGTGAATGAGATCGCTCCGCGTTTCACAGGGCAAGGTCGTTCTTTGCCACTTAAACTGCGCCGAAAGGGAGCCAGTACCAAAAGGCCTCTAAGCCTTCTCGACTTTGAGTCCACAGCCAACATTACGGAAGGCCGTTTCAAGCCTTTCGCTGCGCTCCACGCGCAACGTCGAGTTAACCTTCACCCGAACCAGCAGATTAGCATCAACCGAAGTTTCGAGCACAACCTCGCACCCGCCCGAATGCGTGTTTATTACGTGCAGGATGCTATCAAACAACCCTTCGGCATCGTCGGCAGCCGGTACGCGAAGAACAATGAGTTCTTTTGCCTTCGCGATTTCATCGAGCGCCTGCACCTGGTCAGCGATGATCGATGGTGGATTGTCTTCGGAGAGTTCGAGACGTCCGGTGATTAGCACTGGAAGTTCGTTTTTAAGCAGCACTGAAAATTTCCGGTAGACTTCCGGCCACAGGACACACTTAGTTCCTCCTGCTTCATCCTCGAGACGCAAGAGAGCGAAGCGGTCGCCTTTTTTAGTTGTCCTGGGCTGAAGATCGTTGATGATGCCGCCAACCGAGATGCGACTGCCGCTCGAGAGCGTGGGCAGGTCAACTGACTTCACAGCTCTTGATGACTGTAATAAATCGCTATAGGCGCCAAGCGGGTGGCCGGTGATGTAGAAACCCAGCGCGGCTTTTTCCGCTAGTAAACTTTGAGAAGAAGTCCATGGCACGCCCGTGGATGCCGGCTGCTCGATGTAGGCTGAATCTTCAGGCTCCGATCCAAACAAGCCATTCTGACCCAACATCTTTTCGCGCCGCGCTCGCTGGGCTCGTGAGAGTGCGCCGTCGATCGAATTGAAGAGTGCGCCACGCCATTCATGCGTCGCTCGTGATTCCGGTTTCAGAGAATCAAAGGCTCCGGCGCCCACGAGTCCCTCCAGCACCCGCTTGTTTAAATTGCCTTGTCCAAGGCGTTCCGCGAAATCGAAGAACGATTTGAAGGCGCCCGCTTGCCGTGCCTCGATAATGGAGTTCACGATTGACTGACCCAGCCCCTTGATCGCGGCCAGTCCATATCTGATTGCTCCGCTGAGCGGTGTGAACCCTGAGAAACTCTCGTTAACGTCTGGTGGCAGTAGATCAATCCCCTGGGATCTCAACTCTTTTGAATACTTGAACACCTTGGCAGCATCCTGGGCTTCACTCGACAGCACGGCCGCGTAAAAGTGTTCGGGAAAATGGGCCTTGAGATATGCAGTCTGAAAGGCGAGGAAGGCGTAGGCCATTGAGTGGCTGCGAGGGAACCCATAGTCGGAGAACTTTTCCATCAGTGAGAATATCTTCTCCGCCTTTTCTTTCTTGATGCCCCGCTCGACCGCCCCTTCAACGAACTTCTCCTGGTGTTTGGCCATTTCCTCGCGCTTCTTCTTACCCATGGCTCGCCGCATCAGGTCGGCTTCGCTTAAGGTGTAGCCCGCGAGCTTCTGGGCGAGCTGCATAATCTGTTCCTGGTAGACGAGGACGCCGAAGGTGTTGCTCAGGATCTCCTTCATTTCCGGCACCAGGTAGCGGACCGTTTTCTTGCCCCGGTGGCGATCGATGAACTCCTCAACCATGCCTCCGTCCAGCGGACCGGGGCGGTAAAGCGCGTTTAAGGCCGAAAGATCCTCGAGGCCCTTGGGCTTAAGCTTCCGACATATCTCCTGCATGCCTGAAGACTCGAACTGAAACACCGCGTCCGTGCGCCCTTCCCCGAAAACCGACATGGTTTTCTCATCGTTAAGCGCTATATCCGCCCAGTTAATCTCGTCGCCAAGCAGTTGCTTAATGCTCTTTAAGCAGTCATTTATAACAGTTAAAGCGGTAAGCGCTAGAAAGTCCATCTTAAGCATGCCCGTCTTTTCGAGGTCGGACATGACGTATTGGGTGGTTAATTCTTCCTTCCCTGAGACGGATATGGGGATTAGTTCCTGGAGTGGAACCGGCGAAATAACGACGCCGGCGGCGTGCACGGAGGAATGGCGGGCACAGCCTTCCAGGCGACGTGCTATTTCAATCAACTCCTTAACGGTAGGGTTGGTCTCGATTTCCTTCCGCAGCTCCGGGACCTGTTCCAGGGCCTGCGTGAGGGACACGTTTCTTCCGCGGACCGGCGGCGGAATCAGCTTGGCGATTCGTTCAACTTCCGCGTAAGGCATTTCCAACGCGCGACCGACGTCCTTAATCGCGGCCCGAGATGCGAGGGTTCCGAAGGTGATAATCTGGCAGACAGAGTCGCGGCCGTAGAGGTTTGCCACGTGATTAATCACGTCGGCGCGTCCCCTCACGCAGAAGTCGATATCGATATCAGGAAGATTGACGCGGCCGGGGTTAAGGAATCGCTCGAAGATGAGGTCATACTGTAAAGGATCTACATCAGTTATTTCGAGGCAGTAAGCTACGAGAGAACCGGCAGACGACCCGCGGCCAGGGCCGACAGGGATCGCATGTTCTTTGGCATACCGAACAAAGTCCCAGACGATTAAGAAGTAGCTGGGGAAGCCCATCTGCTTAATCATCGCAATCTCATTGGCGAGTCGCGTCTGATAATCCGAAATTGGATACCTCAGCTCCCCGCGCGCCTGCTGCCGTTCCCAGACCTTCTGCCGGCGGCTCTCAAATCCGTTCCTGACCACCTTCTCGAAATACTCGTCGATCGTTGCCGTCTCACCGTCCGGAATCGGGTAGTTTGGCAGATGGTTTACATTTTCCGGCAACCGCAGGTCGCATCGTTCGGCGATTTCGACTGTGCGCGTAAGTGCCTCGGGCAATTCGTTACCAAATATCCGCCACATCTCTTCCGGCGAGCGTACATAGAAGTTTGGACTATCATAACGGAGGCGGTTGGTCTCATTGACGGTCTTGCCGGAACCGATGCAAAGCAGCACGTCGTGGGCGCGCGCATCATCCGGCATTAAGTAATGCGCATCGTTTGTGGCGACCAGAGGCACACCGGTGCGTTTTGAGAGTTCAACCAAGGGCTTGCGAATTCTTTGCTGCGCATCGAGGCCATGCTCCTGAATCTCGAGGAAGTAGTTTCCCTTCCCCATGATTTCCTCAAATTCCACCGCCGCCGCGGCCGCGTCATTGCATGCGTCGCGAGCCAGCATGGCAGAAGGAACTCCCGACATACACGCGGATAAAGCTATTAGGCCTTTCGAGTGCTCAGCCAGAAGCTCTTTATCAATGCGTGGCTTGTAGTAAAACCCTTCCGTATAGGCCTTTGAAGTAAGTCGAACCAGGTTTCGATAACCCTCCAGGTCTTTGGCGAGCAGAATAAGATGGAAGTTCGCCTTCTCACCTGGGGCCGAAGCGGCCCGATCTCGCCGGTTGCCGCGTGTGATGTATGTCTCACAACCAATGATTGGCTTTATGCCGCGGCTCTTCATCGTGTTGTAAAAAGAGATTGCGCCAAACATATTGCCGTGGTCGGTCATGGCGCATGCTGTCATGCCCAATTCTTCGGTCCGTTTAGCGAGCGGCTTGATCTGTATAGCGCCGTCCAGGAGGCTGTAATCAGTGTGGAGATGAAGGTGTGCGAATCTTTGTTCCGGCATAAGTGCAATGAAAGAGCGGGCTATCTAATTGGAAATCGGCTTCAGAAGAAAATTCAAACGTGAGGTTGTCACTATACCACGCTCGATCAAGCGGTGTTAATGAAGGGTAAGCGAGTAGCGTCGAAATCTCATTTCCCAGTTGCGTTCCGATTTGATAACGCTGAAGGCGTTGGCAAACCCCAGCCCAGGGTTTGCTTTGAAACCCTGGGTTCAAGAGTACTTATGAGATTCTTCGCAACCCCGACGTGAGTCGGGGTTGCGAAAGGATTGTAAACGCAGGACGCAACCCCGTTGGGGTTGAGCCTCTTCCACAATTCGAACCCAGGGTAGCCGCGCAACGCGGCAACCCTGGGCTGAATTCCATAACCGCTTCGCGGTACAAATCCAAAATCTGACTTAATCAGAGCTGCCCTGAGAACTTGAGTAGTAAATGTGATGAAAAACGGCGAGAGACAACACTCGTCAGGAATTGCTGAAAAAGTACCGCTCTCGATTTCTGGAACAGCCCGTGTTGACGCTGCCGCTGACCGAGAGTATTCAATACTCATTCAACCCAAATAATCTGATACCGCTTGATGAAAACGGCACAATTTATCCAACCCTTCGCATCAGCGATGAATGGGGGATTGTGGAGGTCTCTGACGGAGCATTAATGGTTCGAGAAGGCGGCCGCGCCTCGCGGGTCTTAGTTGCCTCACCGACTAACTTGAATGATCGTCCGTTGGTAGGCGCCGGCTGGAAGTTACAACTCAAAGAGAATTGGGAGTTGGCGCCGGCGGAACAAAAAGGCGGGCTTCTGCTGAAGCGCAAGGGATGATCGGCAAGAGTGAACTTTTTGGAGTGCTGCGGCACGGCCGCTCTGGTCCGCGGCGGCTTGACAACGCTTCGTTGCACAACAGCCAACCGTTTAGGACGAGATATCGCGGGGTTGGACCAAAACCGCACCTGGCCGTCGCGCTCCAGGGAGATTAGTCTTGCCGAGGGTCATTCCCACTCGATCGTGCTTGGTGGTTTGGAGCTAATGTCGTAAACGACTCGGTTAATTCCCTTCACTTCGGAAATTATGCGAGAAGAGATTCTTGCCAGAGCATCGTGCGGCAGCCTGGCCCAATCCGCCGTCATTCCATCTACGCTGGTGACCGCGCGAATTGCTACTACCTTTTCATATGTCCGTTCATCTCCCATAACGCCAACGGTGGAAATTGGCAGCAACACGGGAAAGGCTTGCCATACGGCGTTATAAAGATTTGCTGCACGCAATTCTTCGTCGAGAATTCTGTCTGCGGACTGAAGCAGCCGGACGCGCTCATCCGTTACTTCGCCTATGATTCGCACCGCAAGGCCGGGACCGGGAAAGGGATGACGGGTAAGTATTTCTTCCGGCACGCCCAGTTCCCTGCCCATCAGTCTCACTTCGTCCTTAAACAATTCCCTGAGTGGCTCAATCAGCTTTAGGTTCATCTTTTCAGGCAATCCGCCTACGTTGTGATGACTCTTGATGACGGATGAAGGCCCGCGCACGGACACCGATTCGATCACGTCCGGATAGAGCGTGCCCTGCATGAGGAAAGCAACATCACCTACACGTTTGGCTTCCTGCTCGAAGACATCGATAAACACTTTGCCGATTCGTTTGCGCTTATCTTCCGGATCAATGATTCCGCTTAGCGCACCGAGGAACTGTTCGCCGGCCCGCACGCCGGTGATGTTCAGCTTCATTCGTTGTTCGAATAAAGCCAGGGTCGACTCGAATTCACCTTCACGCAGCAGTCCGTTATCAACAAAGATACACGTCTGCCGATCGCCAATCGCTTCATGTACGAGCGCCGCGGCCACTGTGGAATCGACGCCTCCCGACAGACCTGAGACAACGAGGCCCTTTTCACCGACCTGTTCGCGTATGCGTTGCATCTGTTCCTGGATAACGGCCTTCGGCGACCAGTCGCCTCGACAATGACAAATCGAAAATAAGAAATTACGAAGTAATTGGGCGCCGAGAGGGGTATGCGCAACTTCGGGATGAAACTGAACGCCGAATATCCCTCGGTCTGCGTTCTCCATGGCGTTGAGTGCGTCGTCGGTCAGAGCAGTAAGGCGGAACCCGTCCGGAACATTCGTCACCTGATCGCCATGGCTCATCCAGACATCCATTTCATTTGGCAGGCCTTTAAAAAGCAAACTGTTTTCGTCAACCACTTTGAGCCGAGCATAGCCGAATTCGCGATTAGGAGAGGCCTTCACTTCCCCACCCATGTCGAAAGCCAGAATCTGAAACCCGTAACAAATCCCAAGGATTGGGCTATGTATTGACTGGAGAAGGCTGGCAGCGGGCCGAGGCGCATCTGTTTGGTAAACCGAAGAAGGACTTCCGGACAGAATCAAGCCTTTCGGTTGGCGCGCCTGGATTGTTTCGACGGGCGTATTAAAGGGCAGGATCTCGCAATAAACTCCCGCTTCGCGAACGCGGCGAGCTATGAGCTGGGTGTACTGCCCTCCAAAGTCCAGTATTATGACTGTTTCGTGTTGAGTTTCATTTATCAAAAAAGCAAACCTCTAGTGGCTACTAATGCGTCCAATAACATACGTTTGAAATTTAAGCTGAGGATTATACTTTCGGATTTGAATAACTCAAGAACAGGATCACTGTAGGGAGTGCCTCCGTGGGCGCCCAATGTGCACGAAAAGCGAGGCGCCCACGGAGGGACCCCTACAACTCTCATGAAAGCTGCAAAAAAATACGGACAAGCTTTGGGCCTCACGCTGTTAGTACTTTGTTTGCTGGCCGCAGCGATGTCCGCTTTCGCCCAGGGCAACGGCACAGCGCCCAGGGAACGCCCCGCCGGTAAAAGCGTCAGTCTCAGCCAACCCCTAACAGTTGGCTGGCGGTATGACTCAAGCTCGATGATCAATCTCACACCGGCTTTCGATGGCGAACGTGTGTATGTGCCTCTCGCCGGCGGGCAACTCGTCTCGCTCAAGGCGGAAGATGGCCAACTGAACTGGCGCTCGGAGATGGGTGGCGAACTATCTGCTTCGCCGGTCGCGGATGGTCACGGAGTTTATGTAGCGTCTGAAACCGGAAAGCCTGAAGCTGGTGAGCGGCGCGCAACCGGCGCACTGCGTGCACTCGGTCGTGAGGGCGGCGTGACACTCTGGATGCGTACGCTCGAGGTGCCTTTACGCGGCGCCCTGACAATCGCCAACGGCAAGATATTTGGCGGTGGCGCGGACGGGAACATTTATGCCTTCGACAGTAAGACCGGCGCAGCGCGTTGGTCCTACCGTTTTGCCGCGCCTGTCATTGGCCAGCCAACGGTTGCCGGCTCACACCTTTATGTAGGAAGTGAAGACGGCTATCTGCTCGCCTTTAGTGAAAGCAGTGGGAGACTGCTCTGGTCGTTTCGCACCAGGGGGCCGGTGCGTGGACCAGTCGCAAATGGAAGCGACGTTGTTTACTTTGGTTCCGGCGACGGGTATGTCTACGCGGTTAATGCGACAAACGGGCGTCTGATCTGGCGTAATCGTACAGGGGCGGGAGTGCAGGCAGTGACGAAGGTCGAGGACGGGTTGCTGGTGGCTTCGCTGGATAACTTCGTTTACAAGTTTTCCCTGGCGGGGACCCGACTCTGGAAGCGGCAAATGCCGGGACGGATTTCTTCTCAGCCTTTGATGGCCGACGCCGAAGCCTTATTCATGCCGCTCTCGAGCTCTGCTGGAGTTGTTCTTGAAATGCGAGATGGGCGGCAGGTTAATTCGTTACCGGTAGGTGCGGAAATTACTAGTTCAGCTTCCCCGATCGCCGTCGGCGAAACCATACTTCTGACAACCGAGCGCGGACTGCTTGCGTTCACTCAACCCAGGGAAACGCCACGCGCGCTGAAACAATAGTGTAACTCTGAGCCGTAAGGGCTACCTGTAATAGTTAGAGGTCGGGAAGAGGGGCTTGCCCCCGCTCGGGTTCGTGGCATTCAACGAGCGGGGGTAAACCACCCTTCCCGACCTCTAACTATTCATAGATCAAATTGACTCATGATCAAGCCATTGACTAACAGGGTACTAGTTCGTCTGCACCGTCGTCTCGGCAACATCGGATCGTCGTCGAAACATTTGGAAAACCCTCGTCAGCAGTCCGTGCATGATGTAACCAAGCACGATGATCAGCAGCACCTGGCGTGAATAGAGGATGATAAGCGCGCCCATGGCCACTGCCAGTATGATCGTGCGCATACTTCGACTGCTGGTTCCTACCGTCTTGAAACTGGGAAACCGCAGCGTACTAACCATCAAGACACCAAGCAGCCCCACGAGCGCCATCAACAACAACGAATAGATCTTCGATCGTTCCGGTCCGTAGTAAACCAAAGGAAGCGGAGCAAAATGTATGATGGCGGCGATTAATCCCCCGGCGACCGGGATGGGAAGACCCACGAAACTCTTCTTGTCCATCTTGATGAGGCCTTCGGCGAGAATCCGTGGTCGCGAGGATTGGACATTAAAGCGAGCAAGTCGGAAGCCTCCGCACATCAGATACATAAACGAAAGAAACCACGCCAGGCTGTGTAGCTCGCTTCCTTCCGTTAACGTCGCCCCGTAACCCCAAACGTACGCGAGAACTGCGGGCGCCAAACCAAAGGTTACAACGTCGGCAATGGAGTCAAGTTGAACTCCGATCTCGGTCGTAGTTTTGGTGAGTCTCGCGATCCTGCCGTCCAGCATGTCAAACAAGACCGCCCAGCCAATGGCCTTGGCGGCATTGTCGAGATAATTCGCCGCAAGGACCAAATCAGATTCATTGCCCGTACCGATAAGCTGGAAGCCTCTTACCGCTGACATGACGGCGTAAAAACCCATGCCAATATTCGCAGCCGTGAAGACAGAAGGAATTAAATATAGTCCCTTCCCCAGGCCACGCCGCTCAGGATTTTTAGTTTCCGTCTCCATGTCTGTTCGAGCAGGAACCCTCATCGAATTCTTCCGATGATGCTGGTTCCACCTTTGACGCGATCGCCTTTCTTAACTGACACAGTCACGTTCGCCGGCATCACGATGTCTGTTCGTGAACTGAATTTTATCAGACCAAACCGTTCCCCCAGGGCGACCTGCTCTCCGGCGTGTTTCCAGCAAACGATTCTCCGTGCCAGGATGCCGGCGATCTGTTTGCAAACAACTGTTATCTTTTCGCCTTCGATGGTAAGAGAATTCTGTTCATTAACCACGCTCGCGCTTTCGTCGGTCGCAATCAAAAACTTGCCCTTCATGTAGGCTACCCGTGTGATTTCACCCGCGATGGGTGCGCGATTTATATGGACGTCAAAGGGCGACAGGAAAATACTGACCAGCGTCGGTGAATCATCGCTCTGCTGGTCCACTCGCTGGACCCGCGTCACGCGGCCGTCAGCCGGTGAGACAATTACATCTTTGTCGGCTGGAGGCTCTCGTCTCGGGTCGCGAAAGAAGAAAGCCATAAAAGCCGCCAAGACACCCAACAGAATCCCTACGGGCCAATAACCGAGGATAAATGCGACCATTGCGAGTGCGCTCGGCACCAACACATATATGATTCCGTCACGCACCATATCAATGCTTTGCTCCGTTTAGATAGCACACTCGTGCGCCCCGACGTTTATTTTTCCCCCCCGCGCGGACAAGTCCGCATTCTAAACGGGATGAATTCTTTACTGGTGACTCCTGTTTTAAAGAAATGGGGACGTGTCAAAGAATTCACGTCCCCTCAAAAGAAATCGATTGGGAAATACTCTTCCCGTCTTGTATTAATGGCTTACGCTCTGGTTTTTTTGGTGTTGCATCATTATGGAATACATCTGGTCTTTTAGGGCTAGCTTCTTCTTCTTGAGGGTAACCTCTTCCAACTGTTCTTCGTCGCTCGGATAAGCCAGGGCTGATAATTCACTTAACCTTTGTTCGTATCGAGTATGTTCTCGGGCCAATTCCCGAAACTCAGGATCTCGATTCATCAGCTCTTCTTTAAGCATATCCGTGGTTGAAATGTCCATTTCGCACATGTCTCCTTTCAGACGATGGGCCTGGCAAGATTAGTTTGAGGAGGCGGTTGGAAATACCTCCAGGAATTGTTGCGGACACGAAAAAATGGTAGCCCAATTATCACGATGGATCAAGCGTTTCCCTGAAGGTGAACGGTCATGACGAGCGCATCTTCCGTCGGTTCTGAATAGTATCTGGCTCGACGCGCGGTGACCTGGAAGCCACACTTTTCATAAAGTGCAAGGGCCGCACTATTTCCAGCCCTCAACTCCAGGTACGCGCGTGCTGCCCCTGAACGCGCCCCCTGCGTCAGGATGCTGTTTAATAACTTCAGGCCAATCCCGCGACCCCGATATTTGTTTCTTACCGCGACGTTGTTTATGTGCAGTTCATCGGCTCCCAGCCGAGCGACAATGTACCCGGCCAGACGGTGCCGATGATCCTGCCTCTCGGCGCCATCGACCCGGGCCACCAGCATTAGGTGATTATGGTGACCCTGAAGCTCCGAGTAATAAGCAGCCCAACCCCAGCGACTCAGGCCCGTGGTCTCTTCAATCTCAACGACTTCAAGAAGGTCGTGCTCCGTCATCTGGGTGATTGAAAAATCCTGGGCCGTGGCCGTGAATGCGCGCTCTGTTAGAGACATCGTTCCTTCAATTCGGCGTCAGACGGTCTCACGTAAACGGCAGTAAGCGTGTGCGCAGATTGCGCAGCTCCGCTTTCGAATAACTGCAGGGCCAGTGCTGCAACATGACTGGCGAGACTATCAGTTTTAGGCGCCAGCCTCCAACCTTGGGACCGCGGGCGTCCCGCTCGCAACGATGCGGACGGCTTATCCTGCGATTCAACATTAGCCAGGGACGACGGCGGGCGAGACGCCCGCCGTCCCATTTTTTGGCCCTCTGTTAAGTTCGGGATCGTCATTTCGTGAAACGTGATACCGCGTTCCTGCGCCTGGCTCTTGAGAAAATCGACCTGCGCGTGCGCGCCGATGCCGGCCCAGGTCACCTCTTCAAGCGGACCATATTTCTCCATTAACCTTTCGGGAGAAACGTGCGCCGCCACATCGAGTTCGGTTACGTGGCCATCGTTTGAAACGGAAAACATTTGGCTGAAGAGCTCGCCTCGTCCGGCCGGCAGTAAAGCCACTGTAGCACGCGAAGGTCCTGCAGCGTGGGCCACGGCTGGAAGTGTGGATACGCCGATACAGGGCACTCCAAGCGTCGCGGCCAAGGCTTTCAAGGTGGCGACCCCAATCCGCAAGCCGGTAAAGCTACCGGGTCCGGAAGCACACGCAAGCAACTCGACATCCTGTAGCGATAGACCAGCATCCTCGAGTGTACCGGAGATATCGCTTAGCAAACTGTTTGAATGCGATACCTTCGCATCGCCTAGCCGACTTGCCAGTTGAAAATTCCCTCTGCCTAAAAAAACACTGCCGCCCAACGTAGCGGTTTCTAAACTCAGTATCACCGGATTGGAATTCATTTAACTAACTCTAGTTCGATTCGGAACCGAAGCAATGACGTCAGTACCACCTCGCGGTAGAGGCTGTGTGAAAACTCAGGTACGACCAATAACGCTGAAAGCGTTCGCGAATTCCAGCCCAGGGTTGGCTTTGAAGCCCTGGGTTCAAGACGTTCCAAGAGATTCTTCGCAACTCTGAAGGAGTTGCGCTGCTTGCGTTTGGCGAATGGCGACGCAACTCCTTCAGAGTTGCGTCTTCTAAAAATGAATGCCTCTTTCC
>Ga0190270_10000417_pt1 | contig 18448 bp, 13 predicted proteins | sample Popmic320T_FD_133748 | JGI IMG/M metagenome (GOLD analysis project Ga0190270, IMG submission 133748) | Populus adjacent soil microbial communities from riparian zone of Weber River, Utah, USA - 320 T | ecosystem: Environmental > Terrestrial > Soil > Riparian zone | place: USA: Utah | collected...
CCCGACCTTTACGACGCGGCGTTGCCTAGCGAAGCTCCGGATACGGCAGGCGAGCCGGTGGATGGCATCGGCGCATTCACTGGCCCGCCGTTCGACGCCAATGACATCGAGCGCCATCTCGCGCCTTCGAAGATCCGGCGATAGCTGCCTGCCTATTTTTTGCACTGCACAAAATATCCGCAGGGTGCGGTCACGATGGGCATGGCGCCCTTCGTTAACGCTTCGTCAACGTCTGCGGCAATCGACACAAGCCATTGTAAAAATTGAAGAACGTGTCCTCGGCCCAAGCTGGCACGAAGCTTGAATTGATCTAACCCGAGACGGCGCCGCCATGCGTGACGGCATCGGGGTCCAACGACGGGCCAACAAGCAATGCCGCTGACCTGGGGAGGCCACGGAAGGCCCACTTCAGGCTGCGGCTTTTTTGTTGGCGCGAACGAAACACACGGGAAACGCGACGCGGGCGCAACGAAACCAGAGACCAGAGAGGACGACAGACAAAATGACGACGAAGGACACGGGACGGAAGTCCATCGACCGCCGCAAATTTCTCAAGGGCACCGCAAGCACCGCTGCGCTGCTCGGCGCGGTGCAGACGCAATTTCCCGGTGGCGCGTTTGCGCAAGGCGCCGGCCCTGAGGTGAAGGGCGCCAAACTCGGCTTCATCGCGCTTACCGATGCCGGAGCGCTGTTCGTCGCCAAGGACAAGGGCTTTTTCGCCAAACACGGCATGCCCGACACTGAAGTTCTTAAGCAGGCGTCGTGGGGTGCGACGCGCGACAATCTGGTGCTCGGTAGTGAAGGCAACGGCATCGACGGCGCGCATATCCTGACGCCGATGCCGTACCTGATCTCGGCCGGCAAGGTGACGCAGAACAACGTGCCGACCCCGATGTACATCCTGGCGCGGCTCAATCTCGACAGTCAGTGCATTTCGGTCGCCAAGGAATACGAGGATCTGAAAATCGGGCTCGACACTAAGCCGTTCAAGGAGGCGCTGGAAAAGAAGAAGGCCTCCGGCAAGGCGGCGAAGGCTGCCAATACATTCCCCGGCGGCACCCACGATCTCTGGATTCGTTACTGGCTCGCCGCCGGCGGTATCGATCCCGATAAGGACATCGAGACCATCACCGTTCCGCCTCCGCAAATGGTCGCGAACATGAAGGTCGGCACGATGGACTGCTTCTGCGTCTGCGAGCCGTGGAACCTGCAGCTCGTCAACCAGAACATCGGCTACACCGCGATCACCACCGGCGAACTCTGGAACAAGCATCCGGAGAAGTCGCTGGGCATGCGCGCCGCCTGGGTCGACAAATATCCCAACGCTTCGAAGGCGATGCTGATGGCGGTGATGGAAGCGCAGCAGTGGGCCGACAAGCCCGAGAACCACGAAGAGCTCGCGCGCATCATGTCCAAGCGTCAATGGATCAACGCGCCGTACGAGGACATCATCGATCGTACCAAAGGCAAGTTCACTTACGGCATCCCCGGCAAGGTGGTCGAGAACTCGCCGCACATTATGAAGTACTGGATGAACCACGCGTCGTATCCGTTCCAGAGCCACGACCTCTGGTTCATCACCGAAGACATCCGCTGGGCCAAGTTCGAGGCGACGGTCGACGCCAAGGGCCTGATCAAAAAGGTCAACCGCGAAGACATCTGGCGCGAGTCGGCGAAGATGCTGGGCGTGAAGCCGTCCGACATCCCGACTTCGACCTCTCGCGGCAAGGAAACGTTCTTCGACGGCAAGGTGTTCGACCCTGAAAACCCCGCCGCGTATCTCAAGAGCCTCGCGATCAAGCGCGCGGAAATCGGTTGACCTCAGCGGGCCGCCTTCGCGCGGCCCGACCTCTTTCACTGGAGCAATTGCAATGAACATGCCGCTTCGCACGACCGAGACCGTGATGGCGCTGCCTGCAAGCAGCGCCGCGGTGGTGGCGATCCCGACCAAGCAGGTGCCTTTCGCGACACGGCTTCGCACGCACGCGCAAAATATCGCGGTCAACGTCATTCCGCCCGTGCTGGTCATCGCGCTCGTTCTGGTGGTCTGGCAGGTGTTGTGCAGCAAGCCCGGCGCTTCGCTGCCGCCGCCCCTGAAGGTGCTGGACGACACCTGGGAATTGATCATCGATCCGTTCTTCGATCGCGGTGGCCTCGACAAGGGGCTGTTCTGGCACATGTCGGCGAGTCTGCAGCGAGTGGCGTTAGGCTATGCGCTCGCGGCAATCGCCGGCGTTGCGCTCGGCACTCTGGTCGGCCAGTCGACCTGGGCGATGCGCGGCCTCGATCCAATCTTCCAGGTGCTGCGCACCGTGCCGCCGCTTGCCTGGCTGCCGCTGTCGCTCGCGGCGTTCCGCAACGGCCAGCCGTCGGCGATCTTCGTGATCTTCATTACCGCGATCTGGCCGGTCATCATCAACACCGCGGTCGGTATCCGCAACATCCCGCAGGACTATCGCAACGTCGCGCAGGTGCTGCGGCTCAATCATCTCGAGTTCTTCTTCAAGATCATGGTGCCGGCCGCAGCGCCTTACATCTTCACAGGCCTGCGTATCGGCATCGGCTTGTCGTGGCTCGCCATCGTCGCAGCCGAGATGCTGATCGGCGGTGTCGGCATCGGCTTCTTCATCTGGGATGCGTGGAATTCCTCGCGCATCAGCGAAATCATCCTGGCGCTGGTTTACGTCGGCCTGGTCGGCTTCATCCTCGACCGCATCGTCGCCGCCGCCGCCACCATCGTCACCCGCGGCACCGCTGCGAACTAAGGAGAACGGCGATGCCTTATCCCTATCTGAAGATCGACCACGTCGATAAGTCGTTCACGCGTGGCACGACCGAGACGGAAGTCCTCAAGGACATCACGCTCGGCATCGAGAAAGGCGAGTACGTCTCGATCATCGGCCACTCCGGCTGCGGCAAGAGCACGCTGCTCAATCTCGTCGCCGGCCTGCTGCCGGTGTCGGCGGGTTGCGTGCTGCTCGAGAACAAGGAGGTCAACGATCCTGGCCCGGATCGAGCCGTGGTGTTCCAGAACCATTCATTGCTGCCTTGGCTTACCGTTTACGGCAACGTCAAGCTCGCGGTCGACAAGGTGTTCGGCTCGTCAAAATCTCGCGCCGAGCGTCACGCATGGGTCATGCACAACCTCGATCTGGTGCAGATGGGCCACGCCAAAGACAAGCGGCCGGCGGAGATTTCCGGTGGCATGAAGCAGCGCGTCGGCCTTGCCCGCGCGCTCGCCATGGAGCCCAAGGTTCTGCTGCTCGACGAGCCGTTCGGCGCGCTCGACGCGTTGACGCGTGCGCACTTGCAGGACTCGGTGATGGCGATCCACAGCAAGCTTGGCAATACGGTCATGATGATCACGCACGACGTCGACGAAGCTGTGCTGCTGTCCGACCGCATCGTCATGATGACCAACGGCCCAGCCGCGCGGATCGGCGAGGTGCTGGACGTGCCGCTGGCGCGGCCGCGCAAGCGGCTCGCGCTCGCGGCCGATCCCACGTACCTGAAGTGCCGCCAGCGTGTGCTTGAGTTCCTCTACGAGCGGCATCGCTTCGTCGAAGCGGCCTGATATGTCCAGCGACTTCACGCCCGAGCAAAAGCGCTACCTGGAAGGCTTCTCCTCCGGACTCCAGATTGCGCGGCTCGGGCGTGGATCCACCGCGTCGGCCAAGCCGAGCGGGCCCGATGCCGAGCATGTCGCGGCGCAGGATCGCGTGCTGGCGGCGGGCAAGAAGCTGTCCGACCAGGAGAAGTTCAAGCGCGATGAGCATCCGTTCGACGCCTACCATCGTCTGCAGGATCAGGCGGCCAAGAACGAGTTTCCCAAGCCCGCGGACAATTTCCGCTGGCGCTATTACGGCCTGTTCTATGTCGCGCCGGCGCAGAACTCCTATATGTGCCGGTTGCGCATCCCGAACGGCATTGTCAAGCATTGGCAGTTGTCGGGTCTCGCCGATCTCGCGGAAAGTTACGGCGGCGGCTACTCGCACGTCACCACGCGGGCGAATTTCCAGATCCGCGAGATCGAGCCGAAGAGCGCGATCGACCTGCTGGAAGCGATCGTCGATCTGGGCCTTTGCTCGAAGGGCGCCGGCGCCGACAACATCCGCAACGTCACCGGGACACCGACCGCCGGGATCGACCCGCAGGAACTGCTCGACACGCGGCCTTATGCGCGAGCCTGGCACCATCACATCCTCAATCAGCGCGCGCTGTACGGCCTGCCGCGCAAGTTCAACGTCGCGTTCGATGGCGCCGGGCTTATCGCGGCACTGGAGGACACCAACGACATCGGCTTCCAGGCGGTCGAGATGAAGGACGGTTTCGGCGTCGAGCGGGGTGTCTGGTTCCGTCTCGCGCTCGGCGGCATCACCGGCCACCGGGATTTCGCGCGCGACACCGGCGTGGTCTTGCGGCCCGCCGACGCAACCAAGGTGGCGGACGCCATCGTTCGGGTGTTCGCCGCCCACGGCGACCGCACTGACCGCAACAAGGCGCGTTTGAAATACGTGCTCGATGCGATGGGCTTCCAGAAATTTCTGGGGCTGGTGGAGGAGAAACTCGGTGCAAAACTCGTTCGCGTGCCGGCTGAAGCGGTTGCAGCGCGCCCGAAGGCGAATCGCGCGGCTCACATCGGCGTGCACGCGCAGAAGCAGAAGGGCTTGAACTGGATCGGCGTGGTGCTGCCGGTCGGCAAGCTGACAGGCGATCAGATGCGCGGGCTGGCGAAGGTTGCGCAGGATCTCGGCGACGGCGATGTCCGTCTTACCGTGTGGCAGAACCTGCTGATCTCCGGCGTGCCGGAGGACAAGGTTGCACTGGCTGAGGCGGCGATCGAGGCGTTGGGACTTGCGACCAAGGCAAGCGCGATCCGCACCGGGCTGGTGGCTTGCACCGGCAACGTGGGCTGCCGCTTCGCCGCGTCCGACACCAAGGGACATGCCGAACAGATCGCGCGCTGGTGCGAGGCGCGCGTCGAGCTGGATACGCCGGTGAACATCCATCTCACCGGGTGCCATCACTCATGTGCGCAGCATTACATCGGCGACATCGGCCTGATCGCCTGCAAGGTGCCGGTGTCGGAGGAGGACACCGTCGAGGGCTATCATATTCTGATCGGCGGCGGCTCAGGCCCGGAAGCGACGCTGGCGCGCGAATTGTTTCGCGATGTGAAAGCGGACGATGCGCCGCACATCATCGAAGTCATGCTCAAGACCTATCTTTCGCGGCGCATTTCCAGCGATGAGACGTTCCACGCCTTTACCAAGCGCCACGACGATGCTGCGCTCGGCACGCTGTTCGCGGGGTGCCGCTCATGAACTCGCCGCTGCGGACGCCGTTGCCTTCGATCGTGCCGGAGAACGCGCCGTTTACCGCCGATCAGCGCATCTGGCTCAACGGGTTCTTCGCCGGGCTGCTGGACGGCGACGTATCGGCGCTGTCGCCGCAGGATGCGTCCGCGCTGATGCCCGGCGTCAATGTTGGGGGCGAGGCCGACGACGGCGCTCCGTGGCACGATCAGACTTTGCCGCTCGCTGAGCGCATGAAGCTCGCGGACGGCAAGCCGCTGCGCCGCAAGATGATGGCGGCGATGGGCCAGCAGGATTGCGGCCAGTGCGGCTACAACTGCGAGCAATACGCCGACGCGCTGTTCGAGAAGAAGGAAGAGCGGCTAAACCTGTGCGTCCCCGGCGGCAAGGAAACCGCCCGGATGCTGAAGGTGCTGCATGTGGAAATCGGCTCGGCCCCGGCGGCTGCGCAGGCCGGCGAGCCGGCCAAGGTCGTCACCGTTCCGCTCGGCGAGGCCGGACGCTCGCGCGACAACCCGGTCGAGGCGACCTTCGTGTCGCGTGCGCTGCTCAACAAGCTGGGCTCCGAGAAGGAAACCTGGCACATCGAGTTCGACCTGACCGAGAGCGCGCTCGACTACAACGTCGGCGACGCGTTCGGTCTCTACCCCACCAACGACCCGACGCTGGTCGATATGGTGCTGAAGGCGCTCGACGCGCCGGCCGACTTTCCGATCGGCGGCCGCGCGCTGCGCGACGTGCTGACCGACGGCGTGTCGCTGGCGCCCGCGCCCGACATGCTGTTCCAGCTCTACTCCTACATCACCGGCGGCGAGCGCCGGAAGACAGCCAAAGCGCTCGGCAACGGCGAGGATCCGGACGGCGACGCTGCCACGCTCGACGTTCTGGCCGCGATCGAGAAGTTCCCCGGCGTGCGGCCCGATCCGGAAGCCTTCATCGAGGCGCTCGACCCGCTGCAGCCGAGGCTCTATTCGATCTCGTCGTCGCCGAAGGTCAATCTCGGTCGCCTGTCGTTGACGGTCGACACGGTGCGTTACCCGATCAACAAGCGCACGCGGCTCGGCGTCGCCTCGACCTTCCTCGGCGGCCGCGTCAAGCCCGGCGACAAGATCAAGGTCTATGTCCAGAAGGCGCATGCGTTCGGGCTGCCGGCCGATCCGTCGGTGCCGATCATTATGGTCGGCCCGGGCACCGGCATCGCGCCGTTCCGCGCCTTCCTGCACGAGCGCATGGCGACCAAGGCGCCGGGCCGCAACTGGCTGTTCTTCGGCCACCAGCGGCGCGACTGCGACTTCTTCTACGAGGACGAACTCACCGGCATGAAGGCGACCGGCGTGCTGACGCGCCTGTCGCTTGCGTGGTCGCGCGACGGCCACGAGAAGTTCTACGTGCAGAACCGCATGGCCGAGGTGGGCCGCGATCTGTGGTCATGGATCGCCGATGGTGCGCACATCTACGTCTGCGGCGACGCGCAGCGCATGGCGAAGGACGTCGAGCGCGCGCTGGTCGACATCGTCGCGATGCATGGCGCGCGCTCGATCAACGAGGCGGTCACCTTCGTCGCCGAATTGAAGAAGGCGGGCCGCTACCAGACCGATGTGTATTGAGATGCCGCGATGAACGCGCCCGCCACCATTCCGGCAGCCGTGCGGAGCGCTTGTCCGTATTGCGGCGTCGGTTGCGGCGTGCTGGCGCGGCCGAATGCCGAGGGCGGCACGATCGTCATCGGCGATCCCGATCATCCGGCGAATTTCGGCAAGCTGTGCTCCAAGGGCTTCGCGCTTGACGAAACCCTCGGCCTGGAGAGCCGGCTGCTCTATCCCCTACTGCGCCAGGCGGACGGCTCGCACGCGCGGGCAGACTGGGACACCGCGCTCGGCGTGGTGGCGGATGGCTTCAAGCGAATCGCCGCGCAGCACGGGCCAGGCAGCATCGCGTTTTATCTTTCGGGGCAATTGCTGACCGAGGACTATTACGTCGCCAACAAGCTGATGAAGGGCTTCCTCGGCTCGGCGAACGTCGACACCAACTCGCGGCTCTGCATGGCGTCGTCGGTGGCCGGTCATCGCCGCGCGTTCGGCGAAGACATCGTGCCGGGCAACTACGAAGACCTCGATCTTGCCGATCTCATCGTGCTGGTCGGCTCCAACGCCGCCTGGTGCCATCCGATCTTGTTCCAGCGCATGATCCGCAGCCGGCGCGACCGCGGCGCCAAGCTCGTGGTGATCGATCCGCGCCGCACTGCCACGGGCGATGACGCCGATCTGTTCCTGCCGGTTGCGCCGGGCACCGACACGGCGCTGTTCAGCGGCCTGCTGGTGCGAATGGCGGACACCGGACTGCTCGATGACGCTTTCATCAAGGCCAACACCACAGGCTTTGCCGAGGCGCTTCAACGCGCGCGGCAGATTGCCCCGGACGTCGGGGCAACCGCCGCCGCGACCGGCTTGAAGGGGGTCGATGTCGCGCAGTTCTTCAAGCTGTTCGCGGCCAAGCCGCGCACCGTCACCTGCTATTCGCAGGGCGTGAACCAGTCGGCGCAGGGCACCGACAAGGTCAACGCCATCATCAACGTTCATCTCGCCACCGGCCGGATCGGCAAGCCCGGCAGGGGCCCGCTGTCGCTGACCGGCCAGCCTAACGCGATGGGCGGGCGCGAGGTGGGCGGTCTCGCCAATCAACTCGCTGCGCATATGAATTTTACGCCCGATGAAGTCGACCGCGTGCGCCGGTTCTGGAACGCGCCGCGCATGGCTGAGCGCGAAGGCCTTAAGGCCGTGCAGATGTTCGAGGGCGTAGAGCGCGGTCAGGTCAAGGCGCTCTGGGTGATGGCAACGAATCCGGCGACCTCGCTGCCGCGCGCCGCTGCCGTCCGCGCCGCGCTCAAAAAGCTCGAGCTGTTTGTCGTCTCCGACAACGTGCTGAGCAACGACACGATCGATGCGGGTCCGCACGTGCTGCTGCCGGCCGCGGCCTGGGGCGAAAAGGACGGCACCGTCACCAATTCGGAGCGACGCATCTCGCGACAGCGCAAGTTCCTGCCGCTCCCGGGTGAGGCGCTGCCGGACTGGCGCATCATCGCCGACGTGGCGCATCGCATGGGGTTCGAAGAAGCCTTTTCCTATCGCTCGGTAGCCGACGTGTTCCGGGAGCATGCCGCGCTGTCCGCGTTCGAGAACGATGGCGCGCGGGCATTCGATATCGGCGCGCTGGCGGCGGTCTCGGACCGGGACTACGAGGCGCTGGAGCCGGTGCAGTGGCCGGTCCGTGTGAACGGCAGCGACCCGTCGCGCCTCCTCGGCGACGGTCGCTTCTTTACGCCCGACCGCAAGGCGCGGTTCATCGCGCCGGAGCGGCCGGTGCTGGCGGACGCCGGAAGCGAGGAATTTCCGCTTTGTCTGAACACGGGGCGGCTGCGCGACCAGTGGCACACCATGACGCGCTCGGGCATGAGCCCGACGCTCGGCGCGCACCGGCCGGAGCCGTTCGTCGAAGTGCATCCCGCCGACGCCGAACTGCACGGAGTTCGCCACGACGGCTTCGCTAGCGTCAGCACCGCCTACGGCAGTTGCATCCTCAAGGTGGCGGTCAGTGACGCGCAGCGGCGCGGCTCGATCTTCGCGCCGATCCACTGGAGCGATGCTAACGCCTCGTCGGCGCGCGTCGGCGATCTGGTGACGTCCGCCACCGATCCGTTCTCCGGACAGCCCGAGGCCAAGGCGACGCCGGCCACGATTACGCCGGTCGATTTCGCGTGGCGCGGCTTCGCGCTGTCGCGGCGCCCGCTCGTGCTGCCATCCGGCACTTGGTGGGCGCGGGTCGCGGTCCCGGACGCCTCCGGTTGCACGTTCGCAACCAACGAAGGCTTGATGACGTGGCACGATCTGGCGCCGCGGCTTTTCCCCGATGCGGTGCTGACCGAATACGTCGACCGCCGGCGCGGCATCTACCGCGCCGCGGCCTTTGTCGACGAGCGGCTCGATGGTGCGCTGTTCGTTGGGTCTTCGGACGCGCCGCCGCAATGGAGCGATCTGCGCTCCATGGCCGGCAAGCCCGGCATCGCGTTCAGCGGCCCGGTGGTCTGCGCCTGCTTCGGCGTCGGCATCGATGCGATCCGCGAGGCGCTGACCTCGCGCAAGGCGGCCAGCGCCGAGGAGATCGGTCTCGCGCTACGCGCCGGAACGAAATGCGGAAGCTGCCTGCCTGAACTGCGGAGCATGGTCCATGAATCTCATTCCAGTTGAAACGCGAGCGCCTGCCGAAGTCCGTGCGCCCCGAATGGGCGCGCTGGCGCGATTACCGGTTTTCCTGGCGCTGGAGGGCAAGCGCGTGCTGGTGGCGGGCGGCCCACCAGCCGCGGCCTGGAAGGTAGAACTGCTGCTCGCCGCTGGCGCGAATGTCGATGTCTATGCCGGCGAACCATCGCCGGAGCTGTTGGCCGTCATCGAGGAGGCGCAGCGCGGTAGCGCGACGCTGCATCGCCGGGAATGGCGCGACGCCGACTGCATCGGCGCGGCCATCGCGGTGGGCGCGTTCGAGGACGACGCGCAGGCCACGCGCTTTGCCGGCTCGGCACGCGCGGCCGGCGTGTCGGTCAACGTGATCGACAAGCCGAAGTTCTGCGACTTCAACTTCGGCGCTATCGTCAACCGCTCGCCGCTGGTAATCGGCATCTCGACCGACGGCGCGGCGCCGGTCTTTGCCCAGGCGATCCGCGCCAAGCTAGAGGCGATGATCCCGCGCGGCTTCGCGCAGTGGGTCGAGGCGGCACGGCGCTGGCGCGACAGCGTCAAGGTGTCGGGTTTGTCGTTCAACGGACGACGACGGTTCTGGCAGCTTCTGACCAACGACGCGGTGCGCCGCCCGGATCATGAACCGGACGACGCCGATCTCAGCCGCCTGCTGGACGTGGCAAGGGCGGAAGGTGCGACGGTGGAGCGTGGCTCGGTGACGCTGGTCGGTGCGGGGCCGGGCGACGCAGAATTGCTGACGCTGCGCGCGGTGCGGGCTCTGCAATCCGCCGACATCATCCTGTTCGACGACCTGGTCTCATCGGAGGTGCTCGACTTCGCCCGCCGCGAGGCCAAGAAGATGCTGGTCGGCAAGACCGGGCACGGCCCGTCGTGCAAGCAGTCCGACATCAACGCGCTGACCGTCGAGTTGGCGCGCAATGGCAAGCGCGTGGTGCGGCTCAAGGGCGGCGACCCGATGATTTTCGGCCGCGCCGGCGAAGAGATCGAAGCCTGCCGCAAGGCGGGCATCGCGGTCGAGGTGGTGCCCGGCATCACGGCGGCGCAGGGCGCGGCGAGCCGGCTCGGCGTTTCGCTGACGCAGCGGCACCACGCAAGGCGCGTGCAATATGTCACCGGCCATGCCGGCGACGGCGAGCTGCCGCACGACCTGGACTGGCGGAGCCTGGCCGATCCATCAGTGACGACGGTGGTCTATATGCCGGTGAAGACGCTCGATGCGCTGGTTACGACAGCGATCGAGCACGGTCTCGATCCGGCAACGCCGGCGGTCGCGGTGTCGCGGGCAACCCGCGCGGATCAAGCGTCGATCAGTGCGCCGGTTTCGCTGCTGGCCGCGCGGGTGGAGGTGGCGGAGTTGCCGGGGCCGGTGCTGGTCATGGTCGGCAAGGTGTTCTCGGCCGTCGAGGAGCGGAGCGCGACCAACGCGCATTCGCCTGGAGCTGATGCGCAGGTGAATTAGGTTCGATCGCTTTTCGTGAGCCTTTCACGGCCGGAATCCGGGAACCGAGTTCTGTCCTGTTTCGTTGATCTCTCGGCAATGCCGTTCGAGAGGCCTCCTATGAGCGCGCGTATCACGTTTCTGCTGCCTGGCGCGCTCGCGCTGGCGCTTTACGGATGTGGCGATAGCGCTCAATTGCCCGAGCAGGCCAGCGTCGGTGTCAACCCGACCTTGCCCGCGCCCAATCAGACATGGATTCCGACCGTCAATGTCGCGCCCGCTAAAGGGTGGCCGGAGGGCGTCAAGCCGAAGGCGGCGAACGACCTCGATATCAATGCGTTTGCCACCGGCCTTGAACATCCGCGGTGGCTCCATGTCTTGCCGAACGGCGACGTACTGGTGGCCGAGACCAATGCGCCACCTCGGTCGGAGGAGGGCAAGGGCATCAAGGGCATGGCCTTTAACTCTTTCATGAAGCGTGCCGGCGCTGGCACACCGAGTGTCAACCGCATCACGCTGCTGCGCGACGCGGACGGCGATGGCATGGCAGAGGTGCGCAGCGAATTTCTCACCGGACTGAATTCGCCGTTCGGCATGGCGCTGGTCGGTAATGCGCTCTACGTCGCCAATACCGATGCGGTGATGAAGTTCGAATACAAGGAGGGCGCGACCAAGATCGACGGCCCCGGCACCAAGGTCGCCGATCTCCCGGGCGGGCCGCTCAACCATCATTGGACCAAGGGCCTGGTGGCGAACCGCGACGGCTCGCGGCTCTACGCGTCGGTGGGCTCCAACAGCAACGTCGCCGAGAACGGCATCGAGAAGGAGGAGCGGCGCGCCGCGATTCTGGAGATCGTGACGGCGACGGGCGAGTCGCGCGTCTACGCGTCAGGCTTGCGCAATCCGGTCGGCATGGCGTTCGAGCCGCAGACTTCGCAGCTATGGACGGTGGTGAACGAGCGCGACGAACTCGGCAGCGATCTGGTGCCCGACTATCTCACGTCGGTAAAGGACGGCGGTTTCTACGGCTGGCCGTATAGCTATTTTGGCCAGCACGTCGATGAGCGCGTGAAGCCGCCGCGTCCGGACCTTGTGGCCAAGGCGATCGTGCCGGATTACGCGCTTGGCAATCACGTCGCACCGCTTGGCTTGACGTTCGCCGGCGTCAACCGGATGCCCGATCAATTCAAGCAGGGCGCCTTCGTCGGACTGCACGGCTCGTGGAACCGAAAGCCGCGCAGCGGCTATAAGGTGGTGTTCGTGCCGTTCACCGGCGGCAAGCCGTCCGGCAATCCGGTCGATGTCGTGACCGGCTTCGTCAACGACAAAGGCGAGGCGATGGGCCGCCCGGTCGGTGTTGCGATCGATAGGCGCGGCATGCTGCTGGTCGCGGACGATGTCGGCAACGCGATCTGGCGCGTTGCGCCGGCGCAGCGCGCGGCGGAAAATCGTTACCGGCTGGTCGACTAACGCGCCACCGCGTCAGGTTTCTTCTCCAACAGATACCGCTCCGCGGTCATCGGCGAGCCTTCGACCGGCGGCTTTTTGATCGTGACATTGGCGAAGTTCGTCGCCTCCTCGACCCAGCTTTTCGGCGCGGGCAGGCCCCACAGATTCGAGTTCGCATTGGCGTTGACCGGGCACATCACGGGTCCTTCGTCGATGTCGATGAGCTGGATGCCGGGCAGCAGCAACTCGGTGCGGTGGCCGTCGGGGTCGCGGACATAGAGATAGTAAGAGTGCTGGTGGCCGTGGCGGCCTGGGCCGTGCTCAAGCCGGTCGCCGAAGCCGAGGTTTCCCGCCACGTCGCAGGCGCGTACGATGTCCTCGAATGCTTCGACCACGAAGCCGCCATGATGGAAGCGAGGGCCGGAGCGCGTCAGGAATACAATGTCCCACGGGTTGTTCTTGCGGTGCAGGAAGGTGCCGACCACGACGCCGGCGGCTTCCACATAGAGGTAATCCGAGATGCGGAAGCCGAGGTCCATGTAGAACTTGGCGTTGGCCAGCACATCCGGCACCAGCACCTGGTAGTGATCCATCCGCAGCGCGCCGGCGCCCTTGTGCTGATGGATCTTGGTGTACATGCGCGGCCGAGTTTCCATGGTGGCGACCAACTCGATCGGCGTGCCGGCGGGATCGTTGAAGTGCAGCGTGCGGCCCTGATGCGGCACCTCGACGAAGGCTGACTTGATGCCGGTGCGGTCGAAGTTCGACTTCGCCTTCTCTAGATCTTCGTCGGTGAAAACGCGCATGCCGACCCGCTCGCACATCGGCTGGTCTTTGGTGCGCTTGAGCGTGAGGCTGTGATGGCCGATCTCCTCGACGCCGCGCAGCCAGATGGTGTCGGCATCCTCGTCGCTGACGATGAGGCCCATCACCTCGGTGTAGAACTCGCGGCTCCGGGCGAGATCGCGCGCGGTGAAGATCAGGTGGCTGGCGCGGGTGATGTTGAACGGCGGATTGAAGTTAGTCTTGGGGAGTTGAGCCTTGGGGAATTGGGCGTTGGGCAGTTCGGTCACGTTTTCACCTGCACGCCGGTTTCCTTCACGATCGCGCCCCATTGCGTCAGCTCGCGGTCGATCATGGCGCCGTACTGCTCCGGCGAAATGATGCCGGGATCGTAGGACGCATTGATCAGGGTGTCGCGGACCTTCCCGCTGGTGTTCAGGCGCACCATTTCGCGGCCGAGCGCCTGAATGATGCCTGGTGGCGTGCCGATCGGCGCCAGTAGGCCGTTGACAACATGGAGATCGTCAAAGCCGTCGTAGCCCAACTCGCGGAAGGTCGGGACCTCCGGCGCCGAGACCGACCGCTTCGCGCCCGTGACCGCCAGCGCGATCACCTTGCCGGCCTCGCGCACGCCCTTCGAATTGCCAGGCGTGTCGAACGTGAACTGCAGCGTGCCCGCGGCGGCCGCCATCAACTGCTGCGTCGTGCCGGGATACGGAATGTGCTGGCCCTGGATGTTGGTACGCTTGAGCAGCAGTTCCGTCACCAGATGGCCGCCGGTGCCGACGCCCGGCGAGCCCCAGTTGAGCTGGCCCGGCCGCGTCTTGGCGTAGTCGACCAGTTCCTTCAGCGTCTTGGGCCCGAGATCGGCGTTGACGACCAGCAGGAAGGGGAAGGTGAACATCAGCGCGATCGGGGCGAAGTCGCGCTTCACGTTGACCGGCGAGCCGGTCAGCACCAGCGGCGCCAGCACGATGTGGCTGTTGGAGGCGAGCAGCAGCGTGTGGCCGTCCGGCGCCGAGCGCGCCACCGCCATGCAGCCGACCGAGCCGGAGCCGCCCGGCATGTTCTCCAGGACGAAGTTCTGCCCGAACGTGTCCTTCATGACGTCGGCGTACATGCGGAAGTTCTGGCCCGGTCCGCCGGTCGCGGTCGGCGAGATCACGCGCACCGGGCGCGACGGCCAGTCGCCGATCCGGGTCTGCGCGCGGGCCGGCGCCAGGCCGGTCGCGGCCGCAGCCGCGACACTTGCGATGAATTGCCGCCGCGTGGCCATGAAACCTCCCTGCTGTCTTATTCGTTCGTGACGCTTTTCCTGCGCATTGAAAGCATGCTTGATGTTGTCCGGCAGGTTCAAGTCCCTATCGTGAGGCGAGCCGAGGAGTGTTTGCATGGCGGACCAATTGCTTCCGACCACCGTCGTGGGCAGCTACCCACAGCCGGACTGGCTGGTCGATCGCGAGCTGCTCAAGACCATGGTGCCGCGCGTGCGCGTGCGCGAGCTATGGCGTGTCGCCGAGCCCTATCTCGCGCAGGCGCAGGATGACGCCACCGTGCTGGCGATCCGCGACATGGAGTGCGCCGGCATCGACATCATCACCGACGGCGAGATGCGCCGCGAGAGCTACTCCAACCGCTTCGCCACTGCGCTCGACGGCATCGACAACGACAACCCCGCGACCATCATCAACCGCGCCGGCCGCTCGGTCAGCGTGCCGCGCGTGGTCGGCAGGATTTCCCGCAATGGCCCGGTCGAGATCGAGGACATCAAATTCCTGCGCCGCCACACCAGGCGCAAGGCGAAGATCACGCTGCCTGGGCCCTTCACCATGGCGCAGCAGGCGCATAACGAGTTCTACAAGGACAACGACGAGATGGTGATGGACTTCGCCGCCGCGGTGAACGAGGAGGTGCGCGACCTCGAAGCCGCCGGCGCCGACGTGATCCAGCTCGACGATCCGTGGCTGCGCAACGACCCGGACGCGGCGAAGCGCATCGCGGTGCCGGCGCTCAACCGCGCGCTTCAAGGCTTGAAGGTGCCGACCGTCGTGCACCTGTGCTTCGGCTACGCTGCGGTGGTGCCGGGGCAGAAGCCGTCGGGCTACGCCTTTCTGCCGCAGCTTGCCGACAGCACGGCGGACCAGATTTCGATCGAGGCGGCGCAGCCAAAGCTCGACCTCGGCATGCTGAAGGAGCTTTCCGGCAAGACCATCATGCTCGGCGTGATCGACCTCGGCGACCGCACGGTGGAGACGGCGGACAAGGTGGCCGAGCGCATTCGTGCCGCGCTGGAGCACGTGCCCGCCGAGAGGCTCGTTCCCGCGCCGGACTGCGGCATGAAGTATCTGTCGCGCGAAATTGCATACGGCAAGCTCTTGGCGCTGGCCGCCGGGGCTGCCATTGTGCGCCGTGAGCTGACGTAGCCCGTGATGATCATCGACATCTTCAACCACTTCATGCCCAAGGCGTATTTCGACCGCCTTGGCGATTTCATTCCCGGCCATCCGGTGCTGGCGGCGTTTCCGCGGCTGCAGCCCCTGGTCGATGTCGAGGCGCGGCTGCGGCTGATTGACGAATTCGGCGAGATGCAGCATGTCATCTCGCTCGCCAACCCGCCGCTGGAGCTGATCGCCGGCCCGGACCGGACGCCGGAGCTGGCGCGGCTCGCCAACGACGCGCTGGCCGAGGTCTGCCGCAAGCATCCCAAGCGGTTTCCGGCGTTCATCGCGTCGCTGCCGATGAACAACGTCGAGGCCTCGCTTGCCGAAGCCGACCGCGCGATCCAGCAGCTCGGCGCCCGTGGCGTGCAGATGTTCACCAATGTCGCTGGCAAGCCGCTGTCCGTGCCGGAATTCCGTCCACTGTTCGCGCGCATGGTGGCGCACGACCTGCCGGTCTGGGTGCACCCGATGCGGGCGGCGCAATTTTCCGATTACGCCACCGAGAAGGAATCGCAGAACGAGATCTGGTTCAGCTTCGGCTGGCCGTATGAGACCACCGCCTGCATGACGCGGCTGATCTATTCCGGCATCTTCGACGAGATGCCGACGCTGAAGATCGTCAGTCACCACATGGGCGGCATGATCCCGTACTTCACCGGCAAGATTCAGCTCGGCTTCCGGCAGATCTTCTTCGGCGCGCCGGAGAAGAATCCGGTGGCGGCAGAGGCCGGATTGAAGAAGCCGCCGGTGGAGTATTTCAAGATGCTCTATGCCGACACGGCGCTCGGCGAGGTGGCGCCGACGCGCTGCGGCCACGCCTTCTTCGGCACGAAACAATGTTTGTTCGCGAGCGACGCGCCATTCGATTCTGAGCAGGGGCGGGGGCTGCTGCGGCGGAGTATCGATGCGGTGAATGCGCTGGAGATTCCGCTGGCCGAGAAGGATGCGATCTTTGCGGGAAATGCGAAGACGTTATTGAAGCTGTAATGCTCTCGATTGTCGTCCCCGCGAAGATGGGGACTCATACTCCCGGTGGTGGTTATGGGTTCCCGCTTTCGCGGGAACGACAGCGGAGGGTGGGAAAAGCGAGAGAAAGAAGCAATGCGAACCGAAAACATCCGCGTGAAGCTGCGCGACGGCGAGATGGGCGCCTATATCGCCTATCCCGACAAGACGCCGGCCGGCGCGATCATCGCCATCATGGAAATCTGGGGCGTCAACGACACCATGCGCCATCACGCGCACGAGTTCGCGGAGGCCGGCTTCATCTGTTTGGTGCCGGACCTGTTCTGGCGGCAGGAGCCGGGCGTTGAGCTGTCCGACAAGAACCCGGCCGACATCCCCAAGGCGTTCGACCTCTACTACGAGTTCGACTACGACCTCGGCGTGCGCGACATGGAGGACACCTGGCACTACTTGAAGACCCTGCCGGGCTGCAACGGCAAGGTCGGCGCGGTCGGCTACTGCCTTGGCGGCAAGCTGTGCTACCTGATGTGCTGCCGCACCGACATCGATTGCGCGGTGGCCTATTACGGAACCTACATCGAGCACCGAATCAAGGAGGTGAAGAACCTGCACCGGCCGTTCGTGCTGCATATGGCGATGAAAGATCGCTGGGTGCAGGCCGAGGTGAACGACATGCTGGTGCGGTGGCTGTCACCCAATCCGCTGGTGACGATCCACCAATATCCCGGCGCCGACCACGCCTTTGCGCGCCACGGCGGTCGGACCTACTCGAAGCCCGAAGCGGATCGCGCGCTGGGATTGACGGTGGATTTTTTTAGGAAGCATTTGGATTAGCGTCATTCCGGGGCGCGCCTGCGGCGCGTCCGGAATGACGGTGGAAGGCTTACTTCAAAACACCCGTTGCGACGCTAGTTTCGCGCCTTCGCTGAGGCTCTTCAGTTTCGCCCAGACCACGTCGGGCGCGACACGGCCCCAGCCGGCCGACGTATCGAATCCGCAGTCGGTGCCGGCCTGCACGCGCGCCGGATCGCCCACCACTTGTGCCACACGCTCGATGCGGTCGGCTACCACCTCGGGGTGCTCGACGAAGTTGGTCAGGCTGTCGATCACGCCGGCAACCAGGATCTGATCGTCTTCCAGCGGCATTTTGCTGAACAGCTTGAACTCGTGGGCGTGGCGCGGATTGGCGAATGGCAGCACGAGGCCGCCGACCTTGGCCTTGCGTAGGATCGGTAGGATGTCCTCCAGCGGCACGTCACGGTCGTGCGGCGATTCCGAGTTGCCCCAGCAGACGTGCAGGCGAACGCGGTCGCGCGGCACGTTAGCGAGCGCATCGTTGATGGTGGCAATGGTCTTCTCGACGAACTCCTGGAACGCCGAGACCGGCCGGTCCTTGTAGGTAATGTGCCGCTCCAGTGCGAGATCGGGCGCGTCGACCTGCAACAGATAGCCGTGCTCCACGATGGCGTCGTATTCGACCTGCAAGGCGCGGCCGAGCGCGGCGAGATAGTTGTCCAGCGTGTCGTAGTGCTCGTTCTTGCAGGCCAGCGCTACGATGCCGGGCGACGGCGCGCACATGAACGGCTCGGCGAAAGCGTTCGGCGTTTCCGCGAGCACCGACTTGAAGTGGCGGCACTCGTCGTTGATCGCCGTGTCGTCGAGATAGCGCACCTCGCCGATCGTTTTTGGGATTCCCATCAGGTTGGAAACGCCGACCGTGCCGCCGTATTGCCTGGCCCACAGCTTCTGGAACTCGGGATAGCGGTCGACGTCGCCGCGGGTCGGGCGCGTCCAGCTTCCGCC
>Ga0190270_10000418_pt1 | contig 18427 bp, 26 predicted proteins | sample Popmic320T_FD_133748 | JGI IMG/M metagenome (GOLD analysis project Ga0190270, IMG submission 133748) | Populus adjacent soil microbial communities from riparian zone of Weber River, Utah, USA - 320 T | ecosystem: Environmental > Terrestrial > Soil > Riparian zone | place: USA: Utah | collected...
GCCCTCGTGGACCCAGTCCGACCACGAGCCCTCGTAGAGCCTCGCGTCACCGAAGCCGGCCAGGTTGATCGCGAACATGTCGTGGCACGAGGTGACGCCGGATCCGCAGTAGCAGATGGCCGCGTCGCCGGTGACCCCCAACGCCGCGTATCGATCGCGGAGCTCGTCGGGCGATCGGAACGTCCCGTCCTCCCGGAGGTTCTCCGTCCACGGCGCCGACCGCGCGCCGGGGACGTGGCCCGCCACCGGATCGAAGGGCTCGGTCTCGGCCCGGTAGCGCTCAGCCGCCCGGGCATCGATCACCGGCGCGCTCCCGGCGCGGATCGTCGACTCCACCGCGCCGGCCGCCGCGATGCGGTCGGTCGGCCAGGGGACGCTCGCGAAGAGGGCCCGCTCGCGCGGCGCCATCGGTCCGGACTCCGTGGCGCCGCCCTGGGCGCGCCAGACCTCGAGGCCGCCGTCCAGCAACGCCGCGCGGTGCCCGGTGACCCAGAGCATCCACCACAGACGCGCCGCGACGGAGCCGCGGACGTCGTCGTAGGCGACCACGAGCATCTCGTCGTCGATCCCGAGCGCCGACATCTTCGCGGCGAACCTGTCGGGATCGGGCAGCGGGTGCCGCCCGGGACCGCCCGAGAACGGCGTGCCGGCCAGATCGCGATCGACGTCGAGGAACGCCGCGCTGGGGATGTGGGCGTCTTCGTACTCACGCTTCGCGACGGCGTAGCTACCGCGCGGCGACCACCGGACGTCGACCACCGCGACGCCGGGGTGCTTCAGGTTGCCCGACAGCCAGGCGGGGTCGACCAGGACGCCCGGATCCCTCACGCCAGATCCACCACGACCGGCGCGTGATCGCTCGGCTTGCCTTCCCCGAAGGTGGGCTTGCGCTCGTCGCGCTCGACCATGACGGAGCTGAGGCGCTCGGCGATCGGCGCCGAGCCGAGCGCGAGGTCGATCCGCAGGCCCCAGCCCTTGTGGAAGGCGCCGGCCGTGTAGTCCCAGTAGCTGAAGGGCCCCGTGACGTCGCCCGCCGCGGCCCGCCCGAGGTCGGTCAGCCCCCACTCGAACAAGCCCCCCAGCCGCTGGCGCTCGGGGTCGCTCGCGAGGTTCTTCCCGCGCCAGAGGTCGGGGTCCCAGACGTCGCGGTCGTCGGGCGCGATGTTGAAATCGCCCGCGACCACGAGCGGCGCGGCCGGATCGAACGAGTCCCGCAGCCACCCGCTGAGACCGTCGAGCCAGGCGAGCTTCGTCTCGTACGCGGGGTCGCCGACCTCTTTGCCGTTCACGACGTACACGGCGACGACGCGCACGCCGTCTACCACCGCCGACACGACGCGCGACTGCTCCGGGACGGGATCGCCGTCGAACCCGACGCGGACGTCCTCGAGGCTCGCCTTGGACAGGATCGCCACGCCGTTGTACGCGCGCTGCCCGAGCGTCGCCGCCTCGTACCCCGCGGCCTGGATCTCCATGAGCGGGAAGACGTCGTCCTCGACCTTCGTCTCCTGCAGGCAGACCACGTCGGGCTCGTGGCGACCGAGCATCGCGAGCACGCGTGGCAGCCGCTGGCGGATCGAGTTGACGTTCCAGGTCACCAGCCTCACGGCGCGAAGGTTACCGCGGCGCGACGACGGGACCGGCGACGGCCGCGGCCATCTGGATCAGGCCCGCGAGGTCGATCGCCACGTCGTCGCCGTAGCGCCCGGCGCGATCGTCGGCGGGGAAGCCGTCCTCGGCCAGCCCTCCGCCGGCGACGCGCGCCACGTGGGCGTGCACGGCGGCGCGGAGGGCCCCGGAACGGTCGAGCGGGGCCAGACACCGCACGGCGATCCCGAGGAACACCTGGGGCTGCTCCCAGAGGACCTCGGGCCGCGCGAGCCAGCCGACGGCGGCCTCGACCGTGCGATCGCGGGCCGGGCCGGCGCTCGCATCGCCCTCAGCAGCGAGCAGGTCCCAGGCAACAGCGGGCTCGCCCTGGTTGTACGCCCAGGTGGTCAGGTCCGGGGCACCGTTCGCGTGGTCGCCGTACCGGCCGTCGTCACGGCGGAGCACCTCGTCGAGCCACGCCATCGACCGCCGAGCGAACGCGAGGGCGGCAGGATCAGAGGTCGCTCGGTGGACGAGCATCGCCAGGTGCGCCGCCGGCGCGGTGGCGCACGTGTGCCGCGTCGCGGCGTCCTCGTGCCACCGGACGCCGCCCTCGGGCGCCTCGCACGACATCGCGAACGCCAGCGCCCGTCGCACGTCGTCGGGCAGGGGCTGCTCGCGGCTCGCGGCCAGCGCCGCAAGCGCGAGGCCGACCCACGCGACGTCGTCCGCATAACGAGGTCGCTCGCCTCGACGGGGTCCCCACGCCTCGCCGCTGCGATACCAGTCCAACGCGCGGACCACGGCGTCGACCTGCGCACCGTGACGTGCATCGGCTCGCAGCGGCGTCAATAGGGCGCCCGCATGCAGGACTTGTGTCACCGGCCACAGCGCGAGGCGTCGCCTCAGGCCCCGCGCCGGGCGCACCCGATCGCCACGGAGGCATCGCGCGGCGAGCGTGTCCCACCACCCGCAGGCCAGCTCCGCCGCGTCCACGCCGACCACCGTACCTTCAGCTGGTCGGAGAGCTCGGTCACCTTCCCGGCACTACCCTTCGATCTCCTTCCCACACCTACTGCCCCAGGAATGCCCTCGCCCGTTGGCGCGCCAAGTACAACGTGGCGCTCCCCACCACGAGCAGGGCCCCGGCCGCGACCGTGGGGAACGCGGTGTCGCTGCCGGTGAACGCAGTGCCGTCTTGGCTCCCGGAGCCGGCCTCCACCGCGGGGGACTCCCCGGTGTTAGGTGGATAGGTACCGGTTTGGGCACCGGCCACGCCGCCGAGTACCAGGCTGAGGCTGAACGCGCACATCATCAAGATGATCGCTCGTCGCATGTGTCCGCTCCTAGGGGGTCGGGGGACGGAAGCCGTTTCCTACCCGTCGCCGATCCCTCCGAACCTCACGTGGGCAAGCGCGCAGTGAAGATCGCGTGAAAGCGAGCGGCGGCACCTCCCGCCTGACAGCGGTGCGACGACCGCGGTCAGGCGGGGTGCCACCGTTGGCTCGCCGGCGGACCTCAGGCGAGCTGGCCGCGGATCGCCCCAGACCGGAACTCGTCGTTGTGCAAGTTCACGTAGTAGGCCCACGGGCGCTTCAGGATGTCCTTGGCGGTCGCGCGATCGACCGACGTGCACCCCGAGAAGTTGCCATCCGCATCGGTCTCCTCGGCGTGCAGGAGGAACACGAGCGGAGCACCGTTCACGCCGGCTTCTCCGGGGTGGATGTGGGCCGCCAGGAGCGGCAGCGCGATGTTCTCTGACGTGATGTCGAAACAGATCTGCCCGAGGCCCGGGTTCACGGTGAACGACGCCGTTCCAGAGCCATCCGGATCTGCGGGTGGCACCTCTTGCGCCCCGGTCATCTCCGTGACGAACATCCGACCACCATCGGCCCCGGCGGGGAGCGCCAGAGCCACGACCGCGAGCACCGCCAGGATCACGACGCAGAGCCTGCCTATCCGTTCCATCTGCACCCCTCCCCATCCATGGGCAGGCAACCGAGAGTCCTGCCCGATGGAGCTGGATACGGGCGGCCCGTGATGCAGGTTCAGATCGAGATGGGGACCGGATCAGGGGACCTGGGGGCCTGCTTTCACTCTCCCTAGGTGCTCAGCGGCCTCCTCGTCCGTCATCCAGTCCGGACGAACGCCGTGGCCGGCCGTCGAGACGTGGTTCTCCTCGACCTCTTCTCCGTACTCCCAGGCTTCCTCCCGCACGATCGCGAGGATCTCGTTGATCTCGCCCGCGTGGTACGCCCAGTGACCGGCGACCGTCGCGACGATCTCGGCCAGCGAGAGCTGGCTCCCCCAGTGCACCGGTCGCAAGGCCCCGAGATCCCCTGCTCGGCTGATGGACGCCCGCCACCGAGCGGCGGACCGCTCGAACCAGGCGATGATGTCGTCGAGGTAGGCGGTCGTCGCCTCGATCGTGTCCCGCAAGCCTCCCGGCCAGTCCGTGGCATCCCAGTGACGGGGGCTGTCGTCGAACGCGTACGAGTGGTAGATCGCGCTCCAGGCGGCCGTGTGTTTCGCGAGCCCGAGGATCGACCGGTATCCGCCTGCCGTCGAGAGCGACTCTTGCAACGTGATGCCCTCGAGGTTGCCGACGAACGTCCGGTGCGCCTCATCGAGGACGGCGAGCGCCATGTCCTTCGCGTCCACCCTCCGATGATGACGGCACGCCGCCACCTCAGTCCAGCGCGAGACGACGTCGGGCTTGCCTCAAGGCACGTTCACCGATCACCTCGCGGCAGCCCGTGGCGGATGCTGCATGCGTGAGGTCACGACCTCGGCGAGTGCGGTCGGTCAGATCCGGCCGGGTCGACGCCGTTCCGACGCGATATGCGACGATTCGAATCGGGGAGCCGATCATCGGCGAAGGCCACCGCACGAGAGAGGGGGTCGTCATGAGCCAACCGGATGGCGCAGGGTCGGGCTCGGGCGCCCGGATGAGCGGTGGCGCGATCGCCTCGCTCGCCGGCGTCGGCGTGCTGATCATCTTCATGATCCAGAACACCGAGGACGTCACCCTTCACTTCTTGGTCTGGAACTTCACGTGGCCGCTCTGGCTGTTCACGCTCGTCACGGCGGTGTTCGGCGCGCTGGTGTGGTTCGGGCTTGGCGTCCTACGCCGCCACCGGCGCCGCAAGGCTCGTCGCGAAGACCGACGGAACTGACGGCGAGAGGTTGGATGCTGCGACCCGGTGGGCTGCAGCCGTGCGACCGCGACAACGTCCTGAGCCAGTACGACACCATCCAACAGCGCGGTCGCGCCCTGCTCGGGCGGCTACGTCAGATGGCTTGGGCGTCCGGCTAGGTCGTGCGCGCCTGTCGTCAACGACGTAGACCACGATCATGGCCGCGGAGAGCTTGGTCCCGAGTCGTAGCGTGGCGAAGAGCCCAGCGGATCAGATCGCGCTGCATCGGATCTATCGTGAGGGCCAGCGCTTCGCCTAGATCCGCGGAAGGGTCACGATCCCCGAGACCGCATAGATCAGGAGCACCGATGCGATGACGCCGGCGGTCGTCCGGACGGCCCGGAACTTGAATCGTTGTGCGATCGCCACGAGGAAGAGCACCGTGGCCAGCAGGACGGTCTGGCGAACGTAGCGATCGGCTGTCTCGCGCGACTCGGTGCCCTCGTCGAACGTGGCCGAGGCCTCATCGTTCAACCGCTGCCCCTCGACGTTCCGAGAGTTCACGTACTCGGGCATGAAGGCCGGGCCCGCAGGTGCGTTGGGGTCGTGGAACGGGTCGGTCTTCAACCACGCGTCGAACGCGACCTCGTATTCCGGGCTGAATCGGCGCACGTAGAGGGCGGCGAGTTGTTCGTTGCCCGCCTGCTTCGCCTGGATCCACGTGTTGAACGTCGAGACGTCGAGGAGCTTCTGCTGACCACCGAGCGTCATCGTCTGGTCCGCCTCGATCCGCAGGCGCGAGGCCGTCCCGTACAAGAACGTCTGGCGTCCGTCCCATCTCGCGGCTTGGTAGCCACTCCACGCGGTCGCGATCGCCACAGCGGCCAGCAGGATGACCTCGAGGATCTCGGCGACCTCAGCCCAGCCACGCTTCTCACGTGACGGCGGGTCCTCTGGCTGCTCGATCAGCTTGTGGGCGGCCTCGACGTTCATCCCCTCGGCCACTCAAGATCCTCTCTCATCAGTCAGGGCATGGCGACGGCGCCCGGCCGAACCGCCCGCAAACGCGAACCACCAAGAAGCGTGGGGATCAGATCTGGAGCCGAGATTGCCACCTTGGCTGATCGGATGCTTCCCCGGCCGAGCCGTAGCCCCCGAACATCCTCATCAACCAAGGGAGGGGTTGGGGGCGACGACTCGACACGAGATGCGGCTCAGCTGCCTCCGGCGGCCTTGAGCTGCTTGGCGAGTTCGTCAGCGTCCGCGTCGATCGCGTCGGACACGAACCGGTTCTCCGCCTTGATGTTGGCGGCGATCTGGTCGGCCATGTTCGTCGCGTACAACACGATCAGGCCAGCCTCGCCCTTGTCCAGCACCGCGCCGAGTTGCTTGAGATCGTCGTTGCTGATGCCACTCTTGAGGTGCCCCGTGACGGCCCCGATCCCCGCGCCGACGGCGGCGCCCACGCCCAGACCGATCCCCGGCAAGATCGCGGCAAGGGCCCCGATCGCCAGGCCCGTCCATGCGCCGTGGCGCGTGCCAGCCTCGTGCTTGTGGGCGACCTTGACCTTGCCGTCATCGCTGCGCTCGAGCACCGCGGCGTCGAAGTCGTGCCCGACACCGGCGTTGTTGTAGAGCGACTTCACGGCCTCGTAGTCGACCTCCGCGTCTGTAACGCTGTCATATGACGCTGCAAGGACTATCAACGTGTCCTTCTCGCTCATGACACCTTCCTCACCTGTAGAGAGACTCGTCCTTCTCCAGACCCGTGTGACTAGATTCCAATTGATCGCCTCCGATCTGCCTGCAACGGACCTCGACGAACGACTCGAAGTCCCTCTCGTTCCGATCCGCAAGGTTGGACCACGAGTCCGGCTCGCCGCGTATCCATCAGGTCGCCCGGCATGATCTTGGCCGCACCCCGAGAGGAGAAGAAGGGCGAAGCCATCATCCTGCCGTAACGAAGCGGCACGAGGTCTTGCTCACGTGTCGCGTCCTGCTCCTCGAGGAGCGCGACGGGATCCGGGCGGTCTGCGGCAGGAACCCGGCTCGCGTATGGATCCAGGGCCGCGATATCCCGAAGACGCTTCCCCCGTCCCTTACGTTCGGGAGCGCTCGGATGCTGGATCCTGACATCAGTCACGCCGCCCCTCCTTCACCTTGGTCGGACGACCGCCTGCATATCCAGCCTGCACAGACTCACCCGTTCCTCGACCCTCGTCAAACCGGCCGATGGAGCGGCCAGGCTGCTCGAAATAGCCGTCGTTGGTCGGACCGTCAGACCAGCGTGTCTAGTCGCGTCGGATGAGCCTCACCATCTCCGTACCGGGCGTGACTCACGTGAAGTCGTTCTCCACCGCCCCTGGAGTAGCCGTCAAGCGATCCACGAAGATGGCGATGAAGTACAGGACGATGGCCCCCACATAGATCAGCAGGCTGGCACCCGGTGCACTCTCGGCGATCAGGATCGCGAGTACGTAGAGCGCCGCCGGCACCGCCACGAGCCATACCCCCACCGTCTTGGTGTGACGATCGATGGGTCCGTACAACAGGTCCGGTCGGTTCGTCGCGTACAACCAGATGATCAGCCGCGTGAGCGCTATCAGCAGGAGCTGGAGCCCGTACACGCGGAGCGCCACGGGCTCGTTGTCGTACTGAGAGATGAGTGCCGCACCGAAGGGCAGCAGGCTGAACGGCAGGAGGTACAGGATGTTGAGCCACACCAGCGTGCGGTCCGTCCTCTGGATGAGCGCGAACAGGCTGCGGTGTGCCGCCCAGGCGATCGCGGTCACCACGAAGCTGAGCAGGAACCCGACGAAGAACGGTCCGAGCTCACGCAACGCCTCGACGAGTTTCTCGTTGAGGCCCGGGCCCTCCGGGAGTTCAGGCACGTGGATCTCCAGCACCAGCAGCGTGATGACGATCGCGATGACCCCATCGGCCAAGGCCATCACCCGGGCCGGATCGTGGTGGCGATCGCTCCGCAGTAGCTCCCGTGTCTGATCCAAGGTTCTCCCCCTCCTAGATCGCGGCTCGGTCATCATCGACCGTCACCTCAGGGAACGGAAGTCCGGGTACATTCGCCAACGCTGGGGCACCCGAGCACCTCACCGGGAGGACGCGGGCGCGGTGATCGTGGGCCTGCGGGCGTCGCTGGGCGCGTGGGGTCACCTGCACCTCGAACCATTCACCCCAGATTCACCCCGATCGTGCGTCTGCGACAGGTCCTCGGAGTGCGTTCCTGCAGGTAGATGTGGCTCCGGGGGTGGGACTCGAACCCACAACCTACGGATTAACAGTCCCTCCCCGACCGTGTGCCGCCGTATCGTCGAAGACGCTCTGGTGTGCGTTTCCTGAGGTCAGCGGCCAGGTGTTGATCGTGTCAGAGCCAGGGGGTACGGTCGCGTATGCGCGTGTTCGTTAGCGATCGTTAGCAAAGAGGAGAGCCGGGTGAACACCCAACCTAGCGAGGCACTGGCTTGGATAGAGGACCTGCTTGAGGAACGAGCAGCGAGGGAACGGCGACGCACGTTCGTAGTCGAGCACATCAATGAGGGCGGGCACCTGCTCTCGCGATCGAACAAGGGCGATCGGGACCTCGACCACCTCGACTGGAGGATCGACCATCTGATCGGCGAGCTCGAGGACGTCGTCGAGGCACACCTGGAGGCAGAGCGCCTGACTCGTCTTCGGAACTTGGCCTTCAACGCCGACGACTTCTACTCCCACGACTCGCCGGTTCGGCACGAGGCGAACCGGCTCCGGGAAGAGCTCGCGGAATCGAGCAAGCGGGCCACCGACGACGCCCGGAAGTTGAGTGAGGACAACCGGCAGAAGCTCGTGGAGCTGGCGCTGTGGGTGATGGAGCGCAAGAGGCTCCAGGACTTGACGACCAACTAGTCCAGCGCCGCGTGCAGCCCCGCGATCCAACCGCTCCCGCGTCTTCCCGGTGAGGTCCTGCTCCACGTCGGCGAGCACCTCGGCGAGCCACTCGCCGTCGTCGCGGACGAACATGCGGGAGATGAACGCCCACCGCTCGTCGTCGGGGAGCTCGAGGACCGCGAGGAGCGTGCGGGCGTGGTCGGGGCCGAGCCGCTTCACGATGTCCCAGCCCGCTCCGATCGCGGAGGCGTCGACCACGATGTAGTTCTGGTGCCTCAGGTGACCGTGAAGCCGGTGCGCATCCCCTCAGCGTAGTGTGCCTCGAGCGTGTCGTCGGGCTCGGTCTGCGTGATGTTGCAGATCAGCGCGTAGGATCCGGCGGCGAGGTCGGCCGTGACCGACTGGGTGTCACCGACGGCGATGTCCTCGATCTCGTCGATGACCTCCATGCCTTCGCCGTCCTCGCTCACGGCGCCGTTCTCATCGGCCGGGAGTGCGGTGTAGTCGAGGTCCGTCTTGATGATCACGAACTCGTGCACATCATCAGGACCCTCGTTGGTCACGTCGAAGGTGACCGAGCCTGCGCCGATGGACGACGGCACCGTGGCCACCGCGAACTCCTTCAACGTGATCGCGACCGTGCCGCCGGCCGTTGCCGGCGGCGTGGACGTGTCGTCGCTACTGCACGCCGTCAGCAGCACAAGCGCGAGCCCAGCTACGAGGGCCATCAGCCTTCGTGAAGCGTTACCCCTTCCCATCTCACCCTCCTCCTTCTCGCCGTCTGATCAACGAGTCTCGAACGGCATCGACTCGGGCGGTAGGGCCGGTCGGCCCCGGGAGGGAGGGTCAGAGGTCCTGATCAAGGTCGTTCGACGACCGCTCGCAACCTACCACCGGAGGCTCCGTGCCCGCGAGCCGCGACAGGACTTGTACGCAGCCTCCCCGACCTTGCGTCCAGCGCCGCGACGCAGCCCCGCGATCAACCGCTCCCGCGTCTTCCCGGTCAGGCCTCCTCCACGTCGGCCAGCGATTCCTCGGGAGCTGTCAATATCCGGGGAGGCCCGTTCGTAGGTTAGGTGAGAGGTGGGAACGGCCCGCCCGAGCCGAAGGAGGGTCCGATGCCGCAGTACATGTTCTCCGCCTACGGCGGCGAGGCTGGTCCTGCGATGACCGAGGAGGAGATGCAGGGGTCGGCAGAAGATCCTCACCCTCGAGGAAGAGATGAAGTCGGCAGACGCCCTGGTCTTCTCCGGACGCCTGGTCGAACCGGAATCCGCCAAGGTCGTGCGGGTCGCTGACGGCGATGTCATGAGCACAGATGGCCCATTCGCCGAAACCAAGGAACACCTGGGCGGCTTCTACATCATCGAAGCACCTGATCTCGACGCAGCGCTTGGCTGGGCTACGAAGACCACCGCCGCGGTCGGCGCTCCGATCGAGGTCCGGCCGTTCTTGGAGATGCCCGACGGCTAAGGCGCAAGGGTGCGTCGCCGATCCATCCGCAGGCGAGTTCTTGCCCACCCGGTACAGCTGCTCTCCGCGTTCGGGACACCCAGCTTCTGGGCGGGCTTCGGGAAGGGCATCCCGGCGAGGCCACCCTGACCTCACGACGCCTGGCTGCCAGGACGCAGATCGAGATTCCTCAGCAGCATGGCGTTCCCCGCCACGACGATCGTGGACACGCTCATCGCCAGCGCCCCAACGGCAGGAGCTAGCACGACCCCCGCCCAAGCCAGGACGCCCGCGGCGAGGGGGATCGCGACCACGTTGTAGCCGAGTGCCCATCCGAGGTTCTGCAGCATCTTGCGGTAGCTCGCCTTCGACAGCCGGCGGACCGATACCACCCCTCGTGGGTCATCGCTCGCGAGCACGACACCCGCTGACTCGATCGCCACGTCCGTCCCCGCACCGATCGCGATACCCACGTCCGCCCTAGCCAGCGCCGGCGCGTCGTTCACCCCATCGCCGACCATCGCGACGCGCAGTCCGCGCGTCTGCAGCTCGGCCACGGCCCCATCCTTGTCCTGGGGAAGCACCTCGGCGAGCGACTCGTCCACGCCGACGTCCGCGCCGACCGCTTCGGCCACCTGGCGAGCATCACCGGTGATCATGACGACGCGGATCCCGTCCTCGTGCAGGAGCCGCACCGCCTCGACCGATTCCGGTCGCACCTCGTCCTCCAACGCGAATGCACCGATTACCTCGTCGGCCCGGACGACCATGAGCAGGGACGCTCCCCGCTCGCGCCACCCCTCGAGCCGTTCCGCGAGTTGGGGTGGCTCGGTGAGATGAGCGTCACGCAGGAGGGCCGGCCCCCCGACGGCGATGGTCATGCCGTCCACCTCCGCCTGGACCCCTCGGCCCGTCAGCGACCGGAACCCCGACGCCCGCGGCAGTGCACCCTCGGTGCCCGCGGCGGCCACGATGGCCCGTGCCACCGGATGTTCGCTATCGGTCTCGACGGCTGCCGCGAGCCGAAGGATCTCCTCGTCGGTCCCGTGCAGGCTCGCCACATCCGTCACGACCGGCTTGCCACGGGTGAGCGTCCCGGTCTTATCGAACAGAACGGTGTCGATCGTCCGCATCCGCTCGAGCGCCAGTCGGTCCTTGATGAGGATGCCGGCGCTGGCGGAGACCGACGTGGAGATCGCGATCACCAGCGGGATCGCGAGCCCGAGTGCATGCGGGCACGAGATCACCAACACGGTGACCGTTCGTTCAACCGCCTGATCCATATCATCGAGGGCTGCCCAGACGGCGAACGTCACCATCCCGGCTCCGACCGCGACGTAGAACAGGGCCGCCGCCGCTCGGTCAGCGAGGGCTTGTGCTCGCGACCGCGACGCCTGTGCCTCAGCCACGAGCCGACGGATGCCGGCGAGCGTCGTCTCCTCGCCCACGGCGGCGACGTGGACCCGAACTGAGCTGTCGGTCGCGACCGTGCCAGCCACGACCGTGTCACCGACGCCTCTGGAGACCGGTTTCGACTCACCGGTGATCATCGATTCGTCGAACTCCGCGGACCCCTCTTCGATCACCCCGTCCGCCGGCACGCGAGCACCCGAGCGAACGAGCACGAGCATCCCCGGCTCCAATGTGTCGAGGGCCACGCTGCGCGGACCCTGGGCTTCGACGATCTCGGCTTCATCCGGGAGGAGGGACGCGAGGGCCTCAAGAGCCCCCGACGCTTGGCCGAGCGCCTTCATCTCCTGCCAGTGCCCGAGGAGCATCACGTCGATCAAGAGGGCGAGTTCCCACCAGAACTCCAGCTCGAGCGTCCCGGTCTCAGATGCCAGGCTCGAGACGAACGCGACGACGATCGCGAGCGAGATCAGGAGCATCATGCCCGGCTGGCGATCGCGAAGCTCCTGCACCCCCCCTCGCAGGAACGGCAACCCGCCGTAGACGAACACGATCGTCCCGAGGATCGCGGGGATGCGCTCGGCGAAGGGGAACGTCGGTGCCGAGTATCCGAACCAACCCTGGATGGTCTCCGACCACACCAGGATCGGGAGAGTCAGCAGGACGGAGATCCAGAAGCGATCCCGGAACATCGCGACACTGTGGCCGGCGTGCTTGTCGTGGGAGGCGTGGTTATCGGCTCGCGAGCCGCGGTGCTCACCTGCGTGGTCAGCGGATTGGGCGCCGTGGTCAGTGTGAGGGACCTCGTCCACCCGCTCATCTCCGCGCCCGGCCCCGTCCTCCTCAGCAGCGAGACCGTGATCCCCGTGATCCTTGTGTTGACTCATCGCGACTCGAGTTCGAGCAGGTCGGCCATCTGCGACAAGCCGGAAGCCTATCGCGACCACAGGAGGCCCTCATCGCGGCGGCTTGGCGGAGGGAACTGCGCCTGGCGGCGCCGCATCACACGGAATCGGTTACGGCGACCTCGAACCGTAGTTCCAGATGTCCATCCCCGACCGGATGTCATCGGTCCGGAACGCATCGACGACGTTGACGACCCGCCACCCCTCTGCCTCCAGGTCCTGCTTCGCGATCGCCACCGCCTCGTGCAGGGGCATGTCCTCCGGGATGGGGGGCACGGTCGTGAGCTGCTCGGCCATGACGAGCCGCTACCCCTCGAACATGTCCGAATCCTCGAGACACCCATTTTCACAGGGATCTTTTTCGCCGCCTGCGGTTCGGAGCCGCATCCCAGGGTAGGGATCTGAGGTCCCTTCTCCCCCGACCCCCCAAACAAGGAGCGGACATGCGACGGACAACCCTCATGGTCCTCGCTGCGTGCATCCTCACCCTGATGCTCGGTAGTGGTGCGAACGCGCAGGGCCAGAGCTACCCACCTGGCAGCCAGGTGTCCCCGGCGGTCGAGGCGGCGGGCGGGAGCCAGGACGGCACGGCCTTCACCGGCGGAGAGACGAGGTTCCCGACGATGGCGGCGGGCACGTTGCTCGTCCTCGGGAGCTTGACGCTCTACGTGGCTCGACGCCGCGCCAAGATGTTCCTCGGCGAATGAGCGTCGTTTCTCGCATTCTGGGAAAGAAGTGTGAGATGTGAGAAGGGAGGTGTGCCTCTGATGCGTTATGAGCAACCCAGCATCATCGATTTCGGCTCCATTGCCGGTCACACGTTCGATAACCCTGGTGCCGGCGACAAGAGTGATTTCACCGACTACGAGACGGATAAGTTCGGCGAGTTCTCACACCCCGCCGCGTCCTAACGCGTAGCCGCAAATATGAAGTGCCGAAGCGACCCGGCCCGAAGGCCGGGTCGCTTCGCGTCCGGGCCCGCGGCTCACTGCGTTGCCGTCTTGCAGGCCGGTAGGCGGCCTGGCCCACCGTGAACTCGAAGCGGATGCGATCGCGCTCGAGCAGGTCGCCATCTATGACGAGCCGGGAGCCCAAGGGCGGCCCTTCCAGGCTAAGCACCTGATCGCCGCCCAAACGCGGTGGTCTGGCTCCCCAGAGGCTTGAGCACCAAGATCGTTTCCCTCGAGCGGGCACGGGTACCGAGGCCCGCGAGAGCGGTCGTCACGGGAGACGACCGGGAGGGAGGGAGTCGATATGACCACGAGCATCAAGCGGATGGCGCTCGCCCTGCTGCTGATCGTGCCGACCATCGCGGTTGCCGCGGGTTGGGCGACGGCTGCACCGGCGTGCACCATCAACGGCACCGCAGCGGACGACAGCTTGTCCGGGACCGGCGGCACGGACGTGATCTGCGCGAAGGCGGGCAACGACCGGGTCCGAGCCCGCGGCGGGAACGACTGGGTCCTCGGCGGGCGAGGCGGCGACGCCCTTCGTGGCGGGACCGGTCGTGACCGGGTGAAGGCGGGCGCTGGTGCGGACGAGGTCCGCGGCGGTGCCGGCTGGGACCGGCTGTGGGGCGGGACGAAGGCTGACCGCGTGGTCGGTGGCACCGGGCCCGACCGACTGATCGGAGGCGCGGGTCCCGACGTGATCAACGCCCGCGACGGCCGTCCGAACGACGTGGTGCGCGGTGGCACCGGCGCGGACCGCTGCGTCGTGGACCTGGGCGACGTGGTCTCCGGCTGCGCCACCGTCGTCGTCCTCGCCTAAGGCCTCGCCGTTCGCTGATCGAAGGAGCCGCCGGGCCTGCAGGTTCGGCGGCTCCTTCATTTCTGCGTCCTCGACGTTTGCGTGGGCGAGTCCTGGGAACATCCGTCGATGCACTCGAACGATCTGCACCCCGAGTACCACGAGCCCGTCGGCGAGGTGTAGGTCCTCGATTTGACGGAGCGCCCGGGATCAGGGTCTACTGAGGTTGAAGAAGTCGTTGGGGCCTTCGGGTTCCGGCGGCTTCTTCATTTCTGTTCTGGTCGAGGGCCGTCGTCGTCGAAGACGAAGTACATCACGGTGAAGAGGAACGCCACCGCACCGGCGATCATGAGCAAGATCTGCCAGACCTGCATGTCCTCGCCTCACCGGCTGCCAGGGGGAAGTGCAGGCCCGGGCCCGGGGGGAAGGCGCATACCCGGGCCTGCTAACTGGGAGAACGTCACGCCCGTAGGGCAGGGTCACGGCTGCCACGAAGAAAGGCTTCAATAGGCTGGGTCGAGTCGCGAATGGTGCGGGCGCCTCGACGGGTGCGGAGGTCGACGTGAGCCCCCAGTTCGGAGCCGGATGGTCGAGCCAGCGGGGACGAAGGGCACCCCCGCCGGCCCGACCCCAGTACCCCCCGGAACTGGTCCGGTCTTGCCTTTGGCGACGAGAGGTTATTTCTGCCCGGCGGGGCCCGAACAGCCGCTAGCTCTGTAGGAAGATCGGCTGGCAAGCGTCGTCGTCGGTCATCGTTCCGGCGCGGCTTCCCGCTTGCGCTTGCGTTCCTCGGCCTCGCGATCGATCTGCCTGGAGTGCACCCAGCAGAAGACGTTGGCGGTGCGACGGGTGCAGCCGCCAGGCTCGCCATTGCCGAGCGGCCATTGGCACAGGCCGAGCCTGCTCTCGGTCTCCTCGAGCACCTCGTCGTATAGGCGATGCCACCTGGCCCCGGCCGCGACGTCGCCTCCGGCCGCGATCGCGCGGCGGTACTCGAGCTCGCGACGCCGTGCCTCCTCCTGGTCGCGAGCAGTGCGCCACGCCTCCGCTTCGGCCACGCGGCGCTCCTGATCGAGCCGATCCCGCTCGGCCTGTCGGATGGCAGCGGCCACGCCACGGCACCTCGCGGAGCAGTACGCGGGGGGCCGCCCCGGTCCGACGGGAGCGGGAATCGGTGCGGCGCACGTGCGGCAGGCGCGGATTATTTACGGGGCCTTTTCTGTCCGGAACGCGCTGGGAACTCTCAGGGGCCGCCATAGGGAAGAAATGGCCCCCCTCAATCCGCCCCGTAGTCCGGAACCTGCCAGCCGTAGTCGCAGGTGCCACATTGGACCCACGTGTAGCCGTCGCCTGGCGTGACCCGCAGGATGGCCCGGAGGAGGGCCGGATCTGTCGTGTCTCGATGGTCGCACACGGCCCCGTGACGGGCGGTGGCGGGGTCAAGAGGGTCGAGACGAACGCGATGGTCGGCGGACGCTTCGCGCTCGACTTCCCTCCCGCATACGCACGTCGCCGACCAAACGCCGGTCTCCAGCTCTTGCCACGGGGGCACGTAGCTAGGGTCGGCCCTCACAATCGGGCAATCTGGGGCATGTGTGAACTCCCGGGTCGGGCCCTTCTTCTTGGAACCAAACATGCTTGCTCTCCTTTCGCTCGGTCATCGCTGGCGGACCGGTGGCGCCGTCCGTTCCCACGGTTAGATCGGCTCGTCGGCCTACTGATCGGCGAACAGGTCGCCGGCGTTGCGCACGTCGCTGGTGAGGCCGTTTAGTTGGGCGGTCATCGTGCGTCCTCCCTCATGCGTCCTCCCGATCGTCATTCGCGCAGAGGAAGAACCCCGCGATCTCGTCGAACCGCTCGAGGTCATCGCGGTCGAGGGCGGCGCCGAGCAATGCGGAGACCTCCTCGGAGGTGAGCAGGAGCACCCGGGGCTCATCCATCGGTGTCCTCGATCACTCGGGCCTCGGGGAAGGGGGTCATCAGATTCGCGAGCGCCTCGGCGTCCGTCGTCGGCGGTACCTCCCCGGCCTCGCGTTGGATACGCAGGTAGAGCCGGGTTCGACTGTCGAGGGATCCGGCGCAGCCGTAACAGCCGTCACAGCCGTAACGTCCCTGGCCAGCGGCGTTACGCCTTGTGACGATGTGACGGCTTGTCCGGAGGTCGGTGGGACATGCCGGAGCGCGGGGTCGGCGATGTCGGCCAACCGGTATCCCTTGAGGGTCTTCTCACCGATGCGAACGGTGGCCGGCTGGACCCCGAACCCGATAAGCAGGCGCCGCAGTCGCTGCGCCGGACCCTGTGACCGACCGGCCGCGAGCTTCTCGGCCCACCACTCCGACCACGGTGCGTCATCACGCGCAGTGAGCGCCTCGAGGATCTCGATGGTCCAGAGGGTCTCGGGGTCGTCCTTGTCGCTGAACACCTCGCGAACGTGGCGGAGCGCGAGCACCCCGAGGTCCTCCTCCGTGTAGTCCGTGAGGGAACCATGCAGGTCCACCGCGGCTGCGCGCGCGATCTCGGCCCAACCCTCACCGGCGAGATCGGCGATGGCCAGGAGTGGTTCCCATCCATCCTGCGCCCGGTCGTTCAGCTCGGGCGGGAGGTCGGGTCGGACCCCCCGTAGCTGATCGACGGCGGGCTCCGCCCACGCCGCGAGCGCCCGGCGGATGGGCTCCGCGGCCGCCTTGGCTTCCCGGTGCCTGAACCGCTCGACCCGTTCACCAGCGATGCGCCGGTGGAGGCGGATGGGCGTGGCGCGGTCGCTCACGGTGTCGGGCAGGGTCCCGATCGCAGCGATCGCCTTCGCGGAGAACGCGTCGAACCGGCGGACGGTCTGCTTCTTCCCGTTCGCCTCGCACCGCACGACCTCTGCACCGCGCCGGTAGCCGGCGTTGAGTAGCGCACGGAGGTCCTCGCGATCCGAACGCGGGCCGAAGATGGCGTCCGCCTCGTCCAGCAGGATCACCGGTCGCCCTTCGTCGACGACACGGAACAACGCCGCGTCGGAGATGTTCGCGGTGCGGACCGGCCGCGGTACGAGGAGCTCAAGGACCTCCAACAGTCGCGTCTTGCCGGACCTCTTTACCGGCGATGTGACCTCCAGGTACGCGGTCACGTCAGCGGCCTCGATCGCGTGGCAATGGGCCACCCACAACGCGATCGCGCACGGCTGGGCATCGGTCACGAACACGACATAGCGACAGATGAACCGCTCGACATCCAGGAGAAGCTCGGCGATTGCACCGCCGTCCTGGGTCCTTGAGGGTTCGCGCGTGACGTGCAGACCCTCGACCTGCGCCGCGAGGGGTTCGCTGGCGGACTCGCCGTTGTCGGGTTCCCATCCCTCGGGACGCCTCGTCATCGTCTCGTCCTTGCGGCCTCACGCAGCACGACGGCGACGGGGACAAGGCCGTCCACACCATCGTGCTCGCGCACCCGCAGCCGCCGAACTGGTTCCGGCGATCCGCACGCGATGCACCTACGGATCGCCTCGCCGCCGCGCCGCGTGAGGGGATAGCCGCAGGTGCAGAAGTCGGCCTCGGTCATCGACCGCCATACGGCTCGCCGTGATTCGCCGGTCATCGGCCCGGCTCCGAACCGTTCACTTCGCCGGCCAGGAGCCGGTCCAGCGCGGCCTTCGGGATCAGTAGGCGCCTGCCGACGGTGATGACCGGCACCGGGCTGTCGCCGTTGCGGATCGCTGCGTATAGCGTGAGCTTGTCGACCCCGATCAGGATCGCGGCCTCGGGCACGGTGTACGTCGCCCGGTCAAGCAATACGGACATGGGGACACCCCCTGCGGTTCACCCCGCTGAGGGTGTTCATCGCGGGCGCCGATTGTTCGGCTAAGGCGGTTATCCGCGAGCCGCCCTTCGTCCCCCGAGGGGGACGGCGAATCCTACGGGTGTAACTTAGGACCAGCCCATGGGAACCGTCAAGACAGACTCCTCGCATACGGGAACGAACGTCGTCGTCTATGTCAGGTGCGGCCGCCATCGCCAGGACGGATCTCGCTGCCGCAAGACCTGGTTCAAGGGGTTCGGCACAACTGGCGACCTGATCCTCATCGGCGAGGGTTGGACGGGCGACCGGTGGCACGGAGCCCGCTACGTCGCGAGGGACTACGTCACCGAAGAAGGGTTCCTCGCCTTCGACGAGACGCGCTGGGAGATCCCGTGCACCAAGCGATGCGGTGCGCACCCGACCGTGAAGAAGGCGACGCTCCAAGGCGCGGTCCGAGAAGCAGCTCGGCGGGGCGAGTCAGCTGTCTGGCTGGCCGACATCGCCGGCTAGAGGTTCAA
>Ga0190270_10000419_pt1 | contig 18412 bp, 15 predicted proteins | sample Popmic320T_FD_133748 | JGI IMG/M metagenome (GOLD analysis project Ga0190270, IMG submission 133748) | Populus adjacent soil microbial communities from riparian zone of Weber River, Utah, USA - 320 T | ecosystem: Environmental > Terrestrial > Soil > Riparian zone | place: USA: Utah | collected...
CCCCCCGCGGGCTACCATCCGGAGATGCCCCCCTACAAGGAGCAGGGGATCGTCCTGCGCGCGATCAAGCTCGGCGAAGCCGACAAGATCGTCACCGTGATGACCTCGGGATCGGGCAAGGTCCGGGCGGTCGCGAAGGGCATCCGCAAGACCACCTCCCGCTTCGGCGCTCGCCTCGAGCCGTTCACCCAGGTGAACCTGATGCTCTACCGGGGGCGCGGGTCGCTCGACACGATCACGCAGGCCGAGATCGTGACGCCGCACCTGCACGTCCGCGAGGACCTCGCGCGGTTCGCCGCCGCCGAGACGATGGTCGAGGCCGTCGACAAGGTCGCCGAGGAGCACGAGCGGAACACGCGGCTCGTGTTGCTGCTGCTCCAGGGCCTGCGGGCGCTCGACGCCGGGCCGGGCGACCCCGCCGCGGTCGCCGAGTCGTTCCTGCTGAAGCTCCTCTCGCTGTCGGGGTTCCATCCGGCGATCACCGCGTGCGCCGTGTGCGGGTCCACCGACGTACGGCTGTGGTCGAGCGGTCTGGGCGGCGCCGTCTGCGCCGGGTGCGCGGACATCGGTGCGAGCGCGGTCTCGCCCGAAGCCCTCTCGCTGCTCGCGGGGCTCGCGACCGTCGATCTGGCCGAGGCCGGCGCCCTCGTGACGCTCGATGGGCGCGCGCGGCACGAGGCGAGAGGGCTGCTGGTCGGCTTCACCGAGTACCACCTCGAGCGCCGGATGCGCTCGGTCCCGATGCTCGTGAGGACCGCGCGATGAGCTTCCTAGCCGACATCGATCGCGAGCGCGTCCCCGCGCACGTCGCGATCGTGATGGACGGCAACGGCCGGTGGGCGACGCAGCGCGGTCTGCAGCGGACCGACGGGCACGCCGCGGGGGAGTCGGCGTTGTGGGACACGATCGAGGGCGCCGTCGAGGTCGGGGTGCGGTGGCTCACCGTCTACGCGTTCTCCACCGAGAACTGGGCGCGCCCCCCGTCCGAGGTCCTGTTCCTGATGAACTTCAACCGCGGCCTGCTGCAGCGTCGGCGGGAGTGGCTACACGAGATGAACGTGTGCGTGCGGTTCATCGGGCGCCGCGACTGGCGCGTGCCGCGCTCGGTCCTGAAGGAGATCCGCCTCGCCGAGGAGCGGACGAAGGACAACACGGGGATGACGCTGACGATCGCGTTCAACTACGGCGGGCGCAAGGAGATCGTCGACGCCGTGCGCGAGGTGGCCGCGGACGTGCAGGCGGGTCGGCTCAAGGCCGACCGGGTCGACGAGCGGGCGATCGCGAAGCGCCTCTACACCCCCGACATGCCGGACCCCGACCTGCTCATCCGCACGAGCGGGGAGATGCGCATCTCGAACTTCCTCCTGTGGGAGGTGGCGTACTCCGAGCTCTGGTTCACGCCCGTGTTCTGGCCCGACTTCGACCGCGAGCACCTGTTCGAGGCCATCCGTGACTTCCAGAAGCGCGACCGCCGCTTCGGCGCCATCGTCGAAGGCTGAGTCGCGCAACCGATCCGTGACGTCCCGCCCGGTAGCATGGCTGTCACACCAGCGGCCGCCGCCAACGGCCGGGAGAGGAGTCACGGGCCCATGCCCGATCTGATGGACGACGTCGTCGCCCTCGCGAAACGCCGGGGGATCGCCTTCCAGTCATCCGAGCTGTACGGAGGCCTTCGGTCCTCGTGGGACTACGGCCCGCTCGGGGTCGAACTGCGCCGCAACATCCGCGACGCATGGTGGCGCGCCACCGTGCAGCTGCGCGACGACGTGGTCGGCCTCGAGGCCGCGGTGGTCATGTCGCCCAAGGTGTGGGAGGCGTCGGGCCACGTCGCCACCTTCCACGACCCGCTCGTCGAGTGCCTCGCGTGCCACCAGCGGTTCCGTGCCGACCACCTCGAGCCCAACGAGGAGGGCGTGACCCTCTGCCCGAACTGCGGCAACCGGGCCTTCACCGAGCCCCGGCAGTTCAACATGATGCTGAAGACGCACCTGGGGCCCGTCGAGGACGACGAGGCCGTCACCTACCTGCGGCCCGAGACCGCCCAGGGGATGTTCGTCGACTTCGCGCACGTCCAGACGGTGGCGCGCAAGAAGATCCCCTTCGGGATCGCGCAGATCGGGAAGGCCTTCCGCAACGAGATCACCCCCGGGAACTTCATCTTCCGCACGCGCGAGTTCGAGCAGATGGAGATGGAGTTCTTCATCGAGCCGGACACCGACGACACGTGGTTCCCGTTCTGGGTGGAGCAGCGCGTCGCCTGGTACACGGACCTCGGGGTGCGGCCCGAGAAGCTCCGGCTGCGCGACCACGAGCCCGACGAGCTCGCCCACTACGCGAAGGCCGCCACCGACATCGAATACGAGTTCCCCTTCGGCTGGCAGGAGATCGAGGGGATCGCGAACCGGACCGACTACGACCTGGCCGCCCACCAGGCGGCGAGCGGCGAGGACCTGACGTACTTCGACCAGGAACACGAGCGGCGTTTCCTGCCGTGGGTCGTGGAGCCGGCGGCCGGCGTCGACCGGGCGCTGCTGACGTTCCTCGTGGACGCGTACCGGGTCGAGGAAGCGCCGACCGCGAAGGGCGGCACCGAGAAGCGCACGTACCTGGCGTTGCACCGGGACCTTGCCCCCATCAAGGCGGCCGTCTTGCCGCTCTCGCGGAACGAGACCTTGGTGCCGACCGCCCGCGAGGCCTTCGACCTCGTGAAGGGCGAGTGGATGTGCGACTTCGACGACGCGGGCTCGATCGGGCGCCGGTACCGGCGCCAGGACGAGGTCGGCACGCCGTACTGCGTCACGGTCGACTTCGACTCGATCGAGGACCGGGCGGTGACGGTCCGAGACCGCGATACGATGGCCCAGGAACGGGTGCCGATGGTCAACCTGGTTGACCATCTCAAGGCCCGCCTGTGAGCGTCCCGCGCCCGGCGTTGTGGCTGTACGCCGCCGCCTGGGTCCTGGTGGTCGCGTCGGCCGCCTGTATCGGCGCGTCGGCGCGCGGCTTCCTGGCCTCCACCTCGCTGCTCTGGGCCGCGATCGCCCTGGGCGCGGCCGCCGTCGCCGCGGCCGTGGCGGCGGCGCTCGTCCGGCGGAAGGGGTGACCATGCGCCGGGTCTGGGTGGGCGCGCTCGCCCTCGCCGCGATCCTCGCCGCGTGTACGGGCGACCCCACGACGTCGACCGCACCCGCGCCGACCTCGACCGCCCCGACCCCGACGGGGGCTCCCGCCGGACGGATCTCCCACGAAAGGACCTCGGCGCCGAGCTTCACCGAGGCCGTGCGCGCGATCTGCGAGGCGCCCGACGTCCCGCCGTCCGAGCCCGTCGACCCCGATCCGTTGCCGCCGGACATCCGGTCGCTGGTCCGCCAGGTCGAGCGCACCCGGGGCCTCACCTTCCCGGACCCCGTCACCGCGGCCGGCATCTCCGACGACGTGATGGACCGCAAGATCCGGGAGAACTTCGAGATCTACGCGCTCGAGGAGCCGCTCGCGCGTCGGACCGCCGCGTGGCGGACGCTCGGCGTGATCCCGCCCGACGCCGATCTGCGCACGGCGCTCGAAGCCTTCATCACCGGCCAGGTCGTGGGGTTCTACGATCCCGCGACCGGCGAGCTCGTGTACCTGGACGAAGGCGCCGGGCTGACCCCGACCGCGGAGATCACCCTCGCGCACGAGCTGACCCACGCGCTCGAGGATCAGCGGTTCGACCTCGCCCGGCTCGATGCGATCGCCGCGCGCTGCCGCGACGAGGCGTACGAGGCCGCGCTCGGCTTGGTCGAGGGGAGCGCGACCTACCACGGCGTGCTCGCCGCCATCGGCACCGGGCAGGACATCGACTTCGGCCTGCTGGCGGACGCGCAGCTCGAGGCGCTCGCGTCGCCCCCCGACGGGGTCCCGCCGTTCGTGTACGAGCTGGAGAGCTGGCCCTACATCGACGGGCCGGTCTTCGTGCAGTCGATCGTGCAACGCGGCGACGAGCGTGCGGTCGACGACGCCCTCGGGGCGCTCCCCGCCACGACCGAGCAGATCATCCATCCCGAGGGGTACCCGAGCGAGCTGCCGCGCGACCTCGACATCCCCGACCTGACGCCGGCGATCGGCCCGGGCTGGGGGGACCTCGACGCGATGGTCGTCGGGGAGGAGTGGCTCCGGGCGATGCTCGCGCTGCGGCTGGACCGGGCCGCCGCGGCCGAGGCCGCGGCGGGCTGGGACGGCGGGATCTACCGCGCGTGGTCCGACGGCGCCGACGTGATCGTCGTGATGGAAACGGCGTGGGACACGCCCGAGGACGCCGACGCGTTCGCGGGCGCGCTCGAGACCTGGGTGGGGGACGAGACGAACACCTCGATCGTGCGCATCGGCGAGGACCAGGTCACCTTCGTCCGCGCGACCGATCCGGACCTCGTGATCGACACCGACAACGACGACGCCGAGGGCGCCTAGGGCGTGATGACGATCCGGCCTCGGGCCCGCCCCGAGGCCAGGTAAGCGATCGCCGCCCCGGCCTCCTCCAGCGGGAACGCCCGGTCGACCGTGACGCGGAGGTGCCCGTTCTCGATCAGGCCCGACAACACGTCCATGTCGCCGTCGTTCCGGGCGTTCGCGCCCCGGAGCCCGTGGAGGGGACCGACGAACGGCGTCCGCAGGAGCTGCCCCGCGAAGGTCCCGAGGCTCCCGACCCAGCGGTGTCCCCGCGCGCCGAAGGCGTCGTGTCCGATCAAGACGTACGAGCCGCCGTCGGCGATCACGCGCCGCGCGCGCGAGAAGGGCGGGTCGCCGGGGATGTCGAACACGAGGTCGTAGCGCTCGTCGCCGCGCGTGTAGTCCTCGGCGGCGTCGATCACGCGCGCCGCCCCGAACGACCGGACCAGGTCGAGCTTGTCCGCGCGGTCCACCCCGGTCACCTCGGCACCCCAGGCGGTGGCGATCTGCACCGCGAACCCGCCGACCCCGCCCGCGGCACCGTTCACGAGCACGCGCTGGCCGGCGCGGACGAGCCCTTGGTCCCGGAGCGCCCGCAGGGCGATGAGCCCCGACGTCGGGACCCCGCCCGCCTCCTCGAAGGTCATCCCGTCGGGCTTCGGCGAGAGCAGGTCTGCCGGGACCGCGGCGAACTCGGCCCACGTGCCTGCGTTGCGCCACTGGATCACCTTCACGACCTCACCGAACACCTCGTCGCCTGGCCGGTACCGCTCCACGCCCGGACCCAGCGACTCGATCACGCCCGACAGGTCGGTGCCGGGGGTCCGCCGGTGGGGCCGGCGGACCCCGGCTCCCATGATCCGCAGGACCGCGGGCTGCCCCGTGACCACGTGCCACACGTCCGGATGGACGGCCGACGCACGCACCCGCACGAGCACCTCGCCCTCACCGGGGACCGGCGTGGGGACCTCGAGCACCACCAGGTCGGCGGGCGGCCCGTACCGGTCTTGCACCACGGCGCGCATCGCCGGATCCTACGACCTTCGGTAAGCGCTCGCCGGGGCCAGGGGCTAGAACAGGGTGGTGGACCGTGACGGGTTCGAGGCGTTCTACCGCGCACGCTACGACCAACTCGTCCGGGCGTGCGCGCTGGTCGTCCTCGACCGCGGCGCGGCCGAGGAGATCGCGCAGGACTCGTTGGCACGCCTCTGGGTGGCGTGGGATCGGCTCGGGGATGATGACCATGCGGGTGGGTACGCGTACACGACGGCGATGCGGCTGTGCTGGAAGCGGCGTCGTCGGCGCCAGACAGAGGCGTCCGCCTCGCTCCCGGTCGCGGCCGACGGATCCCCCGAGGACGCGGCTCGCCGCCAGGACCTCCTGGCTGCGCTCGCCGATCTCCCCTTCCGGCAGCGCCAGGTCATCGTCCTCCGGGACTGGGCCGGGTTCCCGACGGCCGAGGTTGCCGAGATGACCGGCATCGCGCCGAGCACGGTTCGCGTGCATCTCGCCCGCGGGAGAGCGGCGCTGCGCGACGCGCTCCGTGAGGCGGAGGTCGAGCGATGAGCCGGCCCGACGATCGCGATCTCGGGGTGAAGGCGATGCTCGACCCGTTCGTGGCTCGGTGGGCCCCGCCCGGTGATCCCGCATCGGCCGTCACCCGGGGCCGGCGTCGTCGCGCGTTCCGGGCGAGCGCCGCGGCCCTGACCGTGGCCGTGTTCGTCGGCGCGGTGGCGTGGGCGGCCACGACGATGGGACGAGACGTCCAAAGCGTCACGTCCACCGAGCCCCGTCTCGTGGGGGATCGGGAGTACTTCCATGCCGACGACGTCACCACGCTCGTCGATCACGGCGACGGGTTCGAGATCGCGTTCCCGGCCGGATGGACCGCGGCCGAGGGGCGGATCAACGACTGGGTGTCGTCTCCTCGGGAGATCCTGGCGCTCGCCACGTATCCGCTCCGACCGGGGGGTGAAGCGGTCACCGACGGTCAGGTGCCGAGTAACGCGATGGACGACCTCGGACCCGACGATGCCTTCATCTGGGTGAACGACGGTGGGGACGGCGGTGACCGTCTGCCGGCGAGACCCTCTGTCTTCGGTCCAATGATGGTATGCGTCGACGGCTCTGCGTTGTGCCCCGACCCGGAGGGACGCGCGCTCGGGATCCAGGGTGTGCGCGCGTGGTGGATGTACTTCGGCGACGGTGGCCGGACGGTGTACGTCTTCGTGGCGATGGGCGAGGAGCGGTTCCGCGATCCAGGCGGTTCCCGGGCGGTCTGGGACGTGCTCGACAGCCTCCGGATCGAGCCGTTCTAGGTCGATCCATCCCGGCGGACCGGTGTGCGTGGGTGTCGGCGGTCGCGCGCCGTAGCATGGCGGCCATCCGAAGACGAGAGGGCCGGACGACGTGACTAAGTACGTCTACGACTTCAGCGAAGGCAACAAGGGCATGAAGGACTTGCTGGGGGGCAAGGGCGCCAACCTGGCGGAGATGACCCGCATGGGCCTCCCGGTCCCGCCGGGGTTCACGATCACGACCGAGGCCTGCCTGACGTTCCTCCGTGAGGGCGGCGCGCCGGCGCAGATGCTCGCCGAGGCCGGGGAACACCTCGCGACGCTCCAGCAGGAGATGGGCAAGACGCTCGGCGACCCGTCGGACCCGTTGCTCGTCAGCGTCCGGAGCGGAGCCAAGTTCTCGATGCCCGGCATGATGGACACGGTCCTCAACCTGGGGCTCAACGACGACTCGGTGAAGGGCCTCGCGGCGCAGACGGGCGACGACGTCCGGTTCGCGCGCGACGCCTACCGGCGGTTCATCCAGATGTTCGGTAAGATCGTGATGAACGTGCCGGCCGACGCGTTCGAGCACGCCTTGGACGCGGCGAAGCAGGCGAAGTTCGAGGGCGCGCAGGACACCGACCTGGACGCCGAGGAGCTGTCGACGCTGATCGACCGGTTCAAGGCGATCTACGCCGAGCACACGGGCGAGGACTTCCCGCAGGACCCGAAGGAGCAGCTCCGCCTCTCGATCGACGCCGTGTTCTCGAGCTGGAACGGCAAGCGAGCGATCGACTATCGGCGGCAGAACAAGATCAGCGACGACCTCGGCACCGCCGTGAACGTGGTGGCGATGGTCTTCGGGAACCGCGGCGAGGACTCGGGCACCGGCGTGGCGTTCACGCGCGACCCGTCGACGGGGGAGAAGGTCCCGTATGGCGACTACCTGGCGAACGCGCAGGGCGAGGACGTGGTGGCCGGGATCCGCAACACGCTGCCGCTCGCCGAGCTGGAGCGGCTCGATCCCACGTCATACGCGGGGCTCCGCGAGGTGATGGACACCCTCGAAGGCCACTTCCACGACATGTGCGACATCGAGTTCACGATCGAGAAGGATCGCCTGTGGATCCTGCAGACGAGGGTCGGCAAGCGCACCGCGTTCGGCGAGTGGGTGATGGCCGCCGAGATGCTGGAGGAGGGCCTGATCGACGAGGACACCGCGTTGCTGCGGGTCGACGCGAACCGGCTCGAGGAGCTGTTCAAGCGGCGCGTGGAGGCCGGCGGCGCCGGCGCGATCGCCACGGGCCTCAACGCCTCACCCGGCGCCGCCACCGGCCAAGTCGTCTTCACGGCCGACGAGGCCGAGCGCCGGGCGCGCGACGAGGGCGCTGCGGTGATCCTGGTCCGGCGCGAGACGACCCCCGACGACTACCACGGCATGATCGCCGCCCAGGGGATCCTGACGAGCGCGGGCGGGACGAACTCCCACGCCGCGGTGGTCGCCCGAGGCGAGGGGATCCCCGCGGTCTGTGGGGCCGATGCGATAAGGCTCGACCTCGAGCGGGCCGTGTTCACCGCCGGTGGCACGACGGTCGCCGAGGGCGACGTGATCACGATCGACGGGTTCTCGGGCGACGTCTACGTCGGCGAGCTGCCGATGGCCGAGTCCGTGCTCGAGCGGGCGCGCGGCGGCGACGCCGCGGCGCGCGAGCAGCCGATCTGGCGCGCGTACGAGCGGCTGATGACCGTGGCCGACGACCGGCGGCGGTTGCGGGTGCGCGCGAATGCGGACACCCCCGACCAGTCGACGAACGCGCGTGACCGCGGCGCCGAGGGCATCGGCCTGTGCCGGACCGAGCACATGTTCCTCGGGCCCGAGCGCGTGCACGCGGTGCAGCGCATGATCCTCGCCGAGACCCCCGAGGAGGAGCACGCGGTCTATGAGGAGCTCCTGCCGCTGCAGCGGGGTGACTTCGTCGGCATCTTCCGCGCGATGGACGGGCTGCCGGTCACGGTGCGCCTGCTCGACCCGCCGCTGCACGAGTTCCTGCCGGACCTGACGGCGCTGTCGGTCGAGGTCGCGCTCGGGCGCGAGCGTGGTGAAGACGTCACCGAGCGCGAACAGATCCTGGCGAAGGTGCGTCAGCTGCACGAGGCGAACCCGATGCTGGGGCTCCGCGGCGTGCGGCTCGGCATCCTCAAGCCCGGCCTCTACGCGATGCAGGTCCGCGCGCTCGCCGAGGCCGTGGCCGAGCTCCGCGCCGCCGGCGGCGACCCGAGGGTCGAGATCATGATCCCGCTGGTCGCGACGGCTCCCGAGCTGCGCCAGATGCGCGCCGAGCTCGAGCCGGTGATGCGCGAGGTCCTCGAGCGCGAGGGCGTCGAGCTATCCCACCTGGAGTGGGGGACGATGGTCGAGCTCCCGCGCGCCGCCGTGACGGCCGGCGAGATCGCGGAGGCCGCGGAGTTCTTCTCGTTCGGGACCAACGACCTGACGCAGACGGCGTTCGGGTTCAGCCGCGACGACATCGGCAAGTTCGTGTCGCTCTACGAGGAGCGGAAGCTCGTGCCGGCGAACCCGTTCGTCACGATCGACCGTCCCGGGGTCGGCCGGCTGATGCGGATCGCCGTCGACGAGGGGCGCGCCGCGAACCCGTCGCTGCACCTGGGGATCTGCGGCGAGCACGGCGGCGATCCCGCGAGCGTGGTCTTCTGCCACGAGCTCGGCCTCGACTACGTGAGTTGCTCGCCGTACCGGGTCGAGACGGCGCGCCTGGCGGCGGGGCAGGCCGCGGTCGGCGCGTTCGCGAGCGCCACGGCCTGATCCGCCGTGCTGATCGAGGCGGCGCTCATCGCGACGGTGCTGGCGCACCGCCAGACGGGCGCGGTCTCGCGCAACCTGTTGCAGGAGCGATCCGAGCACTACGACCGGCGCGACCGGATGCACGCGATCCGCACCGCTCGGTCGACGTGGCTCCACGCGCACCGCGCGAGCGCGTCGTTCCCTTGCGGGGTGGTGCGACCGGTGCCGCCGCGTCCCGACGTGGGCGGGCCCCCGTCGCCGCTCGCCCGTGAGGTGCCGGTGATCGCCGCCGTGCTCCCGGACACGTTCACCTTCCTGGTCGACCCGCCCGTGGACTTCATCGCCGACGATCCGATCGAGGCGGGGTCGCTGCCGCGCGCGGCGCTCCACGAGGTGACCGTCGTGCGCGACGGCGTCGACGTGGAACGCCCCGTGGCGGAGTCCTTCGAGGACGAACCCGAGGTCGCGCTCGTGCTGCGGTGGAACGGGCAGGAGCAACGGTTGGCGTTCCGCTCGGCCTGGCTCGCCTGGCGGACCGCGGACCGCTTCCTCGAGGCGGCGGAGCCCTAGTGGGCTTCTTCGAGCAGGCGCGGCTGGACCGGCTGTTCGGGCGGTTCGTGGGGCCCGACGATCCGCGGGAACGCCGGCGGGAGCCGGGCAGCGAACGCGCCGACGTGGCCCTGGCCGCCGTGGCGTGGGAGAACTTCCAGCGCGCGTTGGCGCCCGACCACGAGGACCGCGTGCAGCTCGCGCGCGCCCGCCTGATGGCCGAGGAACGGGCGAGCGAGCTGTTCGGGTGCGGGATCGTGGCCATGCCCGAACCGGCGGCACCCGATCCATGGCACGAGGGGACGGTCGACCTCGTGGTCCCCATCACCGTGCTCGTGACCCCGACGGCGTTCGTGCTCGTGCGGGAGGGGATCCCCGGCGTGGACGACGAGCCGCTCGTGGAGGCGGGCCGCTTCCGGCGGGACGCGTTCGTGGACGCGACGGTCGTCGACGTGTCGGGACGGACCGTCGCGGAGCCGAGCGAGGAGACCTTCGAGCCGGCGCGCCCGGTGCGTCTCGCGATCCGATGGGAGAGCGGCGACGGGATGGACGAGGACCGCTTCGCGTTCCGGTCCGCGTGGGTGGCGGCGGAGGCGGCGCGGCGGTTCCGCCGCGCCGCCGTGGGGTCGGGATAGCCGAGGGGCCGGGCGCGAAGCGCCCGGCCCCTCAGGTGCGTCGGTTCGGTGCGTCGACTCAGGCTGCGAGGTTCGTCTCGCAGTGGTCGATGACGTCGACGCCCCCGCCGTCTCGGAGGAAGCCGTCGGTCCCCGCACCGCAGTACGACCAGTCGCGGGTGCTGTCGCCGTTGGTGATGAGGTCGTCGGCGCCGTCGGCGCCGTAGAGCTTGTCCCCACCGGTCCCGCCGGTGATCTCGTCGCCGTCGGCCTGACCGTACAGCTGGTCGTTGCCGCCACCGCCGTTGATCTCGTCGCGCCCGCCACCGCCGCGCAGCTTGTTGGCAGCGCTCGACCCGGTCAGGTCGTCGTTGCCGCCGCCGCCGGTCACGTTCTCGACGTCGGACTGGACGTCGTCGGCCTCGTCCAGCGCGACCTCGCCGTCGTTCGCGCCCGCGCCCACGGTCACGACGACCGGTGAGGTGCGGGAACTGTAGAAGACGGTGTCCGTGGCCGCGCCGCCCTTCATGACGTCGTCGCCGGTGCCCCCGTCGAGGGAGTCGTTGGACAACCCGCCGTCGAGGACGTCGTCGCCGGGCCCGCCGGTGAGCGTGTCCACGCCGAACTCGCCGTAGACGAAGTCGTTGCCGGCCCCGCCGCTCACGGTGTCGTTCTGCCCGGACGTGAGGCCGGAGGTGTCGCCGTGCAGGATGTCGTTCCCGCCGGCGCCGTCGACCTCGTCGTACCCGTAGTTGCCGGCGAGGAACTCGCCCGAGTCGTTGCCCTGCAGGTCGTCATCGCCAGTCCCGCCGGAAGCCGTGAAGGACGACCCCGTCACGACGTCCTGGTCGTTGACGAAGGAGTCGTTCTTGTCGCCGAGGGAGATGTTCACGTCGGCGATCACCGCGTCGCCCGCGCCGGGTGTGCAGACGACCTCGGCGCCGTCTACCTCGCACTCCGGGTCGTCGGTCGTCCAGCCCGCCGCGTCCAGCGCGGCGAGCACGTCGCCGTCGCCACCCAGGACGAGGTCGTTGACCGCGCCGGTGGCCGCCACGATCGTGACGTCGCCGTTGAGGTCGTTGTAGTCGATCAGCGTGGGCAAGGCCGCTCCCGCGCTCGCCGGTGCGATCCCCACCATGAGGCTCGCGAGTCCGACGACCGTGGAGCTCGCCACGATGCGCGCGAGGCGCCGTCGTGTTCCGCTCATGGTCCTGTTCCTCCTTCGGGTCGTGCCCGTTCGGACGGGCTCATACGTGCACCCACGGGGGACAGGGCCGGCCGCGGGTATACCCCCACTTCATCGGGGCCGCGGAAGGGTCGGCCGCATACCCGATATCCGGTGTTCCCTACGGAAAGCTCCCCGAAGTGACCTACATCACGGTCCCTCGAACGTTCGAGGCCTAGCGTGCGCAACCCCCGCCTCCCCCGCGGCGTTCGTCACGGGAGGGAGTGCGATGGATCCAGGCAAAGCTGCACGACGTCGTCGCGGCTGGGTGGCCGCTGGCGTGGCCGTCGGGCTGGTCGCCGGCGTCATGGCCGGCATCGTCACGTTCACGGGGGCCGCGCCCGACGCCCCCGCGTCCGTTCCCACGGTCCTCCACGCGGCGCCCGCGCTCGTCCGCGCCGGGCGACCCGTCGACCTGACGCTCACCAGCGTCTGCGATGAGCCGTCGGCGGCCTGGTGCGAGGTGGTCGAGGTCGCGGCGCTCGTGACCCCGTCGGGGGTCCGCGGCAGCACGTCCGTGTCGGGCGAGGATCGCGCCGGGATCCTCCGGGTCCGCGTCCCCGCCCAGCTCGTCCCCGACGGCGGGTTCAGCTACCGGTTCGTCATGCGCACGCGCGCGGGCGCGGAGCTCGCGTACCCGCCGGGCGGCGCGTCCTCGCCGATCCGGGTCCTGACGACGGCGGGCCTGCCGACGCGCTCGCTCGCCCGCTTCGATTGGGATCGGCGGGCGCGACCGGACGGCGTCGCCGTCCGGCTCTCCGTCGGGACCGGTCGCGGCGAGATCGGTATCGACGGCACCGGGGAGGAGGGCGGCGAATCCGGCCCCAGCAGCTTCGACGTCGCGGCCGACGGCGACGTCCTCGTCGCCGACTGGGTGAACGGACGCATCCTCCGCTTCGACCGGGACGCCGTGAGCAGCGTCCCGCTGCCGCCGGGCGACCCCGTCGACATCGCCGCGTCCGGCGACGGGGTGCTCGCGAGCACCCTCGGCGTCGACGCGGTCGTCAGCGAGCTCGATCGCGCGGGCCGCGTCGTGGGCCGGTATCCCGTGGGCTACGGCGTGACGTCGCGGATCGTCGCCGGCGCGGTCCCGCGCGTGCGCGTCGGCAACGCGCAGTGGGTCCCGGCGCGGTCCGGACCGGGGGCCGGGCTCGATGCCGCGGCACAGGCGGGGGCACAGACCGCGACCGTCCCGCTCGCCGACGGTGCGATCGGCGCCTCCGAGGCGGTCGGGGATCGGCTCGCCATCGTGTGGAGCCGGCCCGACGGTTCGCGCGCCGGCGCCGCGGTGTCGCTCCCCGGCGGCGTCCTCCCCGGGGCCGACTACTTCGTGCGCCCGCTGTCCGACGGCGGGGCGCTCGCCGTCCAGGGGCTGTGGGACCGCTCCCACTTCGGCGTGGCGGCGATCCGGTTCGACGCCGCCGCGCGGATCCGCACGTTCGTGCTGCTGCCCGAGCCCACGCCCCGGATGGCCGCGGCGTTCTCCACCGTGCGTTTCGCCGCCCCCGACCAGGTCCTGATGGCGCGCGACGCCGGCGACGGCATGCGCATCGATCGATTCGAGGTGAGGTGACGATGCACGATCGGCAGGTCCGCACGACGATCGTCCGGGTCCTCGTCGCCACGGCGGTGGCGGGCGGCGGGCTCGTGGGGCTCACCGCTGGCCGCGCCGCGGGCGACGCCTGGTCCAACGACAACTGCCGCGTGGGGTGGAGCTTCCCGACCTTCTGGAAGCGCTCCAACGCGGCCTCCTACACGCAGCCGCCGCTCCGCGAGGGCTACTCGCTGAACGGCGGCTGCTACCGACTGAACGACCGCGACGACACGCCGGGGCTCCCGGCCGACGGCGGCGGCGAGGGCACCGACTGTTCGGGGTTCGTGTTCCGCGCGTGGGCGCTGAAGACCGACGGCTCGAACGGGTACAAGCGGTGGGACTACCAGCACGACGTTCACGGGCCGTATTACTCGTGGGACTTCAAAGACCCCGAGGACGGGGAGCCGTTCAAGAACATCCCCAAGGGCGACCTGTCGATCGAGCGGATGGACGCGATCGCCTGGTACCGCGACGGCGGCGACGACCGCCACATCGCCCTCATGTGGTCCGAAGGCGACCGCGCCGACTACTTCGTCCACGCCCACACGAACACCGCCGGCGTCGAGATCAGCGAGGAGATCTACCGCCAGCTGTCCGACACCAAGGAGTCCAGCGCAAGAACTGGTCGCCCGAGTGCGAGCCGAAGTGCCCGGGCCCGGGCACGCGCGCGGTGCCATGATCGCAGCGCCGCACCGGCCTCCGGGCATCCCTCGGGTAGCCTGGGGGCCGTGCGCCTGCTCCGCCGGCATCCGATCCTGGCGGTCTGCGCCGGGCTCCTGCTGGCCGCCGTCGCCGTCGTCGCCATCTCCGCCGCCGTCGTGTGGCGGGCCGCGCACCACGACGGGGCCAGCGACCACGACCGCGCGGACGCCATCGTCGTCCTGGGCGCCGCCCAGTACGACGGCGACCCGTCACCGGTGTTCCGGGGGCGGCTCGAGCATGCCCTGCTCCTGTGGGAGCAGGGACGCGCGGACCTGGTGCTGACGGTGGGGGGGAACCGGCCCGGCGATCGCACGACCGAGGCGGAGGCCGGTGCTCGGTTCCTGGTGAACCACGGGGTCCCCGCCGACGCCGTCGCCGCGCTCCCCGTGGGCGCCACGACGTACGAGAGCCTCGTGGCGGCGGCCGAGGACCTGCGCGACCGGGGCCTGTCCTCGGCGTTCCTCGTCTCGGACCCGTGGCACAACGCGCGACTCTCGGCGATGGCGTCCGACCTCGGCATCGACGGGTACCCCTCGGCAACGTGGACGTCTGGCGCCACCTCGGAGGAGGAGCGCGGACAGGGGTACCTGCGCGAGACGCTCGCGTACCTCCACTACCGCGTGTTCGGGGACTAGCGTGGTGTGCCGCGTCCCCGGATCCGAACCGGTCCGGGTTGTCGTCGGGCGGGACTACGATGACCGAGTGCCGACCCCCCGGGAAGTGACCGAGCAGATCGAGCGCGACACCTTGTCGCCCTACGCGGTCCTGGCCGCCGAGGCGAAGGGCCGCGAGCGTCCCGAGGCCCCTGATCCCCTGCGGACCTGTTTCCAGCGCGACCGCGACCGCATCGTCCACGCGAAGGCGTTCCGGCGCCTGAAGCACAAGACGCAGGTGTTCATCGCGCCCGAGGGCGACCACTTCCGCGTCCGCCTGACGCACACGCTTGACGTGTCGCAGATCGCCCGCACCGTCGCCCGCGCGCTCCGGCTGAACGAAGATCTCACCGAGGCGATCGCGCTCGGCCACGACCTGGGCCACACGCCGTTCGGCCACCTCGGCGAGCAGGCGCTGACGCCGTTCCTCGACCGGCCGTTCCGCCATTCCGAGCAGTCGCTGCGTGTCGTCGAGCACCTCGAGAACGACGGCGAGGGGCTCAACCTGTCCTGGGAGGTCCGCGACGGCATCGTCCATCACCCGTGGTCGATGCCGGCGCCGTCCACGCTCGAGGCACAGGTCGTCCGGTTCGCCGACCGCATCGCTTACATCAACCACGACATCGACGACGCGGTCCGGGCGGGGGTGCTCGCCACCGATGAGCTGCCCGCCTCCGCGGTCCAGGTCCTCGGCGCCACGCACCGCGACCGCATCGACCGGCTCGTCTCCGACCTCGTGGCCATGAGCCAGGACCGGCCGCAGGTGCAGCTCTCGGAGCCGGTCTTCCGGGCGCTCGACGAGCTCCGCGACTTCATGTTCGCCGAGGTCTACCTGCGCTCGGGGGCCCACGACGAGCACGAGAAGGCGATGCGCCTGCTGCGCGAGCTGTTCCGCTACTACCTCGACCACCCCGACCGCCTGCCGCCCGAGTACCATCGCTCACCTGGGGACCTGCCGGTCCACGTGGCCGACTTCATCGCCGGCATGACGGATCGGTACGCCCAGAGCACGTACGAGCGGCTCTTCCTTCCCCGGGGCTGGCTCCACGAGTAGGCGCCAGGGAGCAGCGTGGCCAGGATCCGGCAGGCGGATATCGAGGCGGTCAAGGAGCGGACCGACATCGTCCAGCTCATCGGCCAGTACCTCACGCTGAAGCGCTCGGGCCACGACTCGCTGAGCGGCATCTGCCCGTTCCACCAGGAGAAGACCGCCTCGTTCAGCGTGTCGCCCTCCAAGGGCGTCTTCTACTGCTTCGGCTGCGGCAAGGGCGGCGACGCCATCACCTTCCTGCGCGAGCTCGAGTCGCTCAGCTACGTGGAGGCGATCGAGCGGCTCGCGGCCACGGCGGGGGTCCAGCTCCACTACGAGGGCGACTCGGCGGCGGAGCGGCGCGCCGCCGAGCGTCGCAAGGCCTTGTACCGCGCGAACGAGGTGGCCTCGGACCTGTACCGCGAGATGCTCGCCGAGGGGCGCGAGGCGGCGTCGGCCCGGGCCTACGCGGGCGAGCGCGGCCTCACCACCGAGGCGATCGAGACGTTCCAGATCGGGTACGCGCCGACCTACCCCGACTTCCTGCTCCGGCGGCTGTCGGGGCGGCGTGACCTGTCGAGCGACCTGCTGCTGGAGGCCGGCATCGCGACGCGCAGCGACGACGGCACGGTCCGCGACCGGTTCCGCGGCCGGCTGACGTTCCCGATCCACGATCTGCAGGGACGCCACATCGGGTTCGGTGCGCGCATCCTGCCCGACGACCCGCGCGCGGGGGAGCAGGCGAAGTACCTCAACACCGCCGAGACCCCGATCTACCGCAAGCAGGAGATCCTCTACAACCTGCACCGCGCGCGGTCCGCCATCGCGCGCAGCGGCGAGGCGTTCGTCGTCGAGGGCTACACCGACGTGATCGGGCTCACGCAGGCCGGGATCGCGAACGTGGTGGCCACCTGCGGCACGGCGCTCGGCGAGAAGCATCTGGAGCTCCTGTCGCGGTTCGCCCAGCGCGCCGTCCTGTCGTTCGACTCCGACGAGGCCGGCGCCCGGGCGGCCGAGCGCGCGTTCGCGTTCCAGGAGCGGTTCCCCGTCCAGGCGGTGGTCATGATCATGCCCGACGGCCTGGACCCGGCCGAGTTCGTCGTGAAGCACGGCGCCGAGGGCGTCCGGCAGGCCGCGGCCACGGCCCGCCCGCTCGTCGAGTACATGGTCCGGCGGCTCATCGGCCGGCACGACCTGTCGACGATCGAGGGCCAGTCCGCGGCGGTGGCCGAGGTCCTGCCGCTGCTCGACCAGCTGCAGGATCCGGTCCGGCGGTCCGAATACGCGGGGCTCGTGGCGGACCTGGCCGGCGTCAGCGAGGTCTCGGTCCTGCAGTCGCTCCAGCGACGGCTGTCGGGCGGACCGCAGGAGGTGGCCGGGACGATCCGCCGCGGCACCGCGGCCGAACGCGCCGAGCGCGAGTGGCTGCGTCTGATGGCCCGCGGTGCCGACGACCCCGGGGAGGACGGCGGTCCCACCCCGACCGAGGAGCACTTCCGCAACGCGTCGAACCGCCGGCTGTTCATCGCCCTGCGCGACGCGGGGGGCGACGTGGCCACGCTCGCCGGCGGCGAGGACGAGAAGCTCGCCGGCCAGGTGGCGGCGCTGACGGTCGAATCGCTCGAGGGCGATCCCACCACCGATCCCACCACCGAGTACGCGGCCGCCGTGGCTCGCCGACTCGACGAGTTCTTGCTGAAGAGCCGGAGCGACGCCCTGCGGACGCAGCTCCAGAAGTTGAACCCGACCGTCGACATGACCTACGACGAGCTCTTCCGAGAGCTCGTGGCGGTGGATGGTCAGCTCCGGCGCCTCCGCCAGGCGCCGGGGTCGTCCTCGTGACCCGTTCCGTACACTGTCCCGTCGTGGCGAGTACCCCCCAGGAGTCCGGATGAGCGTTCCCGCGCGAGAACCCGACCGAGACCTCCCCAACCTCGATGAGGTCAAGGAGCAGCTCGTCGCGCGCGGGCGCGAGCGCGGCTTCGTCACGTCCGAAGACCTGCTCGAATCCCTGCCGGTCGACGACTTCACGCCCGAGCAGATCGAGGACGTCCTCACCCAGATCCAGGAGCATCTGACCGCCGTCGGCATCGAGACGATCGAGGTCCCCGGCGACGACACCGACGCCGCCACGCAGGTCCGGATCGAGGTCGACCTGCTGCGTGCGCCCACGAACGACCCGGTGCGCATGTACCTGAAGGAGATCGGCAAGGTGCCGCTCCTGACCGCGGCTCAGGAGATCGACCTGGCGCGGCGGATCGAGGCGGGGGAGCTCTCGACCTCGCTGCAGCTGCAGGTGGCCGAGCTCGGCAAGCCCGAGCCCAAGTCGATGTCCTTCCTGGTCCTGAAGGTGTGGGAGATCCGCGACCACCAGACCACCGCGTTCGGCAAGGTCGAGGGCATCGGCCGCGACAAGATCGCGAAGAGCTACCGTCCGAAGACCGAGCCCGAGCTCGAGGACTTCTGCCACCGCGTAGAGCGCGACGGACAGCTCGCGAAGAAGAAGCTCATCGAGGCGAACCTGCGGCTCGTGGTCTC
>Ga0190270_10000420_pt1 | contig 18403 bp, 12 predicted proteins | sample Popmic320T_FD_133748 | JGI IMG/M metagenome (GOLD analysis project Ga0190270, IMG submission 133748) | Populus adjacent soil microbial communities from riparian zone of Weber River, Utah, USA - 320 T | ecosystem: Environmental > Terrestrial > Soil > Riparian zone | place: USA: Utah | collected...
ATTAACATTACGGCGCCCGCCCTTGCTCTAATGGCATGATGGGCGTCGGCGTGGGACTGCCCTGTCGCGCGCGTTGGACGGCCTCGTTCAATTCGGAGATCAACTCTTCCACGGGGCGGCCCTGCACCCGTGCGATTTCCCTTATGGGCCGTCGGTCGGGCGGCGGCCCGGGTTGCACGCCGATGGCTTGAAACAGCAGGGGCGGCGGCACGCGGTGAGAGCGCGCTATGTAGGGCACGCTCATCCAAGCCTGCACAGGCTCATCAGCCCTTGCGCGCAGGCGCGAGGACTGTCGCACCGCGCGGATTGTGAACAGGCTCGTGACCAGTACTGCGACAAGAAATAGCGCCGCCACCAACCAGAATCGCCAGCCGTTAGTCTTCATCGAAGTCCGTCCGTTGCGTGATTAGCGTTCTGCACACTCAAATCCCAGGTGATCCACGCCGCAACGTAAGAGGTGTCGCGATGCCATGCCATTATGGACGCTCTTTTGTCTATGTTCATCCATTCTACGCAGTCTTGGTGCTGCCCGGCGATTCGTCATCGTTAATGTGGTTGACCACGTCTGTCGCCTCAGGCCTTGAATCGTGGTTGGCTTCAGTGCGTGGCTCATTCCCGTTAGCTGGTTCGATCTCCGCTTCAGGTTCAACCACTGGTACGTTCTCGACAGCCGACGCCGGTGGCTCAACGACAGGTACGTCCATCCCCTCCGGTGATTCGCGAGTGATTAGCATCGCAACCGGAGACCGATCATGCTTCTTCCGTTCACTCATGTAAAAGAGAACCGGCACGGTCATGCGAGAGAGCAAAAGCGAAGCGACCTCTCCGGCCATCAGCGAAATCGCAAGACCCTGAAAGATCGGATCAAACAGAATCACCCCCGAGCCAACAATAACCGCCGCTGCCGTCAACATCATCGGACGGAAACGCACGGCGCCGGCATCTACGACAGCGTCTGCAAGCGCCATCCCCTGATTTAATCTTAACTCTACAAAATCGACGAGGATAATCGAATTGCGCACGACGATTCCGGCGCCGGCAATAAACCCAATCATCGAGGTCGCCGTGAAGAAAGCGCCCATCAGGGCATGCGCAGGAAGTATGCCGATTAGCGAAAACGGAATCGCTGCCATGATGGTCAGCGGCGTTTTGAAGGACTGAAACCAGCCGACGACCAGGATGTAAATCAGTATCAGCACCGCCGCGAACGCCAAACCCAGATCGCGGAAGACTTCGTAGGTGATATGCCATTCGCCGTCCCACTTCATCGCGAGTTTTTCGCCACTAAACGGTTGGCTGGCAACATAGCGTTCGAGTGCATATCCTTCCGGCAACTTCAAGTGATCTATCGCTTCGTTCAGCTGGAGGATGGCGTAAACCGGGCTTTCCACTTTTCCCGCAACATCCGCCGTGACGTAGACCACCGGCATCAGATTCTTGTGATAGATGCTCTGGTCCGCCGTCTGCTCTTCAACGCGCACCAGCTCACCCAGAGACACCAGATTCCCCTGTTGCCCAATGACCTTGATCTGCTTGAGGTCGTCCACGCTGGAACGCTCGGCTCGAGGGAGCCGCAGCACAATCGGCAAGTCTTCCTTTTCCTGCGGCTGGTGCGCCAGGCCAACGTTCATCCCTTCAACCGCGAGGCGCAGAGTGGCGGCAACCTGCTCTGCCGACACACCGTTCAGCGCCGCCTTTTCTTTGTCCACTACGAAACGATATTTGGTCTGCAGCTCTTCGATATATGAGTCGACATCGACGACGCCTTCAGTCTTATCAAAGATAGCTTCAATCTGCCGGGCGACTTCAATCTGACGCTGATAATTTGGGCCATAGACCTCTGCAACCAGCGTTTGTAGAACCGGCGGTCCGGGCGGCGTCTCAGAGATTTTGACGCGGGCCATATATTTTGCGGCGATTTGTTGAATAGCGGGGCGCACTCGTTTTGCGATGTCATGGCTCTGCGCCGACCGCTCCCCCTTTGGCACCAGGTTGACCTGAATGTCGGCCACGTTGGGCCCGCGTCGCAGAAAGTAGTGACGAACCAGACCGTTGAAGTTGTAAGGCGAAGCGGTGCCGACGTACATCTGGTAGTCCGTCACTTCCGTCACAGTGCGCAGGTAATCTCCGATCTCGCGAGTCACCGCCGCCGTGCCTTCAAGGGTCGTGCCTTCGGGCATGTCCACGATGACCTGAAACTCGCTCTTGTTATCAAACGGGAGCATCTTCACGCGCACGGCCTTCAGACCGATTAGCGCGAGCGCGCCCAGAAGCAACAGTCCCACGCCAATGAGAAAGCTGTAGCCCCAACGGCGATCACGAATCAGCGCTCCCATCACCCGGCGATACACGCGCGTCGTCCATCCTTCTCGATCGTGCGAGTAGTCATTTCCTCGCTCACGCTTCAGCAGCCGCAGACTGGCCCACGGCGTTACAATGAATGCCACCAGGAGCGAGAAGACCATCGCAGCCGACGCGCCGATGGGAATCGGCCTCATGTATGGGCCCATCAATCCGCTCACAAATGCCATCGGCAGAATCGCCGCGATCACGGCGAAGGTCGCCAGGATTGTTGGATTACCCACTTCGTTTACAGCCTCAAGGGCAATGTCCACGACCGGCCGGTCTCGATTCTCAGGCAGGCGATAGTGGCGGGTCATGTTCTCGACCACCACTATGGCGTCGTCCACCAGAATGCCGATTGAGAAGATCAGGGCGAAGAGCGTGATCCGGTTGAGTGTGTAACCGTAGAAGTAGAAGACTGCGAGGGTGAGCGCGAGCGTCACGGGAATGGCCGTGGTCACAATACCTGCTTCACGAAAACCAAGCGCAAGCCAGATCAGCAGAGACACGGAGAGGATGGCAATCATCATGTGTAGCAGAAGTTCATTCGACTTTTCGCTCGCCGTCTCGCCGTAGTTGCGTGTCACTACAACATCCACATCACCGGGAATCAGTGTGCCTTCCAAGTGCTTGACCTTCTCAATCACCTGAGCAGCAATCTCGATTGCATTAGTGCCCTTGCGTTTGGCTACGGAGATGGTGACGGCCGGCAGCACATTCTGCTTTGCCGCAACCGCTGCGGCTGTATTGCCCTTCTCTGCTCCTCGGTTACTCTCCTTCTCATGCGCAGCCGCCGGTCCAGTTCCGTAAAGAACATAATCGGCCGGCTCTTCCGCCCCGTCTTCAATTTGTGCCACATCGCGCAGGTACACGGGCCGGCCGTTGGAAACGCCGACGACTACGTCACCGACCTCTGCGGCGGTGTGCAGAAAGCCTCCCGTCTCGACCAGAAAATCGCGATTGCCGGATGAGAAGCTGCCAGACTGCAACTGTCTGTTTTCCTGCTCGAGCATGGGGACCAGGCCCGCCGGGGCGACGCCATAAGCAGCCATGCGCGCGTCATCGATCAGCACGCGAATCTGACGGCGCTGCCCGCCGATGATTTTCACTTCAGAAACATCTCTAACTTCTTTGATCTGATCGTGGACCTGCGCGGCGATTCGTCTGAGGGTGAAATGATCGTAGCGGTCACTGGTAAGAGTGAGGGCGAGAACGGGCACGTCATCGATCGAGCGCGGCTTAATGAGAGGCGGGCTGGCGCCCGCGGGAATAAGATCAAAGTTGGCGGACATCTTCTGGTTAAGCCGGACGATGCTCGCCTCTTCATTCTCGCCCACGTAAAACCGGACGATCGCCATGGAATAACCGGATGCTGAGGTCGAATAGATGTACTCCACTCCGGGAACCTCCCAGAGCAGTTTCTCCATCGGCTTCGTCACCCGCTCTTCTACCTCTTTGGCAGACGCGCCCGGCATTTGCACGAAGACGTCGATCATGGGCACGACGATCTGCGGCTCTTCTTCGCGAGGGAGCAGTAGCACGGCGCCGAGACCCAGCAGAATGGCAGCCACAATGACGAGCGGCGTCAGTTTGGAGTTGATGAACGCCTGCGCCAGTTTTCCCGCGGGACCAAGTACGACACTCGTCACTCTTGCACCTCGACTATTTTGTCGTGGCCGGCAAACCTGGAGCGGCTTCACGCACCCGGCTGCCGTCATTCACGGCGGCCAGGCCGTCAACCACGATCTGCTCGCCTTCCTGTAAACCGGAAAGCACTTCCACGCGGTCGCTGTAAGTCTTACCCGTCTTTACTAAACGCATGCGCGCCGTGCCCGACTGGTCCACCACGAACACACTGATCAGTTGGCCGCGCTCGACGAGAGCTTGTCGCGGAATCGTGATGGCTTGCGTCTGCCCAGTGATGAAACGGGCTTTACCGTAAAGGCCTGAACGAATGATCTGCTGATTGCCGCCCGGCAGAGCGATGCTGATCTTGACCAGGTAAGTTCTGCTCGCCGGATCTGAAGCGGGAACAATCTCGACCACGGTGCCCGCAAGTTCTTGCTGGCCCAGAGCATCGATCTGAACTCGGACCTGATCTCGCAAATGAATCTGGTTGATTTGGGATTCCTGTACGCCTGCTTCGAGCCGGTAATCACGACCGCTCTCGATGGTGAGCAAAGGTGTGCCCGGCGTGGCCATGTAACCCACATCCGCTTGCCGGGAAACAACAACTCCACTTATGGGAGCCACTATTCGAGTGAAGCTCGAATAAACCTGCGAGCCCGAGACGTCTGCCTTCGCCTGATCGATACGCGCCAGCGCCATTCGCCTTCTCGCCACCAGCGATTGCAGTAATCGCTCGGCACGCTCAGCTTCAGCATCAGCTACCTCCTGCCTGGCTTGCACCTCGTCAAATTCCTGCGGGCTGATTGATTGTCTCTCGCGCAACTTCCGGTAACGTATCAAAGTAGAGGCAGCCAGCCGCCGATTGGCTTCAGCGGCAGTCTGGCTGGACTCCGCAGCCTTGATGCTTCGATCTACTTCATCCAGGGCGCCATTCATCTCAACTAACCCGGCACCGGACTTTTGTGTTTGAATCCTGGCCTCCCGGCTGTCGATTTCGACGAGAACCTGGCCCGCACGCACTGTGTCTCCTTCGCGAATCCTCATTGCCACGATGCTTCCCATTACTTTCGATGAAACAATGCTGCTGGTTTTGGCGCGGACTGTGCCGACCGCCTCGTAGCTCTGGTCGAGAGGTTGTTGCGCGACAGTCTCAATCTTGACGCCCTGCACCATCGGGGCCGTCGTTACTGCTGGTTGCTGCTTTCCGGCGCATGAGATCGTTCCAGCAAAGGCGAGAACGACTAAAGCGAAGCTAAGCGCGTATTTCATCGGATGGCCTCTTCGGTTTTTCCACGCGCGATATCAGCCGGCGCGCTGGTAATTTCAGAAGACAAATGGCTGAACATCTTTCAACCTCCCTGTCGCAAGCAACACGTTTGCATAGGTAACGTAGTGGTCATGGCGAGCCGTTAAGACATCGGTGCGCGCCCGCACCAAAGTCAACTCAGCTCGCAGTACCTCAGTAATAGTTGTGAGCCCTTCGTGATAGCGATCCCTGACTATCCTCAGAACCTCCGTTGCCTGCGCGCTAGTTTGTCCAACGACGTGGAGGCGTTCTCGGGCCGACACAAATTGCTGATAGGCACGCACAACTTCGAAACTGATCTGATTGGCCAGTTGCTCCTGTTCGGCCTCAGCGATGGCCCCGGCCGCGCGCGCCTGGTTGATTCTGGCTTTGCGTCCGGCATCAAAGAGATTGACAGTAACCGAAGCGCCCATGGCGTAGTCCGAACTGCCAGTCACTGGACTGCGCCCGCTTATACCAAGACTCGTGTATGCATCCACCCGTGGGAGCACTTCGTCGCGCGCTCCGCGCACCTGACGCGCATTCATTCGCACGGCCAACAAGGCGCGGGCATATTCCGGACGGTGAGTAAGCGCCAGACGAATAAGTTCATCCGGGGCTTCAACGTTGAAGATTCGTTCACTTAGTTGGTCAGTGATTGTGTGTGACAAGTTCACCGGCAGGCCCAGCGCTGTATTCAATGCCGCCTGTGCGATCGCAAGTTCACCCAGGGCTTGAATTTTCTGTTGGCGAAATTCCGACAACTGAACTTGAGCGGCCAGCAGATCTGAGCGCACCACGAATCCAGTTTCAAATTTGTCCTTGATCCTTTTCAGATCGGCGGTGGCGATCTGTATGGCCTCCTCCGCAACAACCACTCTGGACTCAGCCAGCAACACTCCGTAATAAGACTTGAGTACGTCGAACCGAATCTGTTGAGCGATTAGTTCAGTCTGTTGGTCAGCCTGTTGTTGGCTCAGCCTGGCCAGATCAATTCGGGCCTGACTCTGTCTCTGATCAAAGACGGGAACGCGAACTGACAACACGGCGCGGAAGTTAGTGATACCGTCAGGGTTGTTGAGTGAACTGAGCAGAAAATTGTCAGCGCCGAATCGTCCCTGTTCCAGGAGTGAGCCAAACACAAAGACCGGATTGTTGCTCCTGGTCACGGTTTCCGAGGCCTGCAAGAACGGCCAACGCGTCGCACGAGCAGCAGCCAGTTGCGCGTCCGCAAGCTGACGGCCTCCCGCAGTAACTCGCGTCAAAGGATTCTTAGCCAGGGCGATCTCGACAGCTTGAGACAGTGTCAGCGGTTCGCCAGATCCGGTTAGGAGGATTGGCGCTACCACCGAATTGGTTTGTGACTGAGCCGGCACTGAGGAAGCAAGACCAAGGTTCACGAGCCCCAGGCCAAGACTAACCGCCACTATCCTCGTTATCCAACGATGCAACAGCATGTAAGCTCACGCTCGCGTTTTAAGAAAGGCAGCCTCAATAAATCGGACTCGCCGATCAAGCATTGCCTCGCGCAGGTCGAACGAAATATCGTCCGGCTCACACCGTCCAAATGCGAGTCTGACAAGCTCAGGATAAAAGGTGAACTTTGGACTACGAGACACTAATGTGATCTGGTGTTCGTTAGGGATCAGCCTGGCGAGCGACTCGGCAGCCACTACGCCACCAAAACCTCCACCTAAAATAAGAATGTTTGCCATGTCGCTTGATATTGTTTTGTGCGGCCCGGACCCTTCCCGCTCCTCAATCCTCAGCCAGTCTTACAAGAGTCTTTCCTGTGGCTGACGAGACTTATCCCATGGATCTGCGAAATAGGGATCTGCTGAGTGATTATGCTGGTCCAAAGTCCGGAACTTCCTAACGGCTGCCAAATCACTGTCTTGAAACTCACAAAGACTGCCCGTAAAAGCAATATGACCACCCTCAAGAATTATTATTCTGGTCATAGGCAACTTATCTGGTGGCGCTTCATTAATCACTATCCGGTCTTCCTCTTGCAGCGCCACATAATTGCTTAGGTAGGGAAGCTCGTGAATCTTTTTCGTAACATAGATTGAAGAGATCTTGTTGATGTCGCGTGCTCGTATTATTAAATCCAGTACCTGCACGGCAACGATCGGGTCGAGGCTCATGGTCGGTTCATCAAACAACATAATCGAGGGCCAGCCAACCAACGCCCGAGCAATTTCAAGTCGACGTTTCATGCCGCCGGACAAATGTTCAGGGAGCTTGTCCTCTTCGCCGGTGAGACCAACGAAATCGAGAGCTTCAGTCACCGCTTTCTGAATGTCCTCCTCCGTCCAATCGTGCTCTTCAAGTCGGTATGCCACGTTTTCGTAAACCGATAGACCCGTGAATAATGAATCCTCCTGGAACACCATGCCCATTAGACCACCGCGGATAGCTAGCAACTCCGACTCATCAAGCGTTTCAATTTCTCGATTACCGACAAAAATCTGACCTGAGTCAGGCTTCAGCAGTCCCATAGCGAGCCGGAGCAGCACCGACTTCCCCGATCCAGACTCGCCAGTCACTAAAATCATCTCACCCTCATGAAGCTGAAAACTAATGTCAGTCAGAGCAGGCTTATCATCAAAGGCGACAGACACGTTCCGGAATTCAAGCGCCGGTAACAAAGGTGTTGATGTATTAGAGATCATTGCTCCTCAAACTCCTTACGTTATGGATTATTAGCGTTCAGACACACCCGTTATTCTATCGACTTTGATCCGGAAGACGATTACCTCCTGGGAACCGGCATCCTCAGCAATCGCAGACTCAACCGGAGTGAGCATAGGGAATTGATTGAGAAGCTTATTCAGCACCTCCTTGCGCTCGCTTGGCTTAACAATCTCTTCGAAGTTGCCGAAAGCGAGCACACTTTTCCATCGTAGATCGCTCTCAACGCGATCCACCTGAATGCACGCCCGCGGGTTGCTTCTGAGTGCAGCTATTTTCAGGCCCGCCAGGGAATGACTATAGATGCAGTCACCATCGAAACTGTAGTTGATCGGAGTGATGTAGGGTTCTCCGTTCGCAATGCAGCCGAGTCTTGCAACTCGCGCCGATTGGAGCAGCTCGCGCGCCTGACTGTTATTCAACGTCTTAATCATTTTGGACGGCACTCTTTATCTAAACTACAGGCCAAGGCTACCCCCCCCCGAAAAAGTGCTTCAACTTGAACTTTTCCGGACGACTTCCACCGAGCAATGCGCGCGGGCTGCAACCGCCGCTGAAATACTTCCGAGAACAAATCTTTCGAACCGATTGCTGAATCCGGCCGAACCAACGAAAATACAGTCTGCTCCCCATTCTTCCGCGACTTTAGGCAACTCCTTCTTAGGATCGCCCTTCCTGATTTCAGTCGTAACACTGATTTCGACCCCGCTGAACATTTCTGCACCTCGCGCCAGGATCATTTCAGCCCAGGCCTGTTCTTCCGCATTGGATTGTTCGATGCTTTCCGCCAGTGGAGGAATAATGTCTCCGATAATCGGTGGCATAAACGGATCGTCGACAATTATCAACTTGACGTCGCTGCCGGCTGGCCACTTCCTGGCAGCAACGGCGCGTACTGCCTCTTCGCTTCCAGGCGAGCCATCTATGCCCACAATGATTCGTACCGGTGAGCCTGGCTCCTCAACGCGCCCGCGGGCGATGCGAACAGAGCATTTTGCTTCCGTCAGAACTCGCTGCGAAACACTGCCAAGCACAAATCTACCCAGCGCGGTGCGGCCGTGTGAACCAACCACAACCAGATCAGGCTTCCACTGATCTGCCCGAAAGACTACTTCCCATGCAGGCGAGCCGCATGACGAATCCGCAGACACTTTCCATCCAGGGAAGTTAGTCTTCACACGATCCCTCGCGCGCTCAGCCATAGCTAAGGACTCTTGGGCTGCGGCACAGCCCTTCGAGTAGACCCGCTTCAGGTCGGCAGGCACCTTTACCTGCCTGGCCTCTTCGACAATCTCGTAACTCGAGGGCGGTGGCGGCGGTAACCAAACTTCGGCAACAGAGATGATTTGAGCTTCCGCTTCGCGCGGCAGACCGGCGCGTTGTAGGTCATCAAGGGCAGCTTCGGCACAATCAGAGCCGTCATAAGCTATTAAGATCTTCATATCCTGAGTCCTCTTCCCGGTCTTTATACTGCCGGTTTTTTTGTGTGAACACCGGCCGAGCGCGGTTCCTAATTTGCTTCCACTCAGGGTGTTGAAAGTGCAATAGGCGTACCGAGAACTAACCGCCGTTTCCTTCATTAAAGCCTGGGGCTTCTTTCATTAAAAGAGGGCTCCTGCGGAGGTTCCCGCATTGAGTGGGTATGTTTTCGCAACCCGAGCTCTAACTAATGGTCGCAACAAAAGACATCGGGGAGTTTTGGAGCCTGCCACCTGACAGGCTCATGAAACAATTGGGCACCGGTCCGGTCGGACTTACAAATGCCGAGGCAAGACGCCGACTGCAAATCTACGGTCCAAATCGTCTGCGCCGGTCCAGGTCTACCGATGTGGCGACGCTGCTTTTAGCGCAATTCAAAAGCCCACTCATCCTTATCCTTTTGGGCGCGGTGATCCTCTCGTTCTTTCTTCGCGAACCTGTCGATGCGACGATCATTATCGCGATCATTTTGTTAAGCGGAGTGCTGGGATTCTGGCAGGAGAAGCGTGCGGCCGATGCCGTAAAGAACCTGCTTGCAATCGTCAGAATTGAGGTCCGTGTCATACGCGATGGCGCGGAGAGAGATGTGCCGGCAGAGGACGTAGTACCCGGGGATCTCTGTGTGCTCAACGCGGGAGATATCATTCCTGGCGACGCGGTAGTTCTCGAATCAAAAGACCTATTCGTACAGGAAGCAGCCCTGACTGGTGAAAGTTTTCCGGCAGAAAAGGCGATGGGAATAGTCGCTAGAGAAGCGTCGTTAATGAAACGGGCGAATGCGCTCTTTATGGGCACACACGTTGTCAGCGGCAATGCTCGTGCTTTGATTGTCTTGACCGGAGCGTCAACCGAGTTTGGCAAAGTATCAGAGCGTTTGCGAATGAAGCCGGCGGAGACGGAGTTTGAGCACGGCGTTCGGCGTTTTGGTTACTTGCTCACTGAGGTAACGCTAATACTGGTAGTTGTGATCTTTGGAATTACGGTTTATCTACAGCGACCTGTTATTGATTCTTTTCTTTTCGCTTTGGCGATTGCTGTCGGCATCATTCCCGAATTGCTTCCGGCCATTATCAGTATCAATTTGGCCGTGGGCGCAGAGCACATGGCTCGCCGGAACGTGATCGTCAAACAGCTTGCTGCAATCGAAAACCTCGGGAGCATGAATGTCTTATGCGCTGACAAAACAGGAACGCTTACTGAAGGAACGGTGAAATTACACAGTTCACTGGATGCGGCAGGCAAAGCCAGCGAGAAAGGGCTTTTCTACGCCTACCTGAATTCATTTTATGAGACCGGCTTTACTAACCCGATTGACCAGGCTATCCGCACACACGGCAAGTTTGATCTTACTGGGTATAAGAAAGTTGACGAAGTGCCTTACGACTTCGTGCGCAAGCGATTGAGTATTTTGGTTGAGAAGGATGGGGCGCACCTGATGATTACCAAGGGGGCAGTGAGCAATGTGCTGGACGTCTGCACATCGGTTGAATCGCCAAGTGGGTCTTCCGACCTGGCTGAGATGCGCCGGGGAATTGAGCAGCAATTCCAGTCCTTGAGTAACGATGGCTTTCGCGCTCTCGGGCTGGCATACAAACGTTTCGGCGAAAGGTCTCGGATCGACAAGAACCAGGAAGTGGGAATGACGTTTCTCGCACTTCTGGTTTTCTTCGATCCGCCGAAGGCGGGGGTTGTTGAAGCTGTAGTTGACCTAAGAAAACTTGGCGTCGCCCTTAAGGTAGTGACAGGCGATAACGTGCACGTAGCAACTAGTGTGACGCGAAATGTGCTGGGCTACGAGCCGAAGGCTTTGACCGGCCAAGAGGTCCATTTACTGAGCGATGAGGCACTGCGCGCCCGCGCGCCTGCGATTGACGTCTTCGCCGAGATTGAGCCCAACCAGAAGGAACGCATCATTCTCGCTCTCAAGAAATGCGGCAACACCGTCGGTTTTCTTGGTGACGGTATCAACGATGCGTCGGCGCTCCATTCAGCCGACGTGGGAATATCCGTGAACAGCGCCGTTGATGTGGCTAAAGAGGCTGCGACGATCGTCTTGCTTGAAAAAGATTTGAATGTGTTGGCAGCGGGAGTTCGGGAGGGTAGGAAGACGTTTGCCAATACGCTCAAGTATATTTACATGACCACAAGCGCGAACTTCGGGAACATGTTCAGCATGGCTGGCGCGGCATTGTTCCTTCCTTTCTTACCGCTCCTTCCCAAGCAGATCCTTCTGAATAATTTTCTCACTGACTTTCCGGCCATGGCGATCTCGACGGACAGTGTCGATGCGGAATTAGTCGAAAGGCCAAGGCCCTGGGACATCAGATTTATCCGAAAGTTCATGATCGTGTTTGGAGTGGTTAGTTCGCTTTTCGATTTTCTTACTTTTGCGGCGTTGGTCTTCGTTCTCAAGGCTACTCCGGAAGAGTTTCAGACTGGCTGGTTCGTCGAGTCGGTAATGACCGAGGTCCTGATTATCCTGGTGATGCGGACTTGGAATCCTTTCTATAAGAGCCTGCCCAGTCGACCGCTGCTTATGGCAATGATTCTCGTACTCGTAGTTACACTGGCCCTGCCCTACAGCCCGTTGAGCGGCATATTAGGTCTTACACCTTTGCCAATCACTTCCCTGCTCCTCCTTGGCTTAATAACGGTGGTCTACGCCCTTGCTTCCGAAGTTACAAAGAAGTTCTTCCATGCCCGGTTATTCCGCAATGAAGTGATGAAAGGCAAAGCAGGTTTGTCCATACCCGCTCAGGTTTAGGGTTGTAAGTCTGAGGTCAGATTTCAAAGAACGCGAATGCAAATATGGAACATGAACATTCTCCAACGGCGATAGAACAGCGCTTAGCTCGAGGACCACGACATAGCTACCTCCGGGACTGGATCTACGGTGGCATCGATGGGCGGTGACGACTTTTGCGGTTGTAAGTGGCGTGTCGGGCGCACGACTTTCGTCGTGGATAATTCTGGTAATGGGATTTGCAACCACTGCTTCCCTACTTGTTTCATTTTACGCGCGCCTTTGAGCTTTCGCTTATTGCAACGGGAGCGATTTTCTTTGCGATCGGCTCAGCCAAGAGCCGTTGGTCCACAACGTCGTGGTTACGATCAGGATCCGTAACGTTATTTGTCGGAGCCGTCGCTGCTGGTTTGGCCTACACGGCCGGGGCCATCCTCAGAACCCTCGCGGGCTGATGCGCAAACTTACACTCGATGCGAAAAACTGCCATACACGGCATTCTTGTGCGCGAGCTAAGTAACCTTTGTCAGTAAGAATAACGCTGAGGCGAAGCGACCGCGAGGCTCATTCAATCTTCTTCATCGAAGCAGGTGTAGCAAACTCTCTTTATTGCCTCGTAACCGAGCAATTCCACTTCAGGGCTCAGGTATGTAGGCTTTACTGGTTCCAGGCGTAGCAGATCCGTGCTCAGGTATTTCTTGTTGTCGTCGGGAAAGACTGTAGTGACGACAGCGTCATGGCCCATGTCGTTCTGGGCCATGAGGCAGGCGAGAAAATTGGCGCCCGATGAAATTCCTACCGCCAGACCGAGGCCGGCTGCCAGTTTCTGAGCCATCAGAATTGCGTCGCCATCCTGGACGCTTAGCACTGCGTCGAGCCCTTCCAACTCCAGTATTGAGGGTATGAATTCGTCAGAGATTCCCTGGATGCGATGCTGACCGACCTTGTGCCCAACTGAAAGAGTCGGAGATTCCGCCGGCTGCGCCGGATGCAGCTTGATCGCCGTGTTGCGCGCCCGCAGAAATTTGCCAACCCCCATTATCGTGCCGCCCGTGCCAACACCCGCAACAAAGGCATCGGGCCGGATCGAGCGAGAGTGAAGCTGCCACCAAATCTCAGGTCCAGTGGTTTTTTCATGTGCTTCAACGTTTGCTTCGTTTGCAAACTGCTCCGGTAAGAAGACATGTGGCTCGTTCAGCGCCATTTCTTCAGTCATGCGGATGCTGCCAAGAAACCCTCCCTCGTCGCGGCGGACCTTCACGATCCTGGCCCCCAGACTCTTGATCAAAGCAACTCGTTCCTCGCTCATCCAGTCGGGCATAAAGATAACCACCTGGTGGCCCAACGCTTTACCAATCGCGGCAAAAGAAATTCCCGTATTGCCGCTGGTAGCTTCAGAAATCGTGTCACCTGGTTGAATGTGGCCATCCCGATAGGCCCGCTTGAGAATGTGAAAGGCCATCCGATCCTTAATGCTGCCGGTCATGTTGATATGCTCGGCCTTGGCATAGATGACGCGTTCGGTGCCGCGGAAGGCAAAGCGAATGGCAAGCAGCGGCGTATTTCCGATCATGTGCTTCAGATGTTTGAAGCGCGCCGGCGTTTTCTCGATCGCAACCGCCGACGGTCCAGGATCGAGGTGCTTGATTAGCCTAAGCCTCTGGCTCTCAGTAGAATTGACTGGCATACAGACTACCCTTAGTTAATCGGACGATACGACGCCAGCATCTTCATGTAGTTTGCCCGTTCGAAGGCCGCCGGCTCCGCGCAGTGCTGCTGGCTCATACTGCCAATCATTTGTGCAACCGATTCGTATTCATGTTCATTCATCCAGCTGCTCATCTCATCAAGGATCGTGCCTACTCGCCGGATGCCGTTTTGTAGCAACTCCGAAGCCATCATCGTCACTTTGGCCCCGGCCATTAGAGACTTCAAGACATCCTGTGACGTGTGAATCCCGGTGGTAATCGCAAGGTCGGCAAGTAATCGTCCGTAAAGAATTGCCACCCAGCGCAAGGGCAGGCGCAGCTCGCTTGAGTTGCTAAGAACCAAACGAGGTTCGACCGTGAGCGTTTCGAGATCGATGTCCGGTTGATAGAACCGATTGAACAACACCAGGCCGCTGGCGCCTTCGTGCACCAGAAGTTTCGCGATGTTTGCGGTAGAGCTGAAGTAGGGACTGAGTTTCATGGCCAGCGGCAACGAAACTGATCGCTTCACCTCACGCAAGATGTCCAGGTAGACGTTCTCAACTTCGCTACCTTTGAGATCGCAGTTTGTTGGGATGTAGTAAACATTCAACTCGATCGCGTCAGCTCCTGCCTCTTCCATGAGCGCGGCGTAATCGATCCAACCTCCGGTCGACACTCCGTTCAAGCTACCGATGATCGGAATGTCGACGGCCTCCTTGGCCCGGCTGATGAGATTCATATATTGGTCTGGGGAGACATTGTAGCTATCCATTTCCGGAAAGTAGCTGAGCGCTTCCGCGTAGCTGTTTGTACCAGTCGTCAGATAGTTGTCCACGGAGAAACTTTCGAACGTGATCTGCTCTTCAAACAGCGAATACATCACCACCGCCGCCGCCCCGGCATCTTCCACACGACGGATGCTGTCGACACTGTGAGACAGCGGCGAAGACGAAACGACAATGGGATTCTTCAAGGGCAGGCCGAGATAGTTGGTTCTTAGACTCATAAACGTTTTTCCGAAACGCAAACTTTTAGTTTGTCGGTCGACGCAAGGCAATCAGCTTGCGTTACAAAGTGGTTGCCAGTTGCGTGTATTGCTGCCATCGGCGCTGAACTCCCTTTTCCGCCTCCGCCAATAGCAGCTTGGCAGTCTCGGGATCGCTCTGCAGCAACATTCGATAACGCCCTTCGGTGTAGATGTAATCTTTCAATGGAATCTTCGGAGCGCTGGAGTCAAGCTGGAAAGGATTTTTGTTTTCGGCAGCCAGCTGCGGGACATAGCGATACAGCGGCCAGTGTCCGGATTCTACGGCGAGTTTTTGCTGGTGCATGCCCTTGGCCATGTCGATTCCGTGCGCGATGCACTGGCTGTAGGCAATGATCAGTGACGGACCGTCATGCGCCTCCGCTTCGAGAAATGCTTTGACCGTGTGCGTGTCGTTGGCGCCCATCGCCACCTGTGCGACATAGACATTGCCATAACGGATGGCGCCCATTCCCAGATCCTTTTTTGCGGTGTGTTTGCCGCCCGCCGCAAACTTCGCAACTGCCCCCATCGGGGTCGATTTGGAAGCCTGCCCGCCTGTGTTGGAATAGACTTCTGTGTCCAGCACGAGAATATTGACGTTCTGGCCGCTGGCCATGACATGATCCAGCCCGCCGTAACCGATGTCATAAGCCCAACCATCACCACCGACAATCCAGACGCTCTTCTTCACCAACGCGTCAGCTACGCTGAGGAGATCGCGCGCCTCGTTTGGCGATGCTCCGGCGGTAATCGCCCCACCTTCAAGCTTCGCCCTTAGAGCGGCAACTAACTCTCGTTGAATGTTTATTTCGGAGTCGGTTGACTGATCGCCGGAAAGGAGACTCCCGGCCAGAGACTCTCCAATCTCTTCGCGCAACCGATTTACCAGATCTCTCGCGTAGGCATTTTGATGCTCGAGGGCGAGCCTCATACCTAACCCGAACTCCGCATTATCTTCAAAAAGCGAATTGCTCCAGGCGGGACCGCGGCCTTCCGCGTTCGTGGTATAGGGCGTCGTAGGCAGGTTGCCGCCGTAAATGCTCGAACAGCCGGTGGCGTTGGCAATGATGGCGCGGTCGCCAAACAGTTGAGTCAATAGCTTGATGTAGGGCGTCTCGCCACAGCCTGAGCAGGCTCCCGAAAACTCAAACAGCGGTTGCAGCAGCTGCACGTTTTTGACCGAGCTAAATGTGAGGGCGCCGTTCTTGTTAACTTCCGGCAACTGCAAAAAGAAATCCCAGTTAGCTCGCTCACGTTCGCGCAACGGCAATTGAGGCTGCATGTTCAGCGCTTTACGCGAGACATTACTCTTGTCCTTCGCCGGACAAACTTCGACGCACAGCCGGCAGCCGGTGCAATCTTCTACCGCGACCTGAATTGTGTAGAGCTTGTCCGGAAGTTCCCGCCATTTCGCCGGCATATGCTTGAAACCTTCCGGCGCAGCGGTCAGCTCGCTCTCGTCATAAACCTTGGCACGAATAGTGGCATGAGGGCAGACGAGCATGCACTTCCCACATTCGATACAAAGATCGGGTTCCCACACCGGCACCTCCTGCGCGATGTTGCGCTTCTCCCACTGCGAGGTGCCTACCGGATAGGTCCCGTCAACGGGGAAGGCGCTTACCGGCAGATGGTCGCCGCGTCCCGCAATGATCTCGGCAGTGACGTTTTGCACAAATGCGGGTGCACCTTCAGGCACGGTCCGCGGCAGATCGCGAGTGTTGCTGGCTTGAGCAGGAACCGGAACGTCGTGCAGGTGCTCAAGTGCGGCATCGACCGCCGCAAAGTTTTGTCGTACGACCGGCTCTCCACGTTTCCCGTAAGTCTTACGTATGGATTCCTTGATCCTGGCAATCGCTTCATCGGCCGGAAGCACACCGCTAATCGCAAAGAAGCAGGTCTGCATGATCGTATTGATGCGATTGCCGAGTTGCTTTTCCTTAGCCACCCGATAGGCATCGATAGTGTAAACCTTGATGCTCTTTTGAATGATTTGCTCCTGGACCGAGCGCGGTAGTTGGTCCCAAACCTCCGCAGGCGAGTAGGGGCTGTTCAGCAATAACGTTGCGCCATCTTCGGCGGCGCCCAGAACATCGTTGGAGCTGAGAAACTGGAATTGATGGACGGCTATGAAATTCGCGCGCTGGATCAAGTAGGTGCTGTGAATTGGACGATCGCCAAAGCGCAAATGCGACACCGTCATCGCGCCGGACTTTTTCGAGTCGTAAACAAAATAGCCCTGAGCGTAATTAGGAGTCTCCTCACCAATTATCTTGATCGAGTTTTTGTTTGCGCTGACCGTGCCGTCAGCACCGAGTCCCCAGAACAGTGCGCGCACCTGATTGTCGGGTTCGGTATTGAACCCCGGATCATACGGAAGGCTGGTGTGCGTCACGTCGTCGTTGATACCGATCGTGAAATGGTTTTTGGGTTTCGCCTTCTTCAACTCGTCAAACACACCCTTACACATCGCCGGCGTAAACTCCTTCGACGATAAGCCATATCGCCCGCCAATCACGCGAGGCATGCGGAAAGATGCCGGCTCGTTAGCAGCGTTTTCGCTGAGCCCAGTGACAATGTCCTGATAGAGAGGCTCTCCAATGCTTCCAGGCTCTTTAGTGCGATCAAGAACGGCGACAGCTTGAACTGACTTCGGTAGTGAAGCTATGAAATCCTTGACGGAAAATGGCCGATAAAGGCGAACTTTCAACAACCCCACCTTTTCGCCGCCGGCACAAAGAGCTGCAACGGTTTCTTCTGCCGCCTCGCAGCCGGACCCCATCATTACCAGCACACGCTCGGCGTCAGCCGCGCCTACATAATCGAAAAGGTGGTACTCGCGTCCGGTTAGTTGCCCAAAGCTGTTCATTGTCTCCTGAACGATTTGCGGAGTCTCCAGATAATAAGAATTCGAACGCTCTCTCGACTGGAAGAAAACATCCGGGTTTTGCGCAGTGCCGCGCATCACCGGATGGTCAGGCGTCAGTGCACGCGACCGGTGCGCCTGCACCAACTGGTCGTCGATCATCGCGCGGACCTGTTCATCGGAGAGCTTTTCAATCTTCATTACTTCGTGAGAGGTGCGAAAGCCGTCGAAAACATGCAGGAAGGGAACCCTGCTTCGAAGTGTGGCAGCCTGCGCGATCAGCGCAAAATCCATTGCCTCCTGCACCGAGTTGCCAAATAACATGGCCCAGCCGGTGGTGCGTGTGGTCATCACATCGCTGTGATCGCCGAAGATCGAGAGGGCATGAGTAGCAACCGAACGGGCCGCGATATGGAAGACGGTGCTGGTTTGCTCGCCTGCGATCTTGAACATGTTTGGGATCATCAGGAGCAGACCCTGGCTCGACGTAAAAGTTGTCGTCAACGAGCCGGTCTGCAACGTCCCGTGAACAGCCCCGGCCGCGCCACCCTCGGATTGCATCTCGCGCACAATCGGAGTCATGCCCCAGATGTTCTTCTCCTCTAAAGCCGACCAGGCATCAGAAAATTCTCCCATCGCAGAAGAA
>Ga0190270_10000421_pt1 | contig 18400 bp, 16 predicted proteins | sample Popmic320T_FD_133748 | JGI IMG/M metagenome (GOLD analysis project Ga0190270, IMG submission 133748) | Populus adjacent soil microbial communities from riparian zone of Weber River, Utah, USA - 320 T | ecosystem: Environmental > Terrestrial > Soil > Riparian zone | place: USA: Utah | collected...
GCTCGACTGGGCATTGGCTCTCGGCGGGCCCAGCGTCGTCGAAGCGTTCGTCGATGCCGAAAGTTATTCCGCCACCGTCTTCGATTAGGCGCGTCGGTCTTGAACCCGGATTGCGCAGTTAAAATTGAATCAGCGTGAGGGCGTTCCTTCCGTAATGAAGCCAATGGATCCGCGCTTTTGAGCAGGCAACCGACATGATTGCCCGGCAAGCAATCCTGGGAAGCCATTAGAACGGCTTGCCAACCAGGTTAATTGACTTTGCGACCGCAGCGTCGGATATCTTCACTACTCCGAGCTGGTATCTCGCTCAGCGCTCGCCATTCCTTCAACTGCGGAATCCGGGTTTAATGTCTCCCATCACCGCCGAGCGCAACAACCTTCGTTGGGCAATCCTCGCCCTCATCAGCGCGTCGCATATCGTCGGCGCGTCGGCGCAGTACGGCATCAGCACACTGGCGCCTTTTTACCAAGACGAACTCGACTTGTCGCGCGCTCAGGTCGGACTTTTCATCTCGGCTTTCTATCTCGCCATGACCGGCGCGTCGTTTGGCGCCGGCTGGCTCGCCGACCGCATGGGCGTCGGCAAGACGACATTGCAAGGACATTTATCCGTCGGCGTCTGTATCGGCGCGACGGCGTTGGCGCCGACGTTCGCTTGGGCCTTCGTGGGCTTTTTTCTCTGCGGTCTCGGCTATGCGTTTCTCAATCCGGCGTCGACCAAAGGCGTGATGGCTTGGTTCCATCGCGACGAGCGCGCCACCGCGATGGGGATCAAGCAGACCGGCGTGCCGGCGGGCGGTTTTTTTACCGCGCTATTGGCGCCACCACTGGTTTTACTGATCGGCTGGCGTGGCGCGTTCGCGGCTTTGGGTGTTGCAAATTTTTTATTCGCTTTTATTTTTTCTTCCCTATGGCGCGAGCCGCCCGATAACTTGACGGCACATTCAACACCAGCCCAAGGATCGGCTGGGACGCAACAGCCGCTCGACGTTTGGGGATTTTTGCCGGCGAGTTTTGGCACGGCGATTTTTTTAATCGGCCAAATGTCGCTGATCACCTATTTACCGCTTTATCTAAAAGAGTCGATGGGCTTTACACCCTACTGGGCGAGCCAGGCTTTGGCTATCGCCCAGGGTGGCGCGATGGTGGGACGGATCGGTTGGGGTGTCGCCAGCGACCGATTGTTCGGCGGCCGGCGTAAGATCGTGCTGATCATCATCGGTCTCGTGAGGGTCGTGCTGGTGATGGGCTTGAGTCTGATGACCGAACGATCGCCTTTGCCGCTGTTGTTGGCGATCGTTTTTCTGGCAGGGCTCTGTATTGTCGGCTACCAAGGCGTGTCCTACGCCTTGATTGGCGAACTTGCGGGCACGACCCGAACCGGAGTGGCTATGGGCCTGATGATTACGATCAATGCGGCGGCAGCGACGTTGGGCACACCGTTTTTTGGTTATATTGTCGACCGCAGCGGAAGCTACGCGCTGGCTTGGCAGTCGCTCGCCGGCATGATCCTTGTGGGCTGCGTGGGCCTGACAATCTTCCTCAAGGAAGCGCGACGGATAACTTAGAGTAAGGGGCCGTGCGCCGTTTGGGTGAACAAGTTGTCATTTTCAACGTGGGATGACGGGCCGCAAAAGATTTTCGTAGGCGGAGCCGCAATTTAAAATTGACAGAACCTTCGCGGTGCGAGCTTCGCCGCCTCAACTGGTCAACTCCAAGTTGGTCAGCAAAGTGGTAAGGTCGGCGCTGACGTTTTTGACTCCAGGAATTTTTTGAACTTGCGCGACCACCTGGCGGTCGGAAATCCATTCGGGGATCGTCCCCGATAATTCAATATTCCCATCGTCGGCTTTGACTTCGATTCTTGCGTGGGACAAGTCATTTGACAGGGCGAGTGTGGCGCGAACCCGCGTTGCCAGCGCAAAGTTTGCAAACGCCAGTTTGGAAGCGGCGGTCATTTGATAGTCCGGCGCGTGGGCCGCTTCGACAATCAAGCGTTTCGCCGTGCTTAGCCCCATATAACCAAGATTGACCACCAGATCGTAGCGGCTCGGATCGCGCCAGTCGGTGCCGAACATTCCGTGCAGCCTTCGGGTGCGCGCCTTGTCGAGTTCTTCGACGTAACGGCGCGCGGCGACTTCGTTTAGATTATGCCGCTCGCGTACCTGGGCGATGCGCATTTCCATGGGCGCTGTCAGCAGCACCTTGAGCACGTGGGCAAACTTGGGTATTAGTTCGTGGCCGAGATGGCCGTGGTACACGATGCCGCGATCGCGCGCGACTTCACAAAACGCTGCCTGCAACGCGATGCGGTAGGGATCGAGGTTGCGCGTAAAGGTCGCCCACCACGTCGGCTCGCGTTCGACGATCTCGGCGAGCTTAGCTTCGGGTATGCTATACTGCAGACTGGCTTCGACCAGCACTTCGCGGTCGACACTGACGTACCCCAACGATTGGGCCACGGCATCGGCCACCTCTTCACCGCTGCCGGATGCGCCCTGATAGATCGTGATGATTTGCATAGGAGTCGTCCTCCATTTTTACTATCGCCACTTTACGCGATTATTGTCCCGGCGAGTTTGACGTTCAAGCAAATTCTTCTTCAAGGGGCGATACCCCTGGCGTTCCAAGTTCCCTCATTGAAAACTTGAGCCGCTTCTTCCTCGATCATGGGTCCAACGACTTCGACCCGGTGGGTTCCCCGCGCAAGTAGCTCGGCGCAATGTTCGCGGAGGTGCTCTGATCGGTTGCCGATGACTTCGTGCAGCCGGGAGCTGCTGAGTCCGAAGACAACTCGGCCAACGCCGCTCCAAAAGATCGCTCCGGCACACATCGGACAAGGTTCCGCGTTGACATAGAGCGTGCACTGGGCGAGCGCAGTGGGGGTGAATCGGCGCGACGCTTCGGCGAGCAACCGGGTTTCCGCATGACCGGTGCAATCATGGGTCACGTCCTGGGTGTTTTCGGCTTCGAGGAGAACTCTGCCACGGCCGCTCACCAAGACCGCTCCGAACGGCCGGTTACCATGTTCGCGCGAACGCTGCGCGACCATAAGCGCATATCGTAAATAGCGGTGATCCGATTCGATCATTTTACCTTCCCTCCTGCATCCGCCGTCGCACATTCATTTTTCCAAAGGCGTTCTGCTTCCGCCGCTTGCGTCGGCGGGACAGAACGATGATCATCCGTGTGAACATGCTACTCCTTTGGATCTTGCAGTAATGATTACAAAGTCAAGCACGGGAGACATGACTTCTCTCCGACCATGGCAACAAACGACAAGGGCATCCTTCTCACGACAAGAAGGATACCCCCTCGTTGCGCATTCAGCGCTAACTGACGATTGGTTATCTCAAACATCGACTCCGCCGCCGGCGGGCTTATGATTCCTCCTCCGGATCGCACTCACTTAAATGAACCTCGCGTGTCACACGGTCTACGACCTTCCTCAATCTGTCGACGTGGCGACGGTTTGCCTTCAGGCAAAATAGTTGAGGTCTAGTAGTGAACACCGCTGCGTGAGACAGGCTGTTGATTCGGGTAAGGAGCCACCCGCAGACAGCGGGCTGGGCTGGTCAGGTGGAGTACCGTCTTGCATAGCAAAACCTCCTTTCACACCTTGGGGCTTTTTCGCCTTATGCGATCCACTCGCCCCTGCGCCTGGCGGCGCTCAGTGAATCTACTTTGCTCTCTAGTGCTGTGAGAACAGTTTGTCAAGTGGGAAAAGGTTTGGCGATTCTCCGCGGCCGCTTGGGGGATTCCAGCTTTGTGCATGCCGCGCAGTTCAAAAAGGATAACCGCTGCGGCGCGGACGTTACAAAGAGGGAGAAAAATGGCGATCGCTGTGCCTATGTGACCAATCCTCTTTGTCCTTTGATTGTGGCACTGCCGCGTCAATTGACATCGCAGATCGGCAGCGCTTTAATTTTCTTTGGCCGACCTTCACACCTGCAGGAGGCTACTATGCGAAAATTTGTATGGCTGGGATCGCTAGCTTGCTGTCTGCTATTCGCCGTCCCCGCGCTGAGCGCTGATCAGGAGCGGTTGCGACCGCCGGTGCCAGAGGAATTGACCGATGCATGGGAGCGCTTTCAGCGCGCGCTGCAAGAATGGGGTGGGCGAGTCTGGGAACGTTTTGGCGGTCGTGGCGCGCGTGAGAATCAGCCGGCGATCAGTCAAATGCTGAGCCAGAAAGATGCGCTCGGGTTATCGGCAGATCAAGTGCGCAAGCTCGAGCAGCTACGCGACGATTTCCAACAGCCATCGATTCGCAACGACGCCGACTTGAGAATCGTCGAGCTCGACATCGCTGGATTGTTGGAAAAAGAACCGGTCGAGATGGCCAAGCTCGAAGGGAAAATCCGCGAAGCGGAAAAGCTTCGCGCCGATATACGCATCACGCGCATCCGCGCCATCGAACAGGCCAGAGCCCTGCTGACGACGGATCAGAAGAAAAAGCTTGAAGATTTCAACCGCGTCATGCGCGCGCCGCGTCCGTCGCGCGCGGGACAGAATCCTTCGGTTACGTGAGGAGAATAATCGAGACTCTTGTCGAAAGTTGTTGCACCGACCGACTCCTACACGACGTCGAAACCTTTACCGTCGGTGAGATTTTTCACCTCTTTGAGAAAGTTAGACGGGCTCGATGTAATGCTAATGTCGGTCGAATTCTCCGAGCAAAAGCGTTACAACCTTAAACGCAATCAAGCCGCGGCGAAGAAATTCGGTTCCTGGAAAAGCACGGCTCGACAAAGACAGTCGAATAATCACAGTCATGGCCGTGCTCCAGTCGATAAGCGACGATAAGGCCTCATCGTTGGCGGAAATTGGTATCTGACCCGAGCTTGATTTCCACTATCTTTGAAGGTTTAGTGATTGGATGAATCTATTCGACCTGACAATTGGCCAACTCAAACGGGCTGCTTTGATTAAAGAGAAAATCGAGGATTTGAACAAAGAGCTGCGCGGTATCCTCAGTGGGACAGCCAAATCCGGAACGGCGCGAACGAACAAGCGAACCACGAGCGCTACTGGGAGATTGAACGTTGCCGCGCTGTCAGCGAAGCGTCCAGCCAAACGCGCTGCGAAAGTTAAGAAGAAGACGATGAGTCCGGCAGTCAGAGCGAAGTTGTCGGCCAAATTGAAGGCTTACTGGGCGGCGAAAAAAGCCGGTAAGAAATAATCCTGTACGATTTCAGGATTAGCTAAGCCACCAAGTCGCGCCAAACTTGAGTGGCTTTTAATCTTAAAATATTCCCTTAACAGTTAGCGCGAAGATCAGCGGTCGAGTTCCGACTATCTTCTTCGGCCCTGCGGGCGCCTGAAGAAAAAGGACGACTTGGAATCATCCGTCCCGCGAGCGGCCAGCTTCAGCATCTTTGCTACCTTTCTCCCCATGACATCTACGACATAGTTAGATAGAAGATGATCGCGCGCGCTCTTGATCTTTTGCCGGACCACATTTTTGCGCACGTTATCCAACACGGCCATTCGCAAATCATCGGTCCGTAGCGATACCGTTGCTTCCCGCCCGCGGGTTGACAGTCGAAGAGAAAACCTTCCCTCTTGAGTCGGATCTAGCAAATTGTATTCAAGTTTTTTATCGATGCTGCGGATAATGCCTCTCAACAACTCCGCGCTTTGTTTAACCGCTTCTCGTTCTGTCATGAAATCTCCTTGTTTACGGCCGATAACTAGTTTCCGAGGATGGCAAACATCCTAAAAAACCAACCTAAGAAAAGCGCAGCTCCCGCGTCACTACCATTATGATGCGACGTTGGAGCTGCGAAAGTTTTCCTCGATTCCCGGTGTGTCGGTGCCAGCCGACAGATTCGTTGCAGAGTAAAGCGGGGCAACCCGACCTGTTGCCCCAGTTAACTAGCTACGAAATGGCAAGACTACCAGCGATTGCGGCCGCCGTCGCGCCCACCGCCGCCGCCCCCGCCGCCATCACGCCGCGCCATCGGCTTGGCTTCATTGACGGTTAGGGTGCGCCCATCTAGCTGAGTGCCGTTTAGCGACTCAATCGCCTTTTGCGCCTCGCTGCTGGAACTCATCTCCACGAAGCCAAAGCCCCGCGATTGTCCGGTAAACTTATCCGAGATTACGTTGGCCGATTCCACCGACCCGTGCGCTGAAAAGATTTCTTGCAGCCGTCCTTCGGTAACCGAATACGGCAAACCGCCAACATATAATTTACTACCCATGTTCTCCTCCTATGAGAGAATTGATGTCTTTGACCCTGAGAATAAAAACTGCCATTAGGCAGAACATGGGCTAGTTGATGACTGAAAACCACGCTCTGGTCGGATTGTCCGTTGGGTATCGTTCGCAAGGAGAGAGACGGATTAGAGGCCTTCGGCGTTTGTATGCTCCTCTTTCAGAAGGCCTATTACTGAAGTAGGGAGGTCAGCCTACGTGTTTATAGCGTTACTGTCAATCGCGCTCGGATTTTAAATTAAACTGGGGCACTCCCGATCATCAGCGCCGTCCCCACGGCATGACGATCGTTTCGGTCGGTTGCGGCAGTTCCGGTTTGGAGATTTTGACCAGCGCGGTGTTGAGCATGCGCACTCGCGTCAGGCCTTGAGTGTATTCCTGCACCGCTTGTTCCCACCAGAAATGCTTAGGGATGGCGATTTTGGGATTGACCAGCTTGGTGACTTCGCGCGCTTCGGTGGGCGTGACGGTATAGTAGCCGCCGGCGATGGGGACGAGCAGGATGTCGATCTTGCCCATCATATTGAGCTGTTCAGGGGTCAGCACATGGCCCAAGTCGCCGAGATGGGCAATGCAAATGTCGTCGACGCGGAAGACGAAGATCGCGTTCTTGCCGCGCTGCATGCCGCGGCTCTTGTCGTGAAACGCGGGCACAACGTAAACCGAAACGTCGCGGATCGTCGTGGAGATTTTTTGCCAGTCTTCGCCGCCGGGGGTGAGTCCGTGGAGAATCACCGGCGTGCCGGGCGCCATGTGGACGCTGCTGTGCGGTCCGTGTTGATGGCTGGCGGTGACGATATGTTGCGGCAGTGTTGGCCGTGGCAAGTCAAAAGCGCCGTGCGGATCGGTCAAGACTCGCGTGCCTTTTGAAGACGTGATCTGAAACGTCGAATGTCCCAGCCATTCGATGGTCACCGCCGGCGCCGCGCTGGCGGCGGCGCGAAAGAGTTTCCCTTGGACGACATCGAGCTCATGGCAAAAGGCCAGTGCACGCCGCGGCGACGTGATAAGTCCAAGCAATGTGAACGATGAGAATAAAAATACCTGGTGACGGCGTGTCATCTTGCGAAGGCGCGTTCAGAGTTAATCCTAGACTAGATGAGTCCCCACTTCCTTCTCATCCACCATTCGACGCTGAGCAGTAATAAGATAATTCCAAACGGCCAAAGCGTGCTCCACAGACGGGTTTGGCGCTGCTCGACGATTTGCGACGGGGCGACGCTTTCCAGCTTAGCGGCGATTCTCTCAACGGTCTTTTCGTTCCAGTCGTTGATCGAAATATATTCGCCTTTACTGGTCGCGGCGATTTGTTTTAACAGATCGGGGCGCGGCCGGCCATCGTCGGTTTCACCATAGGCAAACGCGGCGCTAAAGCTAGATTTGTCTTTGCCCAAAACCTTCCCCCCCAGGCTCGCTTCGGCTTCGACTTGGTAGGTGCCTTCTTTGGTCGGGATAAACTCGCCGGTGTATTCACCTTCTTCGCTGTCGGCGCTGGCGGCGACTAAAGCCGGTTCGCCCTCGGCACTGATCACTCGCAATTGCACCGAGGCTTGGCGCGTCGGCGTGAAGTCGTCTTTCAAGACTTTTAATTTGATCGCCACTTTCTCGCCGGGCTGTGCCGACGGGATGGGACGAAGCTGCACTTGCTCAAAGGATCGCTCTTGGGCTAACCAGCGCACCGCCTGGCGAATCAGCTTCAAGTGATTTTGCGGCGTCTCCTTGTTGCCAACGGCGATGAAATTCCAGCGCCAGGCATCGTCACTCATGAGCGCAAGGGTCCGTCCTTTGCCGAAGCGGCCGATGGTCAAGAGTGGGGCGCCGTCGGTTGAAATCAGCGTTTCCCCCCGCGCGCTGCGCACCTGATTCAATCCGGTGAGCGCCGGCATTTTGCTCCAGGCCTCTTCGTTGGTTTTTGGATCAGGCAGCAGTCGCGTTACCGGATGGGCTTTGCCGGTGGCGGTCAGCACGGCATTCAGCGCCCCGCTCGACTTATAAGTTCCCTTGCCGTCGAGTTCCACCGGCAAGACGTCCTTCAGCGCGCTTTCACCGTAACCGCCGCTATCGAAGGCGCGCGCGCCGCCGAACATCGCCAACCCGCCGCCGTCGCGCACAAAGTCGCGCACACGCTCGAGATAAACCGGATTGAAATAGGCGCGATGGGAAAAATCGTCGAAGACAATCACGTCGAAATTCTTTAGCTCTTCGAGAAAAATATCGTCTATGGGAAAGGGAATCAGGCTCAACTGGCTCTCGGGCACGTCGACGCTGTCGCTCGGCGTGCGCAGAAAGACGAAAGAGATGAGCTCGATCAACGGGTCTTGCTTCATCGCCATGCGTAAAAAGCGATAGTTCCACGCCGGCGAGCCGGACAGCGTCAGCACGCGAATCTTGTCGCGCTGCACGTCGACTTTGAATTCTTTGTAATTGTTCTGGGTGATCTGTTCGCCGGGTTGGGCCGGCATGCTCACGGAGAAACCGTGAGTGCCCAAATCTTTGGGCGTGAAGCTGAGCGTGATCTTTTGCTCGAAGGGATCGGCGTCGATGGCAATATTTCGCGTCGTGATGAGATTTTTGCCGCGATTGAAATACAGCGGCAGAGATTTTCCCTTCATGCCGGAGGCGGCAACGGTGAGATCGAGCTTGAACTCGCGGCCGCGAAAGGCGAACTCCGGCGCGCCCAACTTGGCGATGCGCACGTCGATGAAGTTTTCGGCATCGCCGACGCCGATCGTAAATACCGGTACCGGCAGCGGCGGCGCGCCGTCCAAAGATTGCCTATCGCCATTGGCAATACCGTCAGAAAATAGAACGATCCCGGACTGAGCCGCGCTGTCGCGCGCGGCCTGCTGCAACAATTCCAACAACCGCGTGCCCGGATCTTGCGGTTTTAGACCAGCCAAGTTGCCCGGCGCGATGGATTCCAAGCTAGTGCCGAAGCGGATGACGCGAAGGTCGTAGTCGCGATTGAGTTTATCCATCAGTGAGTCGTTTTTATTGGCACCCGCTTGGAGCTTCTCGCGTACCAGATCGAGCCGGCTTTGCGCCGACTTGCCCTCGACGTTGGTTTTGGCGCCGGCGGGGAATCCCATGCTTTGTGACGTGTCGATCAAAAGAGTCAGCGGCCGGCGCAGTTTGCTCACGCGCTTGTCGATCAATGCCGGACCGAGAAGAAAGAAAAGCAGTCCGATATAGACGACCGCGCGCAGCAGCGTGAGAAAAATCGCTTGGCCGACCAGCAGCCGTTTTTTCAAACCGAGAAACTGCTGTAGCAATAACGCCGCGGTGCCGACACCGATGAGCGCCACTAACCAAACGGGCAACGTGCCGATGAGATAGAGATCTTGCATCGCTTACCGAGTGAGACGCTTGCGAATGAACGGAACGTGGATCAGATCGTCTTTGTAGTTTTCCGTCATGGCGTAAAGGATGAGATTGATTCCCAAATGAAAGGCATCCTTGCGCTGCGCTTCGCCGCCGGGCGTGCAGGCGTTGGTCCACTTGCCGACTTGATCGCGCTCCCAGGCGCCGCCGAGATCGTTCTGGCAATAAACCACCGGCATGGCGTTGCCCAGCGTAATGCTTTCCAACGTCGGGCTGACGATGCGCACGCCGCCGATGCGGCGCAGGAGGTAATAACTTCTCAGCGCGGCGTGACCGGACGGCACGCGTTTGAATTCGTTGGCCGGAAAAATCTTTTGCATCTCGCGGCGCACCGCCTTGTCGAAGCCAAAGCCTTGTTGCCCGAGCGCGTCATCGATCAGCAGAAATCCGCCGTAGGAAAGAAAGCGGCGCAGATTTTCCGTTTCTTCACCGCTAAACGGATCGAATTCATATTTTCCGGCCAAGTAGAGAAACGGATAATTAAATAAATCGCGATCGGTGAGGTAGATTTCATGGCGCACCGTGGCCGCTTCGACGCTGGTACGCGCCATCAGCTCTTCCATCAAGGGGGTCACCGACAGCGGATGGGGATTCCAATCGCCGCCGCGGTAGCGGATTTGCGCGAAGACGAACTGCAGGCGTTGTTTGTCCTGGGGATGATCGGCACGGGCCAGCTTTGGCAGAAGGGTCGTGCCGATTAAGCCTTGGGATAAAAGTTGGACGAATTTGCGGCGCTTCATAATAATGGAAGATGGAGAATTGATAATTGACAGCGGATCAGAAAGTTCTTCATTTACCGTTTTCAATTATTCATTATCAATTCGCTTTCAGAAGCGTTGTCCCAGCCATCCCTCTAACAGCAAGGTTACAATGAGCAGCGCTAGTAAGGGAAGAGCGAGATCGACTCGCTTGCCGCCTTCTTTGAGCGCTTCGACAGGGATCACTTCGGCGCGGATGGGGCTAAGCTTGCTCTGGAGTTCATTGGCGCTGATCTCATCTAATCTCGATTCGAGCAGCGGCGAGTTGACGGCGTAAAGCTGCGGCGCGCCGCTGTCCTTCTCGCCGCCCGCGGGTAGCGATAGCCGGTAGATGCCGGCGCGGTCGTTGGCTTCGACAGTGGCGCGCGCGCGGTCTTTTTCCCCGGCGATGACGACGTCGGCATTTTGCTTATCCGGTTTGGTCACGCGCAGGGTCTTGCCGACGAAGCTCGGTGGCAAGGACAACTCTTTGACGGCGCCGACGGCAATGCCGCCGTCCAAGCTGCCGCGCTTGCCGCCGGCGAGATACTGGGTCAGCGACTGGATCAACGGTAGATAAACGGTCTTTACCGGTAGATCGCTCCAGTCGCGGTCGGCGCTGGTAGCAATCAGCATAACTTTTCCCGCGCCAACTCTTTGTTCGAGCAGCAGCGGGTCGCCGTTGGCCAGCGCGATCAATGGTTTGCCACCGCTGCGCGCGTAACTCCAGACACGCGCTGATTTGATCGAGTCTTGGAGAATGGTGTCGGTAAATATTTGCAGCGCCGGATGAGCGATATCGATCTTGTCGATCTTCTCACCGGCGGATTCGGCGCCGGTTTTTTTATCGCGCAGCGGCGCGGGCAAAACTTGCGCCAGCTTTTGGTTATAATGATCCGGCTGGAATCGATCACCGGCGAAGATCAACAGGCCGCCTCCTTGGCGCAAATAATTTTGTAGTTTCGTCACGAAAGCGTCGGGGAGAGTCGCGACGTTACAAAGGACGACGACCTGATAGGCATCCAAATTTGCCGCGTTCAAACCGTCGGTGACGATCACGCTCGGTAGAAACAATGACGAGTCGCGCTCGCCGGCGGGATGGAGCGCGCGGATCAGAAAAAAAGTTTCGCTTTGTACCAGTGAAGTCTGGGGATCGCCGTCGACCACGAGAATTTTGAGTTTGTCCTGTGCTTCGAGGGCAAAATTCGACACCGCGCTGCCGGCCAAGCCATCCTTCTTTAGCGTTACTTGGCCCGAGTGGGCGCCCGCTTGGGCGATTCTCGTCTGGAAGGTTACCGAGGTTTCGCCTTTGGGCGGCACGGTGGCGAGCTTTTGTTCCTTACTCTGCCCGTCGATGCTCAGTTGCACGAGCAGCTCTTTGATTTCGCTGTCGCCGAAATTGGCGATGGTCGCTTCGATCTGGATCGGCAGATTGACGCCGACGCCTTGGCTGCCCAAGCGAACTTCTTTGACGCTGCCGTTGAGCGGCTGTTGTTTTCGGCCGATGCGAATTAGTTTTAACGGAATCGCCGGATCGACCTGCTTCAGAGCGGCGACGGAGAACTGGTCCCAACCCGTCAGCCCCATGTCGGTGATAAAGCGGATTTCTTTTTCGCCCGCCGGCTGGTTCAAGAGCTCATAGGCTTTACTCAAGGCGGCGGGAAGATTGGCCGTGCCGTCGGCGATCTCGATGCCGTCTAATTCTTTCAACAGGACATCTTTTTGGGTTTTGAGGCGAAACGCTTCTTTGCCGTCGATGTTCGTAGGTATTAGGGCCGCGCGGTCGCCGTCGTTCAGTGCCGATATCAACAGCCGCGCCGCCTCTTTGGCTTGCTTGAAACCATTGCCGTCGCCGGCCCATTTCATGCTCAAGGAATTATCCAATATCAAGACGAGGGAAACCGGACCGCTGCCGGCGAATAGGCCGGCGCCGGATTGAAAGATCGGATTGGCGAGCAGCAGGGCGAGACATAGGACCGCCAGAGTGCGCAGCGCCAAGAGCAGCCAGTGACGCAAACGGTAGCTGCGTGAGATGCGCTTCTGCGACAGCAGGATGAATCGGACGGCGGGAAAGCGGATGCGCTTTAAGCGGCGCCGATTGAGCAGATGAATCAGGACGGGCAGCGATGCCGCCGCCAGTCCGAATAGAAATAACGGATAGAGAAAGAAGACCGACACGCTCAACCTCGCCAACTCAAGTAACTCGCCAAGGCTTGGTCGAGCGGCGTCGCCGTCGAGATTAGTTGATAGTCGATCGAGTCGGCGTGGCACTGCTTGCGCATGTCGGCGATGAATTCCTGCACGACTTCTTTATAAGTCGTGCGGATGGCGCGCGGGTCGGCGATGACTTGCAGATTGGCCGCTTCCAAATCCTCGAACAAGATATTGCCGTCGAAGGGCAATTCCAGCTCGGCTGGGTCGAGCAGATGAAAGACGATGACATCGTTGCCTTTGAAACGAAACTGGCGCAGTCCCTTGAGGATCGCTTCCGGTTCGTCGAGCAGATCGGAGACTAAGACGATCAAGCCGCGCCGGCGAATTTGTCCGGCGATGTTTTCAAGAATTTTCCCGACGTTGGTTTCGCCGGCCGGGCCGCGGTTCTCCAAGGCATGGAGAATCTGCAGTAAGTAGTCGCGCTTGGCGCGCGGTGGCACGAAGGCTTCGACCTGGTCGGAAAATGTCACGACGCCGGCGGCGTCCTGCTGCTTGAGAATGAGATAAGCCAAGGACGCGGTGAGCGTGCAGCCGTAGTCGAATTTCGTGATGCCGTCCGAGGCGTAGTTCATCGACGCGCTGGCGTCGAGCACGAGATAGGCGCGCAGATTGGTTTCGTCTTCATACTCCTTGATAAAATAGCGGTCGAACTTGCCCAGCGCTTTCCAATCGATGCGGCGGATCTCATCGCCGGGCGAGTACTCGCGGTGCTCTTCGAACTCGACACTGAACCCCTTGGCGCGGCTCTTGTGCACGCCGGACATCAGGCCTTCCACCACCCAGCGCGCGCGTAAGCCGAGGTTGGCGATGCCGGCGAGGACTTTGGGGTCGAAATAGTTTTTGTCGTTGGTGGCCATGTCAGCGAACTACCCGTCGAGAATGGAGGGTCGATGATCGAGGATCGTTTCCCGCCATTACCGCGCGAGATAAATTCTTACCACCGGCGTTTGAGATTATCTAGCCAGCTGCGCCCGTCCCGGACGATTACAAATTACAGATGCCAAATTCCAGATTCGGGAACCCATGTGGAATCTGTAATTTGGAATTTGGCATCGGCAAAGCTCGCTTCAGCGCGCTTTGCCGTCGGTGGACGGTTTTATGTCGGCGAGTAGACGACTGATGATATCGAGGGAATTTATACCTTCGCCTTGGGCTTTGAAATTGGGCATGATGCGGTGGCGCAGCACCGACGGCGCCAGCGCCTGGATATCTTCGATGGATACGGCGTAGCGGCCTTGGAGAATCGTCCGCGACTTGGCGCCTAAGATCAAATACTGCGAAGCGCGCGGGCCGGCGCCCCATTCGACGTAGTCTTTGATATACGGCGACGCGGTCGGGCTTTGCGGCCGGGAGTTTTGCGCCAGGGCGACGGCGTAGGAAACGACAAAGGGCGACACCGGCACTTTGCGCACGAGTTCTTGATAACGCCGGATGGCGGCGCCGTCCATGATTCTTTGCGGTTCCGGTTTTTCATTCGACGTGGTCTGCATGACGATCTGCACTTCGTCGTCGAAGTCGGGGTAGCGAATCTCGATATTCAACATGAATCGGTCGAGCTGCGCTTCCGGCAGCGGGTAGGTCCCTTCCTGTTCGATGGGGTTTTGCGTTGCCAGAACGAAAAACGGCAGGTCGAGGGGATAGGTGCTGCCGCCGGCGGTGACTTTGTATTCCTGCATCGATTGCAAGAGCGCGGCCTGGGTCTTAGGTGGCGTGCGGTTGATCTCGTCGGCGAGCAAGATGTTGGTAAAGATCGGTCCTTTGAGAAATTGAAACTTGCGCCTGCCGGTGGCGGCATCTTCTTGAAGAATATCGGTGCCGGTGATGTCCGAAGGCATCAAGTCCGGCGTGAACTGAATGCGGTTGAAATCCAAATCCAAAATTTCCGACAGGGTGCTGATCAGCAGTGTCTTCGCCAAACCGGGCACGCCGACCAAGAGACAATGGCCCCTGGCGAACAATGCGATCAGAACTTCCTCGATGACTCGGTCCTGGCCGACGATGACCTTGCGAATCTCGCCCAGCATGGTGTCGCGTTTGGCGGCGAACTCTTCGATCTCGGCGATCTCATGTTGCTGAATCTCCGGTGCTTCCATGGGGCTTGTGGTTCTCCCTTACTCTGGGTTTAGTTGCTGCTGGCGATTTTCTCTAGCGTCGCCTTGGTCTGCTTGGCTTTTTCCGTTTCGCCGAGCGCATTGTAGGCATCGATCAGGAGGCGATAGATCAACGGGTGAAACGGATTGATCTGCAGCGCCTCTTCGAGCACGCCGCGCGCCTCTTTGAAGTTTTTGGTCGCGTGATAGGCGCGCCCGAGCTGCACATAACTGTTGACGCCGTCGGGCTCGATGTCCAAGGCCTTTTTCAGTAGCGGCAACGCATCGTCGGCGCGATTTTGATCGACCATCACGCGGCCGAGCTTATTCATAATCACCGGCGATTGCGGGCTCGCTTGCAGGGCGCGTTGGTATTCGTTCAAGGCCGCCACCGGCCGTCCTTTAGTCATTAATTGATCCGCCAAGTGAGTGCGGTTGCGGGCGATCGCCGATTGAATTTCGCGTAGCTCGACGACGTCTTCGTCTTCCTTCTGGTCTTTGCGCACTTTCAAATGGCGCACGCGGCTGCCTTCGATCGGTTTTAACCCCTTGGTTTTGAGAAAGCCTTTCCATTTGTTCTCGAAGGCGTCGAACGACATGCCGTAAACTTTCTCGATCGCTTCCGGCGTCGCTTTATCCTGGAGAGTCGACAGCAAGTCGCGCATGCCGCCACGGCCTTTGCTTTGATTGATAAAGTCGACGGCGGAGGCCGCTTCGGCGTAGGCCAGCTGCACTTGCTCCGGCGTATCTAAATAAATCAGCGACGGTTCCATCTTTTTAAAGCCGACAAATTGGTTTTTCTCTAATGCTTGCACAAGCAGCGTCTGATTGGCCGGCGTCAGATAGTCTTCATGGGCATCTTTCGCCGGCGCGGCTTTGCGCCAGCGGGTTTCGTAAAAGCGCGCCATGCCTTCGTGGAGCCAAATGGGCGCCTGGTTGTTCGAAAGCGCGGCGATGGCGTAGTGCTGGTATTCATGGCTGAGCGAATCCAACCAGCGGTAGCCAAAGCTCAGCGCGCGCGGCGAGATGATCATGAGCTTATTGAACTTACAGATGCCGACGGCGCCGGTCTCTTCGATGTCACGTAACGACAGCGTCGATAGGGCGTTGAAGCTAGTCGCATCGGGAGCGATTTCGATACGAACCTTCTCTTTTGGGTAGTAACCGAGCTCGGCGCCGGTCGCTTGGTAGGTTTTCTCCAAAGCCTCAAGGGCATGGGGCACGAGGATGCCGTCTCTTCTTTCGTCGACGAACAACACGAAGTGAGCGCTCTCGAAGCGCTTAAACGATTTATGGACGTCAAGCGTGAGCTGGGTCAAAAGCTTCATCGCCTGGCGCCGCTGATCTTTTGAATCGACCGCCAATGCCCGGTCGAGGACGGATAACGCCTCTGGATAGCGGCCCTGGTAGAATTTTATCCGGCCGTCGAATTCCAGCGCGGTGGCTGACTTGGGATTGTCTTTGAGCGCTTTGGCGGCGAGCGCCTCGGCTTCGGCGACATGCCACGCGTCGAGCAAATCTTCGCCAGCTTTGAATTCGCGCTCGGCTTCCGCGGCGCGGAGGTTAGCGGCCAGCAGCAGGGAAAATATCAGCGCCGCAATGGAAAACGTTCGGTGGTTCAAGGTCAACTTACTCGGAAAGATTTTTGAAATAACGCTCGATCTGCTCTTTCATCTGCGGCGGCACGCCTTGTTTGAGCGAGTCGAGGATTTCCTCGCGGAAATTGCGCGGCGCTTTGTATTCTTCTTTGCCCGGCAGGCGGAATTTCTCCGTGTCCAATCCAGTGAAGCCTTGCTCGATGTCGAACTCCGGGAACTGCGGCATGCCCGGCAGCGGCGTCATGTTGCCATAGGGCAGGAAGCGGCCGCCGCGGAATAGCCGAGTCATCGGCATATTGCCGAGTTGGCCGCGCTGGGCCATCTGCTGCATGGAGGACTGCATCTGTTGTTGCGCTTGCGACAGCTGTTCCAGCGCCGTCCGTTCTGGCGGCACGGCGCCACGGGAGTCGAGCTGGCCCAAGCGGTTCTGGGCGCTGCCCATCGCTTTGCCCGCTTCGCCGATGCCTTGAACGATCTTGGGATCGAGCTGGGGGAAGAGTTGAAACAGCTGTTCCAATTTTTCGTGCAGCGAGTCGGTGCGCTCTTTTACGACATCCTGACGCTGCGCCAAATCGCGCAGCTGGCGTTTGTCGGCGTCACTCAATGCCTTTGCCGGTTCGTTGAGCAAGGCCTCAAGCTCGGACTTGATGTCGCTAACGCTTTTGTCAGCCCGTTGGGCGCGCGGCTCCTGTGCCGCGGTGCGTTTTTTCGCCAGCTCCTTGCGGATGTAACCGTCGCCTTCGTTAAATCCGGGAAAATCCTTGGCGCTCAGTTTGGCGATCAGATTTCTCAACAGCGCGTTCATGGTCGCATCATCAAGGTTGGTCAATAGATTGGGATCGTCCGCCCCTTCGCGGTCGGGGAAGAGTTCGGTCAGCTTGCCGAGCTCGGCGACAGATTTTTCCAGGAAGCGGTCGAGCTTGTCCTTGAGCGCGGCGTCGCGATCGGTCAAGGCGGCGCTGTTGAGATTCTCGGTATTCACCAAAATCTCCTGCTGTTCGCGGGCAAGCTCTTGCAGTTCGTTACTCTGGCGTTGCATCTCGCCTTGCATCCGGCCCATGCCCGAAGCCATCTGCGAGCGCTGCATGTTTTGCATCGCCGCCAGCATTTGCGCCATCTGGTTAAACATCTCGCGCGCTAACTGGCGCGCGCCTTCGATGTCGCCGGCTTGGAGTTTTTTGCGAATCTCATCGAGGGCCTTGAACATTTGATCCATGCCGAGACCCTGCATCTGTTCGGCGTTCATGAAGTCGTCGGGCATCTGCTGCGCCAACTGCGACATCGCTTGCTGCAGGGCAGACAGAGACTTGGCCATGTCGGCCAGCTGTTTCATGATCGCATCGAGATTTTTATCACCGCTCTGAAGTTTTTCCAGGGAGTCCATCAGACGTTCCTGGCTGCGCGCCAGGTCCTGCGCCGAGTTGGCGAGATCCTGGGCTTTCATGCGCTTGCTGATGTCCTCGGATAACATCGCCATGCGCTCGAGCTCGGCCGAAATATCGTCGCCGGCTTTCAGTTTATCCTGGTCGGATGCCGCCTGCTCTTGCTTGCGCAGCAACTCGTCTTTGGTGAACTCCATATTGCGCTTGAGCGCTTCCAAATCGGACCAGGTGGCGAAATCGGACATGCGGTCTTTCTCGGTGCGGCGCATCACTTCTTCAGTGCGTTTGATCGCATCGGTCAAGTTTTGCTCGAAACGCTGATGCAAATCCTTGGATTGCGGTGTCGGCTTCTCGCCAGGCTGCGGCTTTTCCAAATGATCGGCGAGCAGATCGACCATGCGGCTGTTCAAGTCGCGCACCATCTCGGTGATCTGCTGGTGTTCGCCCTTGAGATTCTTAAGCTTCAAACGCACCGAGCGGGAGGTGCCGATCTTCGGCCCGGAGATGGTGTCGTTGTCGAACACTTGCAAGAAGAAAATCGCTTCCTCGCCGTCGCGCAGCGCAAGCTTGTTGAGATCCCATTTATACTGATCGCGCAGAACGAGCCGTTTGTTGTCGTCTTTCTGCAAACGGACCTTGTCTTCGCGGTCGCCGATCTTGGCGATGAGATTGATCTCGGAAATGCCGAAATCGTCGCGCGCGCTGTATTCCAGATTCAAAACTTCGTCGCCGTTGATCTCCAAATCTTCCGTTGGCCGGAGCAGATCGACGGTGGGAAA
>Ga0190270_10000422_pt1 | contig 18385 bp, 15 predicted proteins | sample Popmic320T_FD_133748 | JGI IMG/M metagenome (GOLD analysis project Ga0190270, IMG submission 133748) | Populus adjacent soil microbial communities from riparian zone of Weber River, Utah, USA - 320 T | ecosystem: Environmental > Terrestrial > Soil > Riparian zone | place: USA: Utah | collected...
CGGCTCGGATGCCCGGCTCGAGCGCGCTCTTCCTGATCTTCGGTGAGGGGCCGCGCGACGACATGACCACGGCATCCGCTCGACTCACCCTCGGGCGGGGGGCGGTCGCCGCACTGGTGGCCGGTGGTTTACGGCTGATGCGCACCGATGCCGCCCGATGAGCAGCAGCGACGTGCTGGTGGTCGGGGCCGGGCTGGCTGGGCTTCACACGGCGACGTTGCTTGCTGAGCAAGGGCATGACGTGTTGCTGGTCGAACGGCGTACCAGCCTGACCAGCGCGATTCGCACGACGGGCATCTTCGTTCGGAAGACGCTCGACGACTTTCCCTTGCCTGCTGAGTGTCTCGGACCACCGATTCGCCGCGTGGCGCTCTACCCGCCTGATCTGCGCCGTCCGGTGACGTTGGTCAGCGGTCGCGACGAGTACCGGGTGGGGGATATGGCGCCGCTCTATGTGGCTGCGGCGAAGCGCGCGACCTCGGCAGGCGTACGGATCGCGCTCGGCACACGCTATGCCGGTCGCGTCGGAAATGCCTTTGGCTTGGTTGGTCGCGACGGGCCAACGCAGGTGCGGGCGCGGTATGTCGTCGGTGCGGACGGAGCCCGGTCGCGGGTCGCGCGCGACCTCGCGCTGGATCGCAACCACCACCTGCTGATCGGGGCCGAGGAGGTCTTCGCCGTTCCCGGTAGCGACGAGCCACCGACGTTCCACTGCGTGCTCGACCCTTCGCTCGCGCCGGGGTACCTGGCCTGGGTGGTCAACGACGGACAGCATGCGCACGTGGGGGTTGCCGGTTATGCCGCTCGCTTCCCGGACGGGATGCGCAAAGCATTGGAGCGATTCGGCAAGGAAGCGCCCGGTTTGTCCCGCGCGGAGCGTCCGGTCGAGGTGGAGCGGCGCGGCGGTCCGATTCCAGTCGGCGGACTGCTGCGCCGAATCAGCAGTGCGGACGGGCTACTCGTCGGTGATGCGGCCGGCGCGGTCTCTCCGCTCACCGCGGGCGGCCTCGATCCGTGTCTGCGGTTGTCCACGCTCGCGGCCGAGGTACTCGATGAGGCGCTGCGAGGTGGGCCGGATGCGTTGACGCACTACGACGGAGCCGCTCTGCGTGCGCACTTCCGTGGCCGGCTGATGCTGCGCAGGGGACTGGCCCAGGTGCGCACACCCGCTGCGGCGTCGGCGGCGTTCAAGCTTCTCCGCACCCCGGTCGGCCAGGCTGCGGCCCGCCGGATCCTCTTCGGCGACAGGTCTTTTCGGACCAGCTAGCTGTTGCTGGTGGCAGTTCAACAGGACGTATGCGGCCACTGCGGGGGGACCCACGCCTGAGCAGACCGGTAGTGCGGCTCGATCGCCGGACACCTCCTGTCGAACTGCACACGTCAGCCCGGGCAGTACGGCTTCCTCCTGTTCGGCATCGACAAGGACACGTCCTCCGGCTACCTGTACGCCGTCGGTCACGCGAACGGGACCGCCACGGTGATCAAGGCTCTCGGCGAAGTCCCGACCACCTTCAACGACCCGATCTACTTCGCCTGGGCCCGGTCGCCTGGTCCGGTCCGCCGATCTTCGGCGAGTAAACAAGCCATCGGGTGGCGTCTTTCCGCCCTACTGTCGGTCCCATGAGGGTTGTCACTCGCGAGCAGGCCGTGCCGTATCGACTGCACGTGAATCATCTGACCGAGCGGCTGCCCGCCGGCTCGCACGAGGAAGCGGCGTACGTCGGCTTGCAGGACACAGCGCCCCGGGACGCTCTGCTGGGGCTGCACGCTCGAGTCGCCGACTGCAAGCCTTCTGACTGGGCAGACCCCTGCCTGATCCAGACCTACAGTCCACGCGCAGCCGTGTATGTCCTGCCCCGTAAGGACTTCGGCGTCTTCACGCTCGGCAGACTTCCGCTCGCCACGGATGCCATTCGACGCGTCGACAGGCTCGCGGACACTGTGTGCCGGATGCTGGACGGACGCGAGCTGCGCGGTGGGCTTCCCGATCTGCGCGAGGCCTGTGCGAGTGGCCGGATCGCCTTGCGGTGGACCACCAGCTCCTTGTGGGTGCGTGAAGTCCCACGACCGGAGATCGACCTCGACGACGCACGCAAGGAGCTGTGCCGACGTCATGTCCAGCGGTTCGCGCCGACCAACCCGCGAACCTTCGCCTGGTGGGCCGGTCTGGCGGCCGGCGACGCCCGGGAGATCTGGAACTCGTTGTCGGACGAACTGCTCGAGGTGGACTTCGACGGCACGCCCGGCTGGATCCTGCGGGCCGACGAACAGCGCGTCCGGGAGGTGCCGCCGGCGCGCGGCGTGCGGCTGGTCGTCGAGCCGGATCTCCGGCTCCTCGGCCGAGACCGGGACGGCCGCTTCATTGCCCCGGGCAAGCGAACCCTGACGCCGGCGGCGGACACGTTTCATCCCAACGGGGTCCTCGTCGACGGCAGGATCGTAGGCGCCTGGGGCCGGAAGGGCGGCACGGTCGACGTCGTCCTTACCGAGCAGCTCACACCACTCCAGTACGACGCACTCGCCGCGGAGGTAGCGGCGTTCCCGATCAGCGGCGCACGACTGGCCGCACCGGTCGGCGGTGAGTTCGCCGCCCAACGGCCGCGTCATTGACGTGATCTAGGGTGGGAGCGTGGACAGTGAGCCGAGTTGGCGCGACAAGCGGCGGGAGGCATCGGCTGCGCACGCGGCCGCCCTCGAGCAGCGCAAGGCCGCCGAGACCGCGCAGGCCCGGGCGCTGTTGGCCGACTTCGTCCAGACGATGAAGGCACGAGGCGTCGCCGCTGAGCCGCTGCGAGCAACCGTCACGGGATCAAGCGCCAGCTACCGAACGAACATCACCGGCTGGTACCTGCGCCGCAACCGCTCACTCGCGGTCGACTCCGACGGCAACTTCTACATCCTCGGCACCCAGACCAGCGTGAAATCCCGTCTCGTCGGTGTTCGGCTGCTGCCGTCCGACCCGCCCCTGACTGTCGGCCTCGGCGCCCGCGACGGCGAATCCATGCCATTGCGGCAGCTGCTGTCCCTCCGCCTCGAGGACGTCGACACCGGAGACAGCTCAGATCCCGGTGCGGGTTGAGACGTCGATCAGGTCGCGGAGGGCCGGTCGACGTACATCGTCGAGGCTGGTGAGCTTCAGGCTGCGCATGCTCAGGGTCCCGCTGACCTGGCTGCCGCCTGAGGTGGGGAGGAGACCTTCGGGGTCGGGGAGTTGGCCGCCGCCGTAGAAGCCGAGGGTCACGTGGTTCTTGTACGGCATCAGGTAGGCGAACTGCTCGGTGAACTTCTTCGGCCCGGTTCCCCAGCCGACCGAGCCCTGCTTCTTCCAGACCACCTCGACGGTTTCGGGCAGGACGTCGTACACAAGATCGCGTACGGCGCGCGCCAACACCTGCACCTGCTCGCTCGACCCGGCGATCACGTCCTCGAAGTCCGTGTCGTGCTCGCGCCCGGACCGGTTCACCACCCCTGCCGCTTCCGCCGTACCGGCAGTCTCCCAGACCGCGTCGGACGCCGAGGGTCCTGTCGGGGACAGCCAGGACCGGCTCAGGGCCAGCGCTGCCTCGAGGAATGACGGCCGTTTCACCTGACGAGCGTCACGCTTCGCACTTTCAATTTGCTTTCAACGCGCGATGGTCAGCGAATTCGGCTGAGGCGGCCTGATTGCGTGACGCGGATGGTTGTTTTCTGGGTGCCCACGGTGAGGTCGACGAAGAACATGTCGGCCTGGGTTCGGGTGGTGAAGCTGACGGTTTCGGTGGGGGCGGTGGGGATGATGGCGGAGAGGATTGTGGCGGTGGGGGCGGTGCGGTTGAACTTGACGACCGGAGCCGGCTGGCGGTCGAAGATGGTGGGGAAGTACCAGCCTTGGACCGGGTCTGACTTGCCTTGTTCCAGGGTGGTGGCGTCGGCGGGCAGTGGTTGCCCGTAGGGGATCTGTAGCAGGTGGGTCTTGCTGGTGTCGCCGGGTTTGGCGGCGACCGCGTGCGTGGGCGACTGCATCGTCACCTTCTGGTCGGGCGGTAAGTGCCACAGCGTCTCGTACCGTTGCTCGGTGGCCGACTGGCCGCGGTCCAAGGTGATGATGAGGTCGGGATCCTTGAGGACCAGGACGTCCCGGGTCCGTTCCACCCCTTCGACGGGTGTGTCGGCGAGAGCGTAGTACTCCGAGGTCGGTGCGATGGCCGCGCTGACCAGCCGTGTCTCCGCCCCGGTGGCTTTGCCTGCCGGGATGGTCATCACGTTGTGCGCCATCTGGCTCTTGGTCCAGTTCTGCCACTTGTCCAACTGGTACCCGGAGTGGCCCGGGTCGATCAGGATGTCCCGGCCGTGGGAGGTGTAGGTGATCGAGGTGTGGTCCTCGTGGCCGTGGTACCGCCGTCCTGGGCCGAAGCGGATGGTGTACGACGATTCGCGGGTGAACGGACGGTCCTCGCCCCAGCCGGTCCGGCCGAAGATGTAGCCGGCGTCGAACACTGCGGTTCGCCGGCTCGGCACTGTCCCCTTCTTGCCGAGTGAGGCGGCGTACTCCAGGGAGGTTCCGGCGACGTCGACGGGCTTCTGGCGGATCGCGTCGCCGACCTGGGGGAGTTGGCCGGTGGACGTGGTAGCGAGGGCCAGCCACTCCGCCAGCGCGCGGCGTCGCTGCTCGATGACGGGACCTGGGTCCGCGCCGCAGCGGTGCAGTGCGGTGCTCGCGCGGCCCCACAGCTGGTAGTTGAACATCGCGTACCCGACCGACTGCTCGTTTGTCGAGCCTTGTGGATCGATCGCGGTGGTGATGGCCTCGGTCAGCCGCTGGACGGCGAGAGTCTTCAGCTCTGGACGGCCGAGCGTGCACCCGACGCCGAACATCGCGATGCTCTCGTCCGTACCGTGGTTCGACGGTCCGCCCCAGTTCTCTTCCATGAACTTGGCGTGATCGAGCAGCGCCTGGTCGAGCCAGGTGTACTGCGGAGGGAGTTGGCGGACCCGCAGACCCGCCAGCACGGCTTGACGCGCACAGATCAGGACGTTGGTGCGGTGCATCGTCGACTCCCAGGCACCGACGTCACCTCTCCACGAGTACGGGTTGTCGCGGACCCAGTCCTGGATGACGGCCATCACGTGCGTCAACGCCGGGCGGTTGCCCTTCTTAGCGGCTTCGATGCCCTGCCCGAGCCAGCGCAGCGAGTGCAGCCACATGTACCAACTCGGCTTGTTGTAAGGGTCTGAGCGCCACCGGATGTCGCCCGAGCCGTCGCCGACCCGGTACGGCGGATCGTCGCCCCAGGCAAACGTGTCCTGCAGAAGCATGGGCAACGGCACCTTCGCGTCGATGCCGCTGAACCCGGAACACTGATAGGTCCCGGTCTGCGCCACCGGCTTCGAGGGCGACCGAGTTGGACTGGGGCTCGCAACCGATGGCGGGGTGATCACGCTCGGGCTCGGCGAGCCAGGCACGGTCGCGGCAACACTCCGCTCCCGCTCGCCCGGTATCAGCACCGTGACCGCGCCGGCGAACGCGACGGCACACACCACCAGGCACACCACAGTCAGCCCGATCGTGTTCCGTACGCGCGTTCTAGGCCGCGACAACGCCCCACCCCACCCCACCATGCAAGCTTAACGGTGTATACCAGAACCACCTCGGCCGATCCAGCACGAGAAAGACGCGATAAGGCCCTGGATCCGTTGCATGTGCAGCTACAGCGGCACGCCCCAGGCGGCGAAGGTGGCCGGCGCCGAGTCGTAGTACTGCCCGGGGTTCTGGTAGAGCCATCCGACGTTGGCCGCGCTGATCGGGGTGTCGAACAGGCGCAGGTCGTCGACGTCGGCCACCGACGAGTCCGGGTTGTCGCCGCCGACGTTCACCTCGGTCGGCTGCAGCAGTGCACCCATCGCGTAGGGCTCGACCGTGAACCGCTTCCCGTCCAGGAAGAAGTGGATCGCCTTCTGATCGCACGATGCCGCCACGTGCGTCCAGGTCTCGGCGGAGATCGGCCCTCTGGACGAACTGAGGATGCCGGTCGTGCCGCTCGCGCCGAACAGCCGAACCCAGAACACTCCGTCCAGCCAGCCCGCGTGGGCCACCTCGTCACTGGCACTACGCAGTACCAGGAACCGGGCGCCGCTACTGCTGGCGCGACACTTGACCCAGGCCGAGAACGCCCACCCGGGCGGCGACGCCGGCCACGTGAACGCGGTCCTCGACGCGCCCGGACCCGTGCCGTTCGCCCCGAGCGCGGACCCCTGGACACCGGTCACCCACGAGCCGGCCGCCGTGAGGGTGAGATCATTGCCGGACGGCGACTTGTCGTCGACCACCGTCCCGGTGTTCTCGTTGAAGTGGTACACGCCGCGCGCCACATTGGCCGGCCGGTACGGCGTAACGACCGGCGCACCGCTCCAGTACCCCGACGTCACCTCGGCGAGGAAGTTCTTGGTGAAGGTCACGTAGTCGTACGACACCTGACCGCCGACGCTGGCGTCGCCACCGACGTACAGCCGGTCCAGCCCGTCGATGGCCGGTGTCACGTGCGGGACACCGTCGCCGATGTTCGCCGTCACCTGGCTGCCGTCGAGCCGGACTTGCACGTACGTCGGGTTGATCGCGAACTGGAACCGAGTCCACTCGCCGACGGTCAAGGCCGCCGTACTGGTCACCGAGACAGTCCCGTCGTCGATCGTGATCCAGGTGGCGGTGACGGTTCGATCGGTGTTCACCACGACGCGGACCCGCGCGCTGCCCGAGGTCTCGTTGATGGCCAGGATCGGCGCAGCCGAGCCGACGGGCGCAGTGTCGAGGCGGAGCCAACCACAGATCGCGAGCCGGTCACAGTCGGGAAAGTCGACCACACCGCTCGCGCCGGCGGCCGCTGCGCCGGAGACGAGCGCCCGACCGTAGAGACCGGTGGTGAAGCTGGCGGACGGAGCGACTGCGAGATCGTGCCCGTAGCTGCCGAAGTCCTCCGCGGTGTCGTGGTCGAACGGATAGATCGCCAACTGGAAGTCGATCTGCTCGGCGGCGACGAGGGTCGACCAGTACGCCGCCTCGACCGGGTCGTTCCACCAGCGCAGGTCGTCGATGATCCCGTTGAGTGCCTCCGTGCCGGTGAGTGTGTTCCGTCCGGCCTCCATGGTGACCTCGGTACCGGAGTAGGTCATCGTGGCCGAGGAGTTGACCGACAGCACCTGGACACCGTCGACGGCGATCTTCACGGTGTCGGTGGACGGCGTCGCGTCGTACGTGACGAGGACGTGATGCTGGAGGCCGTCCCGGATGCTCGTGCCGGTGCTGTACGTCGCCCCGGCGATCTTCGCCTCCACGTTGCCACTGGCGTTGGACGCGTACACGGCCCAGTTGAGGGTGCTGCCACTGGCCGCGGACGCGATGCAGCGCGCCGCGGACGTGTTGTCGTTCAGCTTGACCCAGGCCGCGACCGACAGCCCGCCGTCGGTGCTGAGTGGGTAGAAGGAGTCGCCTGCCTTCGGTGGGCGTACGACGACGTGCATCGCGCCACCGGTGCAGTTCAGGCCATTGCCATACTTGCCCGCAACGAGCGCTGCCGATCCGACGATCGTGCCGTGCAGGAAATACCCTGCGACGTCCCGAACCGTCGTACCGTCGACCGTGTCCGCGTTGAACGTGTATCCCGCTGACTGCGCCACGGCCGTCCCCTAACTGGCCCGGCGAACCCGGACGGTCACCGTCAGATCGGCACCTGCGGCCGACGATCCGACCTGATCGACATCGACCGTGAGGTAGTCGCCGGCAGCCAGTGCGGTGACGGCCGGATCGTTGCCGGTGGCACTGTTCGTTCCGGCCGCGATACTCGGCCGGCCCGACTGGTCGGTGTAGATCGTCGTTCCGTTCTTGTGCACATCGACCACGAGCGCCGCACCGGTCGGCGCCGTGTTCACCGCGGCCCGCACCGTCTCGACGACGTAGTTGCCTTCGAGATAGATCCGCGACTTCCCGGTCGCCACTGCGACGGCTCCGGTGATCGAGAACGTATAAGCCTCGACGGGCACAACCAACACACCATCGATCGACAAACTGACCTGCATCAGCGCGTACCTCCCCCTGTACCGCGACGAACCCCCGGGCGCCCCCACGACGCCGTAGCGGTCGAGCGTACGTCGTACACCCGACCCGGCGGAAGTCGCGGTGATCAGCGGTTCCCCGCGAGCTACTTCCGGGTAAGACTGGTGAGTAGTGCGCACGCCCAGCCAGAAGGGAAGTGGCATGACCACGGATCGGGTAGCGACGGAGCAGCCGGGTACGGCGCGGAACGCCAGTGAGCGTGAGGCGCGAGAGGTCGCCGAAGCGGCCCGCCAGACCGAATGGACCCGGCCGAGTTTCGCCAAGAAGCTGTACCTCGGCGACTTCGACCTGTCGCTCATCTATCCGCAACCACGGCCCGCCGCGGACGACAGCGCGCGTGGCGAGGAGTTCCTCGCCCGGCTCAAGGCGTACTGCGAGACCCTCGACGGCCTGCGGATCGAGCGGGAGGACAGGATCCCGGACGAGTACCTCCAGGGATTCGCCGAGTTGGGCGTGTTCGGCATCAAGATCCCGACGAAGTACGGCGGCCTGGGCCTGCCGATGTTGTACTACGGCCAGGCGTTGATGCTGGTCGCCTCGGTCCATCCCAGCGTCAGCGCGCTGGTGTCCGCGCACCAGTCGATCGGCGTACCGGAGCCGGTGAAGATGTTCGGCACCGACGACCAGAAGGAGCGGTTCCTGCCGCGCTGCGCGGCCGGTGCGGTGACGGCGTTCCTGCTCACCGAGCCCGATGTCGGTTCCGATCCGGCGCGGATGGCGTCGACCGCGACCCTGACCGAGGACGGCACGGCGTACCTGCTCGACGGGGTGAAGCTGTGGACCACCAACGGGGTGATCGCCGAACTGGTCGTGGTGATGGCGCGAGTGCCGAAGCACGACGGCGGGCGGGGCGGCATCAGCGCGTTCGTGGTGGAGGCCGACGCACCGGGCATCACGGTGGAGAACCGCAACGCCTTCATGGGGCTGCGAGGGATCGAGAACGGCGTCACCCGTTTCCACCAGGTCCGGGTGCCGGTCGAGAACCGCCTGGGACGTGAGGGCGAAGGCCTGCGGATCGCGCTCACCACGCTGAACACCGGCCGGCTGTCCATCCCGGCGACCTGTACAGCCGCCGCCAAGTGGTGCCTGAAGATCACCCGGGAGTGGTCCGCGGAACGTGTTCAGTGGGGGCGCCCGGTCGGCCAGCACGCGGCCGTGGCCGAGAAGATCTCGTTCATCGCGGCGACCACGTTCGCGCTCGAGGCGGTGTTCGACCTGTCGGCCCGGCTGGCCGACGCGGGCAGCAAGGACATCCGGATCGAGGCAGCGCTCGCCAAGCTGTGGGCCAGCGAGATGACCTGGCAGATCGCCGACGAGCTGGTGCAGATCCGCGGCGGACGCGGGTACGAGACCGCTGACTCGGCGGCCGCCCGGGGTGAACGTGCGGTACCGGCGGAGCAGATTCTGCGCGATCTGCGGATCAACCGGATCTTCGAGGGCTCGACGGAGATCATGCATCTGCTGATCGCCCGGGAGGCGGTCGACGCGCACCTGTCCGCGGCCGGTGACCTTGCCTCGGCGGACGCGGGACTGCAGGCCAAGGCGAGAGCTGCCGTGGGTGCGAGCGGCTTCTATGCGAAATGGTTGCCCCAACTGGCCGTCGGCAAAGGAACGGTACCCAGGTCGTACGGTGAGTTCGGACCGCTCGCCAAGCACCTGCGGTACGTCGAGCGGTCGTCCCGCAAGCTCGCACGGCAGACGTTCTACGGCATGGGCCGGTGGCAGGCGAAGCTCGAGTACCGGCAGGGCTTCCTGGCCAGGATCGTGGACATCGGCGCGGAACTGTTCGCGATGGCGGCCTCCTGCTCCCGGGCCGCGATGCTGCGCGCGGACGATCCGGTTCGCGGCGAGTCGGCGTACGAGTTGGCGGAAGTGTTCTGCGAACAGGCCCGGCTGCGAGTGGACCACCTGTTCGAGCAGCTGTGGAGCAACACCGACGACAGCGACCGTCGACTGGCGCAGCGAGTCCTCGACGGCTCCCACACCTGGCTCGAGGACGGCATCGTCGACCCCTCCGAGGGAACCGGCCCCTGGATCGCCCAGTGGCAGCCCGGCGAATCGGCAGCCGACGACGTCTCCCGCCGCTACCGCTGAAAGCGGCCGGGAGCGGGCTAGCTGTGGATGGCGTAGTCGCGGATCTTGCGGTAGATGGTGGCGCGGGACATGCCGAGGGCCCCGGCTGCCGCCGTCTTGTCGCCGTTGTGCGCAGCCAAGGCGTCGACGATGGCGTCGCGTTCGAGAGCTTCCATCCGGGTCAGGTGCCGGCGGGTGGTCGCGTGGCATTCGGCCGGGAGGTCCTCGAGTTCCACGACGCCGGACCGGCGCCGGCGGGCGACGTCGGTCAGGACCGTGCGCAGATGGGTGACGTTGCCTGACCAGGGGAGTCGCATCAGCTGATTGAGCGCTGCCGTGGACAGCGTCACCTCGGTGACACCGGCCCGGCCCAGCAGATGCCGGACGAGGGCCGGCACGTCCTCGAGGTGATGCCGCAGCGGCGGTACGGCGACCGTCCGCGGGAAGAAGCTGAGCAGCTGGGTCCCGAGTGGGTCGTCGTCGGGCTGTCGCGGGAGCATGCTGAGCGCTACCCACGCATCCTGGCCGATCGAGCCGTCCCGGGCTGCCTGCAGAAGGTCCGCCAAGCCGTGGATGACGTCGCCGGACAGCAGGTGCGCGTGGCGGATGACCAGGTCGGCATCGCATTCCAGCTCACTGGCAGCGGTGCTGAGGAGATCGTGATCATCAGCATCGACGATCGCCAGCCGTCGGGTCGGCGAGCTGTAGTCGTGGACGGCGCGGAGCATGGTCAGCTTGCCGACACCCGGCTCACCTTCGGCGACGAGCCACTCCGCCCGGCCACAGGCGTCCAGGACCTCGTGCGTCGTGTGCCGCCACAGCGCACTGGTCCCGGTCATCCCCGGCATGGCAGGTACGCGCGTCCCACTCCGCGGCGCTGATCGCTGTTCCCTGATCTGGACGATGCCGCCGGCCAGGGTGTCGCCGAGGAACGTCGGCTGGTAGGCCAGCCGGGCGCTGATCCCGCTGGGCAGATCGGCGAGGAAGGTGAGCGGTTTGGTACCGCCGCGGGCGTCCCGGGTCCGGTCAATCAGCGCGGCCTGGTCGGCGGAGTCGAAATGCTGCTGGGCGTACGCGTTGATCATGAACACCTCGTCGCCGAGGGCGATCACCGAGCCGCCGGTGTGCCGGCAGACCGCGTAGTACTCACTCAGCAAGGCCTGGTCCAGCGCGTTCGCCTCCTCGATGACGCGTTCCTGGATGCGCCGCGCCGCGAGTTTGGCGACCGAGAGCAGTACGGCGTTCGAGTTCCGGGCCTGGGTGGTGATGTCCAGGACGCCGAGCAGACCGCCGGTCACCGGATGGGTGATCGGCGCGCCGGCGCAGGCGAAGCTGCGCAAGACACCGGTGTAGTGCTCGTTGCCGAGCACAAGGATGGGTCCGCCGACTTCCAGCGCCGTACCAATGCCGTTGGTTCCGACCTCGGACTCGGCGTACCGGAAACCCGGCGCGAGATCGACCCGGTCGAGGCGCCGGATCAGGGACCGGTCGCCGCCGCGGCGGTCCAGCACGATCCCCTTGGCGTCGGTCAGGATGATGCACACCGGTTCGTCGGTGAGCTCCGACGACAACGCGTCGATGACCGGCCGGGCCGCCCTGGTCAGGGTGGTGTCGAAATCGATCCCGGGAAAGTACGCCGGGGCCGGCTGGTCGGTGTCGACAGACGACTCCTGAGAGCGTTGCCACGACATCCGGATCGAGTTCCGGACCGGCAGGTCGGTGGCCATGTCAGCTCCTTCCGCTCGGCATTGTGGTCGACAGCGGAACACGATCAAAGGTACTTCGCAAGGTTGTGACCGCCGTCTCACATTGAGACAGCAGCCTCCCGTCGGTACGGCTTTCATCTCTCCAACGCAGCCCCGCCGTACCGCTGGAGCCGGCAGTCACCGGCTCCCGACCCTGGAGGCAGACATTGAGCAGGCAGAGTCTCACCAAGGCGCATGCCAAGATCACCGAGCTCTCGTGGGAACCCACGTTCGCGACACCGGCGACCCGGTTCGGCACCGATTACACCTTTGAGAAGGCGCCGAAGAAGGACCCGCTGAAGCAGATCATGCGGTCGTACTTCCCGATGGAGGAGGAGAAGGACAACCGGGTGTACGGCGCCATGGACGGCGCCATCCGGGGGAACATGTTCCGCCAGGTCCAGCAGCGCTGGCTGGAGTGGCAGAAGCTGTTCCTGAGCATCATCCCGTTCCCGGAGATCTCGGCCGCCCGGGCGATGCCGATGGCGATCGACGCCGTACCGAACCCGGAGATCCACAACGGGCTCGCGGTGCAGATGATCGACGAGGTCCGGCACTCGACGATCCAGATGAACCTCAAGCGGCTGTACATGAACAACTACATCGACCCGGCCGGTTTCGACATGACCGAGAAGGCGTTCGCGAACAACTACGCGGGCACCATCGGCCGGCAGTTCGGCGAGGGGTTCATCACCGGCGACGCGATCACCGCGGCGAACATCTACCTGACCGTGGTGGCCGAGACCGCCTTCACCAACACGCTGTTCGTGGCGATGCCGGACGAGGCCGCGGCCAACGGCGACTACCTGCTGCCGACGGTCTTCCACTCGGTGCAGTCCGACGAGTCGCGGCACATCAGCAACGGCTACTCGATCCTGCTGATGGCGCTGGCCGACGAACGTAACCGACCGCTGCTCGAGCGCGACCTGCGCTACGCGTGGTGGAACAACCACTGTGTCGTGGACGCCGCGATCGGCACGTTCATCGAGTACGGCACCAAGGACCGTCGCAAGGACCGTGAGAGCTATGCGGAGATGTGGCGCCGCTGGATCTACGACGACTACTACCGCAGCTACCTGCTGCCGCTGGAGAAGTACGGCCTCACCATCCCGCACGACCTGGTCGAGGAAGCCTGGAAGCGGATCGTGGACAAGGGCTACGTGCACGAGGTCGCGCGGTTCTTCGCCACCGGATGGCCGGTCAACTACTGGCGGATCGACGCCATGACCGACAAGGACTTCGAGTGGTTCGAGGACAAGTACCCCGGCTGGTACTCGAAGTACGGCAAGTGGTGGGAGAACTACAACCGGCTGGCCTACCCCGGCCGGAACAAGCCGATCGCCTTCGAGGACGTCGGCTACCAGTACCCGCACCGCTGCTGGACCTGCATGGTGCCGGCCCTGATCCGCGAGGACATGGTGGTCGAGAAGGTCGACGACCAGTGGCGGACGTACTGCTCGGAGACCTGCTACTGGACCGACGCGGTCGCGTTCCGCGGTGAGTACGACGGACGCCCGACCCCGAACATGGGCCGGCTGACCGGGTTCCGCGAGTGGGAGACCCTGCACCACGGCAAGGACCTGGCCGACATCGTCCAGGACCTCGGGTACGTCCGGGACGACGGCAAGACCCTGATCGGTCAGCCGCACCTCGACCTCGACGACCCGAAGAAGATGTGGACCCTCGACGACGTCCGCGGCAACACGTTCAACAGCCCGAACGTGCTGCTGAACGAGATGTCCGACGCCGAGCGTGAGGCGCACGTCGCGGCGTACCGGGCGAACGGCACTGCGGCCGGTCACCCGGCCGCCTGACCCAGACCGGCTGGTGGCGCCGCGGGGATGAGCGTCGCCACCAGCCGCCACCACCGATCGCAGCCTGAGGAGGGCCTGGTGGCCGACAATCACCGCATTCAGTTCGAGCCGGTCGGCATCGAGATGGAGGTCGGCGAGGACGAGAAGATCCTCGACGCGGCCTTCCGGCAGGGCATCCACCTGATGCACGGCTGCCGGGAAGGGCAGTGCTCGGCGTGCAAGTCGTACGTACTCGACGGCGAGATCCAGATGGAGCGCTACTCGACGTTCGCCTGCAACGACGCCGAGGTCGCCGAGGGGTACGTGCTGCTCTGCAAGTCGCACGCGTACAGCGACTGCACCATCGAGTTGCTGAACTTCGACGAGGACGAGCTGCTCGGCGGCGTGCCGATCCGCACTGTCACCACCCGGGTGGCGGCGGTCGACCCGGTCACCCGGGACATCGTGTCGCTGCGGCTGGCGCCGGCCGAGCCGTTCGAGTTCAAACCGGGGCAGTACGCCGATCTCACCATCCCCGGGACCGACGAGCACCGGTCGTTCTCGATGGCAACGACCCCGGCGACGCCGGACGAGATCGAGTTCCTGATCAAGAAGTACCCGGGCGGCCGGTTCTCCGGTCTGCTCGACGACGGCCTGTCCGTCGGCGACGAGTTGGCGCTCACCGGTCCGTACGGGTCCTTCACGATCAAGGACGGACACGTGCTCCCGGTGGTGTGCATCGGCGGGGGAGCGGGGATGGCACCCATCCTCTCGCTCCTGCGGCAGCTCAGCGAGACCGGCAGCACCCGGCCGGTCCGGTTCTACTACGGCGCCCGGACGGCGGCCGACCTGTTCTACCTCGACACGATCCGGGAACTCGGCGCGGCCCTCACCGACTTCGAGTTCATCGCCTGCCTGTCGGAGTCGCTGGAAGGTGCCGACGGCATCGAGGTGGAGGCGGGCAACGTCACCGAGGTGGTCGACCGCCGGGAGGCACAGCTCGGCCGATGCGAGGCGTACCTGTGCGGACCACCCCCGATGGTCGACGCCGCACTGGCCTTGCTCGAGGCGCACGCCGTACCGAAGGACCAGGTCTTCTACGACAAGTTCACCAGCCCCGCGGCCGGGTGACATCACAACGAACGGGAGTTGACCGACATGGCGGAGACGAAGCAACGCAGTTTCCCGAGGATCGAGTTCACCGACTCGGAGGCCGGGGCACTGGAGTTCCCCAGCTCGAAGAGCCGGACCTACAACTACTACCGGCCGGCCAGGCTGCGGGCGACGATGTACGAGGACGTCACCGTCGACGTGCAGCCGGATCCGGAGCGGCATCTGAGCCAGGGCTGGATCTACGGCTTCGGCGACGGACCCGGCGGCTATCCGAAGGAGTGGACGGCGGCGAAGTCGTCCAACTGGCACGCGTTCCTCGACCCGAACGAGGAATGGGACCAGACCATCTACCGGAACAACTCGGCGGTCGTCCGCCAGGTCGACCTGTGCCTGCAGAACGCCAAGCGGGCCCGGGCGTACGACGGCTGGAACGCCGCCTGGCTGAAGTTCATCGAGCGCAACCTCGGTGCCTGGATGCACGCCGAGAACGGGCTCGGCCTGCACGTGTTCACCGCGGTCCAGCGCTCCGGCCCGACGAACATGATCAACACCGCGGTCGCGGTGAACGCCGCGCACAAGATGCGGTTCGCCCAGGACCTCGCGCTGTTCAACCTCGATCTGTCCGAGGCCGACGTACAGTTCGACGGCTCGGCGCACAAGGAGGTCTGGAAGGACGCGCCCGAGTGGCAGCCGACCCGCGAGGTGGTCGAGCGGCTGACCGCGGTCGGTGACTGGTGCGAGCTGCTGTTCGCGACGAACGTCGTCTTCGAGCAGCTCGTCGGTTCGCTGTTCCGCAGCGAGCTGGTGATGCAGATCGCCGCCCGCAACGGCGACTACATCACGCCGACCATCGTCGGCACCGGTGAGCACGACTACGACCGCGATCTCGCCTACACCCGCAACCTGTTCCGGCTGCTGACCCGGGACGAGCAGTACGGCGAGACCAACAAGGTGCTGTTCGGCGAGTGGCTCACGACCTGGGTGCCGCGCTGCCTCGCCGCCGCGCAGGCGCTGCAGCCGATCTGGTCGCAGCCGGCCGACAAGGCCGTCACGTTCGCGGCCAGCTTCGACGCGGCCAAGCAGAAGTTCCGTTCGCTGCTCGAGGAGCTCGGGCTCGACACCCCGAAGGAGCTGGACCAGTGACGATGCAGTTCGGATCCGAGACCGCGTTCTCGAACAAGTGCGGCGTGACCCTGATGAACACGCCGATCGGCCGGGTGGTCGCGGACGTGATGGGCGCCAAGGACGGCGTCGAGCTGACCGAGTACCCGTCGATGATCCGGGTCGACGGCGTCGGCCTGCTCGACTTCGACTACGCCGAACTGACCGACGCGCTCGGCTCGGAGTTCGACGGGTCGGTGTTCGAGGAGATCAGCTCCACCCACTACGGCCGGATGGTCCACCTCGACGACAAGACGATCCTGTTCGCCAGCCCTGAAGATGCCGCCGAGTACATCGGCTTCGACCTGACCGCGCATTGATCACGCACTAGTTCCACCCACGCCGCTCCGGTCCGGGGGCACGGCGGCACCCGGACCGGAGCTCATCCCGATCAGCCCGAACCCAAGCGAGGACGTCATGTACGAGAAGAACGGTGAGCAGTACTACGTGGTCGACGCACACGTGCACATCTGGGACGGCCGTGCGTCGAACCTGAAGAACGTGCACGGCAAGCAGTTCATCGACTGCTTCTACGACTACCACAAGAACCTCAGCCCGGAAGAGGTCGTCTGGGACTACGACACCTACACGTACTACGGCGGCCAGCGGCTGATGAAGGACCTCTTCGAGGAGGGGTACGTCGACCACGCGATCTTCCAGGCGACGCTGCTGAGCGACTTCTACAAGAACGGGTTCGGCCAGACCGAGGAGGCGTTCGGGCTGGCGTCCGAGCATCCGGACAAGCTGACCTACAACCACGCGTACGACCCGCGGCACGGCGAGGCCGGCCTGGAACAGCTGCGCCGGGACGCCGAGCGGATGCACCTCAAGGGCGTGAAGCTCTACACCGCCGAGTGGCACGGCGACTCCCGCGGTTACAAGCTCGACGACCCCTGGTCGCGTCGCTACCTGGAAGAGTGCCTGAAGCTCGGCATCAAGAACATCCACGTGCACAAGGGCCCGACGATCCGGCCGCTGGACCGCGACGCCTTCGACGTCGCCGACATCGACAAGGTCGCCACCGACTACCTCGACCTGAACTTCATCGTCGAACACGTCGGTCTGCCCCGGCTCGAGGACTTCTGCTGGATCGCGACCCAGGAGTCCAACGTGTACGGCGGTCTCGCGGTGGCGATGCCGTTCATCCACACCCGGCCGAAGTACTTCGCCCAGATCATCGGCGAGCTGCTGTACTGGCTCGGCGAGGACAAGATCTTCTTCGCCAGCGACTACGCGCTCTGGACGCCGAAGTGGCTGATCGAGCAGTTCGTCGACTTCCAGATCCCGGCGGATCTGACCGAGTACGCGCCGATCACGACCGAGCAGAAGAAGAAGATCCTCGGTCTCAACGCGGCCGCCATGTACGACCTCGACGTACCGGCCGACCTGCGGCTGCCGACCGACGCCGGCGACACCTCCGTCGAGGTCGCGGCCGGCGCACGCTCATGACTCTGCTTTTGGCCGGGCCTTCGGCGCCGGCGTGGTCATGGGGCCTTGCTCCCGGCCTTCCCTCGTTACTCCAGTCGCTTCGCTCCCTGCGCTCCTCAGTCCAGGCCGGGGGCCCCATGACCGGGCTCCCTCCGTTCACCCGTCCAGGTCGGGAGGCCCCATGACCACGACAGTCACGTCATTAGTGGACGAGGTGCTGGCTGCCCTGGCGACGGTCATGGACCCCGAGTTGGACGAATCGATCACCGAGCTCGGCTTCGTCCGATCGGTGCGGATCGATGACACCGGGGTGGCCGTGCATCTCAGGCTGCCGACGTCGTTCTGCTCGCCCAACTTCGCCTACCTGATGGCGTCCGACACCCAGGACGCGTTGCGACGGGTGGAAGGCCTCGGACGGATCGTGGTTCAGCTCGACGACCACCACGACTCGGCGAAGATCAACGCCGGCCTGGCCGCGGACGCCGGCTACGTGGGCACGTTCGGCTCCGAGGCTGAGGACAGCTTGGAGGAGCTCCGCCGTACTTTCCTGCGGAAGGCACACACCGCCGCGATGGAACGCTGTGCAGCGGCACTTGTCAGGCAAACCGACATGCCTGTCGAGGATCTCTGTCTGATCACGCTCGCTGACATACCGGAAGGACCGCAGAAGGAGGCGTTGCTGCGCCGACGGGTCGCCATCGGTCTGGGGGTCCGGCCGGCTGACCCGGTGGTGGTCGACGAGGACGGCGGGCCGCTCGCCGCCGAGGCGGTCCCGCTCCGGCTGCGCTTCGCGAAATCCGTGCGGATCTCGATCGAGGGGAACTCGCACTTCTGCCGCGGCCTGCTCGCGACCCGGTACGCCGACGCCGATGGCATGTCCACCCACGTCACGAATCTGAGGAGTACGCGATGAGAGCGGTCCAAGTCGTCGGGTATCACACCAAGTTGCAGCTGACCGACGTACCAGAGCCCGCTGTTCAAGGCCC
>Ga0190270_10000423_pt1 | contig 18382 bp, 22 predicted proteins | sample Popmic320T_FD_133748 | JGI IMG/M metagenome (GOLD analysis project Ga0190270, IMG submission 133748) | Populus adjacent soil microbial communities from riparian zone of Weber River, Utah, USA - 320 T | ecosystem: Environmental > Terrestrial > Soil > Riparian zone | place: USA: Utah | collected...
CGGCTACCGCCGCGGCCTGATCGGCTAGAGCAGCTTTACACAGAGTTCTGGACCAACGACGAGCCGCGCCTTTCGGCGCGGCCCGGAAGATCTAAAGGAGCGGCGGTTCTTTTCCTCAGTTCCCACACCCTGTGGAGAACCACCCAAACGAGGGATGTCTCATAGAGCAGAGAAGGAGAGGATTCGTCGGCTTTTACCAGGCCTTGCCGCTGCCAGCGAGTATCGCGAGCAGTGACATGGCGCTGGTGACGCCAACCAAACGGATCTTTAGGCGAGTCATGGGGGACCTCCCATCGAGGAACTAACGGCAGCGGCATCGTATAACCCTTTTGGGGGAGCGCGCAAGCGATTCTCGTCCGTCTCGCGCGTGGACTTGCGCGTGGGCGCCTGGGCTGCCGCGCTGGGAGCCGCTACGGCTTGTGTGGCCGTATGGCTTCTGGCCAGCGGCTACGGCCTCCCGAGCATCTGGTACCTCCTCGTACTGGCACTCGTTGCCGGAGTCGCGGAACGCCAGAGCGTCCATCTGATGGGCGACCGCGAGCGTGGTATTGAGCTTGCTGTTTCAGTCGTTCCGTTGGTCTTCACCGCAGTCGCGTTCGGGCCGCTTGCTGCTCTTGTAGTCGGCGTCCTAGCGAACTTGGCCGATCTACGGCGGCCGTACTTGAAATGGGCGGTGTACACGCCGGCACGCGGCCTCACGGGTGCAGCTGCCGGTATAGCCGCTGCGGCGGTCTTGGCGCACACTCACACAGAACCGACGTTTCTCACAATGCTTGCTGCTGCGCTTGCAGCGTCGGTGGCACACCTGGTCGTTGATGTGGCAATCGCGATGGGAACGTTGGCCATACGCGGTTCGGGATCGCCGTTGTCTTATCCGAGGACGATTCTGCCGCCGTTCATCCTGTCGACGGCGCTCTATGTTCCCGTCGTTGGATTCCTCGCATACGGCTACTCCCGCTATTCGTTCGCAGTGGTCGCGACGTTCTTGCTCCCCGTTCTTGCTCTACAACGGGTTGCCCAGCTGTATCAGCAGCAGCGCCAAGCCACCGGAGAGCTTCAAGAGGCAAACACCCGACTTGAGCATGCAAACATGTCCTTTGCGGCCGCGCTGGTGGCGACTCTCGACGCAAGGGATCGCTATACGGCTGGCCACTCGACAGCGGTCGCAATCTATTCGCGTGACATCGCCGCTAGGATGGGCCTCTCGCCTGAGGACCAGCAGAGTGCGCATCTCGCCGGCCTCGTGCACGACATCGGAAAGGTTGGTCTGCCTCCAGGTCTGCTCGAGAAGGAGGGGCCGCTGAGTCTCGAGGAGCGCCGGATCATGCAGACCCACTCTGAGATCGGCGAGCGGATCCTCGCGAACGTGGATGACTATGCCGCGATCGCCCACATCGTTCGTCACCATCACGAGCGGATCGACGGGAATGGATATCCAGACGGCGTTCTCGGTGAGGACATTCCGTTGATCGCGCGAATCATCGGCGTCGCGGATGCTTACAACGCGATGACGTCAGATCGTCCGTACCGCGAGGCGATGCCTAGTCCCGTAGCGCGTCTGCGGCTCGCGCAGGCCGTTGGTTCGCAGTTCGACGTCTCTGTAGTAGCCGCCTTTGAGGCGATCCTTGCGACAGCGGACGAGGGCTATCGAATGGGACGCCGAGCGGAGTTCGGGCTGCAGACTCAGCCAGTTGAGCGTCCTCGGGTTGCCGCGCTCGCCCTCGGTTAGTCACGCCCGATCTGAGCCGCTCGAAGTGCAGCTTCTGCTCGCGACTTGACCCCGAGCTTCTCGAAAATGTGCCGGACGTGAACCTTGACCGTCACAGGGCTGATGAACAGGTGTTGGCCGATCTCGGCGTTGGACAATCCATGCCCCACCAGTCCAAGGACCTCCTTCTCACGCTTGGAGAGGTTCATCACGGAGAACGAGCCGGAGCTCGCGCCCGGTGGTGCGATGGACGCGTCACCCGCTGCGGCAAGGAGTCGCTCCAGATCCTCGTGCGTTCCAACGTCAGCGAGAAGGCTCACAACGAGCTCCGGACAACCACGGTAGGCGCAGACGAACGACTCGATCATCCCTGACTTTGTCGCTGCCTCCAAAGACCGCCGCGCGTGGCGTCGCGCGGCTGACGTATCGCGTCTCTTACTCGCGGCGACCGCCAGCGCGCACGGAGCCGTTATGACAATCTCTGTGGCAATTGAACTCGACAGCGCGCGTTCCGCGTGGCTGACAGCCCGATCGAGTTCCCCACCACCCGCGTACGCGAGCGCGTAGCAGGCCGTGAGCTCGCCTTCGAGGGAACTGGTTACGCCTGGGTCACGCGGTACGGGGTGCGTTGTTGCGATGTCGAAGGCACCCTGGGCGTTCAGCAGTCTGGTTCTCACGGCCCAACTAATGAACCGCGCTGTTTGGTCGCCTGCTACGCGTGCGCGCTCCTCTGCCTCGTCAAGGAGGGCCTCAGCATCCAGATAATCGCGCTGGAGAGTTGCCACGATCGCACGATTCGTTAGAGCGTAGGGAACTACGAAGTCCAGCCGGCAACGCTCGGCGTCCTCCATCTGCTCCATGGTGATTCGGATTGCTTCGTCGAATAGAGCTGCGGCCGCGAGTGCATACCCGAAGAGGTTCCTGAACGAGGACCGCGCGACTGGATCTGCGACATGGTCGAGGAGCTGCCACATTGCGCGGCCCTCATCAAAGCTGACGGGCAAGCCAAAGCGTGTCTCTAGATTGATCCTTCGGTTCACGAGCGTTACGCGATCCGCAGGAGCCAACGAGTCGGTTGAGCCGAGCGACTCCAGAATTGCGGGCGCGTCGGGACGTTCCAACTCGATCGCAGCGGATAGCTCCCCAAGTTTCGCGGCGCGCGTGGACTCCGGCGTAGATGCATGAGTTAGCGCGCGACGATAGAGCTCGGCTGCTCGCGATGCCCGCGAGGCTGCGTGAGCTGCTCGTCCGGCAGTGAGGTACGCGTGAGATCGCGTCGCGGATGCCGTCCTCTTGTCTTCGGCGGCCAGCACCGCCAGCGATTCTGACTCGTGAAACCGTGCCTCTCGGAAGGCAAGCTCCGCCTCGAGCACGCGAACGTCCGGGCTGTCCTGTTCGGCGGCGGCGATCCATCCGCGTAACGAGGCGACCCTGCCCGACGACAGGAGATCGTCGGCGCACGCGTGCAGGAGCTCGGACATGAGACGGCTGTCTCCTATTCGGCCGATCAGACGTTGCGCCTCGTCCCACTCCCGATGGCGAATGAGCAGTCGAGCCGACCGAGCAACAATCCGTGAAAACCGAGAGGGTCTCTCCTCAGAGAGCTTTCGAATTAGGAATTCTTGCAGCAGCGGGTGGATCTCAAGGTGAGGGTCAGCGCTCGTTAGGAAGCCGTTATCAAGTCCGACTTGCACAACCCGCTTCGCCAAGGGAGATGAGAGCTCTTCAAAAACCAAGCCGCGACCTCGCGCTTCGTGCAGTGCCAGCTCGCAGAGCGCCCGCTGAACGTCGCGGTCGATGCGTCGGTAGATCTCATCTGCGAAGAACTGATGGAGATGAGCCCCAACCGACAAGTCCGGAAGGGGTGAAGTCGACACCGAGGCTAGGGCGAGAACGGCCGGCCAGCCTCGTGCCAGATCCATCAGCGCTGGCGCGTCGACGTGCTCTGGGAGGAGTTCAAGAGCTTCTCGTTCGTTCATGGCGAGGTGTTGGCGAGTGAGCTCGGAGATCTCGCCGTAGAGGATTCGTCGGGACGACGCCCAAGCGGGCCGACGACGAGCAAGGAGAAGGACGCTCAAGGGCCTCTCGAGGACGAGCGTCTCGATGAGAGGCTCGGCCGGCGGTCCGATCACATGGTGGTAGTCCTCCAGCACGAGCCACGCACTCGGCGGCCAGTCCGCTAAGTCACTCGCAAGCATTCGAGCAAGAAGGAGAGGGTCGCCAGGACCCACGCTTGTTGCCAAGCGGGCGACGAGCGCGTCCCCAGCTCCCGGCACGATCTGCGACACAGCGTCCCTGAGACCCGCTGCGAGTGCAGCGACATCGGCGGACGCGGGTGTGGCCGTGTACCAGACCGCCTGCTTGTCGGCAAGCCACTGGCGGGCGAGAGTCGTCTTGCCGTAGCCGGCGGGAGCGACGAGCATCTTGATCCGGCCTTGGCTCTCGTCGAGCAGCCGCGTGAGGCGAGGCCGCTCGATGATCCTGCGCGGCTTGATCTTCGAAGCTATTGCGGTGCTCTTGCCCATCACATGTATGGGTTGCCACAAGAGACCCAAACTAAGCGCGACTGAATTCTCGCCACTTTGGCGCGCCCGCGACCCCACGGGAGTCGCGGGCGCGCTGCCGTCAGTCCCCCGACCCGCTGGGGTCGAGGCCCTGTGCGAGAGGGTCGTCGCCGGTGAGGCTTCGATACGCGATCGGCAGCTGGCGCCGGCGGCGGACGCCGAGCTTCTGCCGAAGGACGTCGCAGTGCGCCTTCACCGTCCTGGGGGAGATGCCGAGCCGCTCCGAGACCTCGTCGTTGGAGCAGCCGGCAGCGATGAGGACGATCACGTCGCGTTGCCTGGGCGTGATCGACGGCACCCTCCCGACCGTTGAATTCGCCATGGAACGAGGCTACGGCCGATGCTCCTGACGCACCATCGCCCGCCAGGTGTAACCCGGGGCGTACTTGCGTCAGGCCTGCTGCGGGCGGCCGAGCGCAGACGTGACGAATCCGCGCAGCGCCGGGATGATCCGCGGGTCGATCGTGTGCCCGACGGGCGACTCGTGGTAGGCGACGTCCGCCCCGGCGGCCGCGAGCGCGTCCCGGGCGGCGCGGCTGTGGTCGACTGGGATCACCGGATCGAGCGTGCCGTGGGCGATCGCCACCGGAAACCCGTCGAGGCCGGTGAGATCGAGCTCGAGCCCGTCAACGGACGGCATGAACCCCGACAGCGGCAGGAGCGCCACAGGACGCTTGCCCGGCGACCGGCCGAGGCTGAGCGCGTAGCTCATCACCGCTCCCTGCGAGAACCCGCCGAGCACGACCGGGCCGTCGAGGCCGTCGAGCAGTTCCGACAGCGCCTCGAAGCTCGGCCAGAACGTCTCCGGCTCGGGCGTCGGAATGCCACCGAGCCGGTACCAGTGCCGGCCCCCCGGCGGGAGCGTCAGCGGCCCACCAGGAGTGAGCCCGCGGAGTCGGCGCTCGGGGTCGAGCGCGTCCAGCAGGGGATGGAGGTCGTGCTCGTCGGCACCGCGCCCGTGGAGGAGGACGAGCGTTCCCGCCGGCTCGCCTTCGGCCGGGCGCTCGAGGGCGTCGAATGTCATCCGCGCGGGTTCGGCAGCGGCGTCAGCCGCGGCTCGATCTGCCCGCGGAGGTGCTCGAAGTCGGGCGGCAGCGAGAGCCGTTCGCCGAGGTGCTCGGCGTCCTCGTCGGTGGCAAAGCCGGGGCCGAGTGTCGCGAGCTCGAACAGGATCCCGTTCGGCTCCCGGAAGTAGATCGACTTGAAGTAGAAGCGGTCGATCACCGGCGTCGGGCGGTGGCCCGCCTCGGCGACGCGCTGCTGCCAGGCGTCGTGCTCCTCGATCGTCGTCGCCCAGGCGACGTGGTGAACCGTGCCGGCGCCGGGGATGCCGCGGCTCTCGGGCGCGGTGTCGTAGGCGTACCAGCCGCCGCGCCGCTCGCCCCGCGCCTCCCACGTGTAGCCGCCGCGGGACCGGAAGCCGAGCGTGTCCTCGAGCAGGGCGGTGCTGCGGTCGGGGTCGATCGCATAGGCGCGGACGCCGTCGAATCCCTGCAGCGCGTGCTCCTCCGGAATCTCGGGGCTTCGCGCCACGAGCGGCTCGTCGGTCGTCTCGACGACGCGGAGCTCGTGTCGAACGCCCTCGGGGTCCTCGAAAGCGAGGCTCCCGTCGGCGCGCGTCACGCTGGCCGCCTCGCCGGCGAGGCGCTGCTCCCAGAAGTCCAGCGCCGCGTCGGAGCCGACGCGCCAGACGATCGTGTGCACCATGCCCGGGCCGGCCTTGCCGCGCGCCGCGCCGGGGTACTCGAAGAACGTGATGTCGGAGCCGGCACTGCCCTTCTCGTCGGCGTAGAAGAGGTGGTAGACGGTCGGATCGTCCTGGTTGACCGTCTTCTTGACGAGCCGGAGACCGAGCACCCGCGTGTAGAAGTCGACGTTGCGCGGTGCGTCGCCCGTGATCAGCGTCACGTGGTGCACTCCTTCGAGCAGCATCGGTCCATTCTGCAGCCCGCGCGTAGACTCGTGCGGAGATGAAGGTGGGTATCGTCGTCCCGTTCTCGTGGTCCTTCTGGGGCGCGGTCGTAGAGCACGCGGAGCTGCAGGCCGCGGCGCTGCGTCAACTCGGCCACGACGTGCGCCTCGTGATGGGCAACGACCCGCCGGGCCAGTTCACGCGCGCGCTGCATCCGCGCGTTGGCCGCCACGGCGACCCGCCGCCAGAGGTGATCCCGATCGGTAGGTCGGTGATCGTGCCGGCGAACGGGTCGCTCCCGAACATCATCCTCAGCCCGCGGTCGATCTTCCGGATCAAGCGCGTGCTCGCGAGCGAGGGCTTCGACGTGCTCCACCTGCACGAGCCGATGACGCCGACGCCGTGCATCGCAGCGCTCGCGCTCTTCGACGGGCCCATGGTCGGGACGCACCATGCGAGCGGGGATCTCGGCTGGATGCGGCTGGCGAAGCCGGTGTGGGGGTTCCTCGAGGAGCGCCTCGACCGGCGGATCGCGGTCTCCGAGCAGGCGCGGGCATCTGCCCAGCGCTGGCTCCCGGGCGACTACGAGATCGTTCCGAACGGCGTGCTCATCCCCGAGGGCGTGGCGCCCGGCGCGCGCGAGCACCGTGTCGTCTTCGCGGGCCGCCAGGAGCCGCGCAAGGGGCTCCAGGTCCTGCTCCGCGCATGGCCGGAGATCCGGCGACGGACGGGCGCGCGCCTTCGAATCGCCGGCGCCGACCCCCTGGCGGTGCGGCTGCTGCTGACCCGCCTGCGCGTCTCGGACGACGGCATCGACGTGCTCGGCTTCCTCACCCAGGAGTCGCTGACGGCCGAGCTCGCCTCGGCCAAGGCGCTGATCGCGCCGTCGCTCGGAGGCGAGAGCTTCGGCATGGTGCTGACGCGCGCGTTCGCGTGCGCAACGCCCGTGGTCGCATCGGATATCCCCGGCTACCGTGACGTGATGACGCCGGAGACATCCGTCGCGGTCGCGCCCGGCGACCCCGGCGCGCTTGAGGATGGGGTGGAGGAGCTGCTCGCCGACGAGGCCGGCCGTGCTGCTCTCGGCGCTGCCGCGCGGCAGCTCGCGATCGACCAGTACTCGTGGCAGGACATCGCCCGCCGGCTCGAACGGATCTACGACTCGGCACGCGGCGCGGCGCCGGAAACGGCGGCCGCATGAACTACATGCCGCGGAGCCTCTGGCTTCGCGCGCTGCTCGGCATCCCACTCCTTGCGGCCGTCGCCGGGCTGCTCTGGTGGCGTGGGCCGGACTGGAACGTCGTCTATCACGCGTTCGACCTCGTCAACTGGGCGTGGGTCGCGTTCGCGCTCGGCCTCAACCTCGTCTCGGTGTTCCTGCGCTCGCTCGCCTGGAAGCTGACGATCGACCAGGCGCTCGACCCGCCGGAGCCGCGCTTCAGCCAGGTCTTCTCCGCCTTCTCCGTCGGCCTGCTCGGGAACGCCGTGCTCCCGGGCCGGATCGGCGAGCTCGCCCGCGTCGCCGTGCTGCGACGCCACCTTCCCCGCGGCGTGGGCGCGAGCGGGACGCTCGTCGGGACCGTCTTCGCGCACCGGCTCTTCGATCTCCCCGCGGCGCTGTTGCTGATCCTGTACGTGGCCCTGACGGCGAAGGTCCCACACTGGGCCGTCACCAGCCTCGTGATCGTCTCGATCATCGGTGCGGTGCTCTTCACCGTCGCGCTCGTGACGGCGCGCCGGCACCACCGGCCGCTCGACGGTGCGCGGTCGCTGCGCCAGCTGCTCTCGATGGCCCGGCAGGGGCTCGCGGTCCTGCGTTCGCCGTGGCCGGCGTTGGGCGCGATCGTGCTCCAGTGCGCCGGCTGGTTCATGCAGCTGCTCGCGGTCTACGTCGCGATGCGCGCGTTCGACCTCCACCCCTCGATGGCGGCCGCCGGCCTCGTGCTGCTGCTGATGAACGTCGCGACGATCTTCCCGCTCTGGCCGGGCAACATCGGGCTGCTCCAGGCCGCGGTCGCGCTGCCGCTCGTCCAGTACGGGGTCCCGTACTCCGTCGGGTTCGCGTACGCGCTCGTGCTGCAGGTGATCGAGATGTCCGTGGGCGTCGGCGTCGGCCTGATCTTTCTCGCCCGCGAAGGTCTGTCGTTCGCCAGCCTGCGCGACATGCCCGAGGAGGGGGAGGCGCCGACGGACGAGGAGGGAGAGACCCATCCCCCCGAGAGACGCCGTGCGCGCGCTCGCGTGCCCGGCTAGCCTCAAAGGAGTCCTGACCGCTGCCGCCGCGGCGGCAGCGCTGGCGGAAGGACTGCGCGCCGCGGGAGCCGACACGGTCGAGCTCCCGGTCGCAGACGGCGGCGAGGGCACCGCCGAGGCGCTGTGGCTCGCCCGTGGCGGTGAGTGGCGCGAGGTCGTGGTCGACGACGCCTTCGGGACGCCGCGACCGGCCCGGTGGCTCGCGCTGCCCGACGGCACGGCGGTCGTCGAGTCGGCGGCGGCGGTCGCGCTCGACCCCGACCGGCTCGACCCGCTGACCGCGTCGAGCCGCGGCTTCGGCGAGCTGGTCGAGGCGGCGCTGGCGTCGGGGGCGAAGGGGCTCGTGCTCGGGCTCGGCGGCACGGCGACGATGGATGCCGGCGCCGGGTTCCTCGAGGTGCTCGCCGAGCTGCCCGTGCCCGCGCTCGCCGTCTGCGACGTGACGGCGACGCTGGCCGAGGCGCCGTCTCTCTTCGGGCCGCAGAAGGGAGCCGACCTCGCGGCGATCGTCGAGCTCGAGCGGCGCTTCGCCGAGGCGGACGCGCTCGGCGGGCTCCTGCATGCGCCACGGACCGGGGCAGCGGGCGGGCTGGGAGCGGCGCTGGCGTCGCTGGGTGCGGAGCTCGTGCCCGGCGCGGCCTACGTCCTCGACGCTGTCGGCTTCGACGCCACCGCCTTCGACCTCGTCGTCACCGGCGAGGGCCGCGTCGACGCGACGACGGCGCTCGGGAAGGCGCCGGGGGAGGTCGTGCGCCGCGCCGGCGCCACCCGCTGCGTCGTCTTCGGCGGCGTCGTCGAGCAGCACGTGCCCGGCGCCGAGACCGTGGCGTTGTCGGGCGACCCGTCCCGCGCGCGGGAGGATCTCGTCTCGCTCGGGAAAGAGCTCGTCTAGCTCAGCGTGCGTCGGCTTCGCGCAGCCGGTGCGCGAGCTCCTGAACCAGCTTCCACGCGATCCTGGCGTCGGTCTCGACGATCGGGCGGAACTCCCAGAACGTCATCGCGTAGGTGGTCATGTCCGTCTCCGCGGTGACGGTCGCGGTACGGGCGCCCTCGTCGAGCAGTGCGATCTCGCCGAAGTACTGGCCTGGGCCGAGGGTCGCCCGATCCTCGCCGTGCACGGTCACCTTGGCGGTGCCTTCGGCGATCACGAAGAAGCCGGCGCCGCCTGAGCCCTCGCTCGCCATCGTGTCGCCGGCCGAGTAGTTGCGCTGCTTGAAGGAGTCGGCGATCCGGTCGAGGTCGCGCGACTCGAGGCCTGCGAAGAGCGGTACCTGCGAGAGCATCTCGTTCGAGGGGCGCGCCACGGGGCGATCCTAACCGGGCTCCGCGTCGGGAGGAAGCGGCGCGGTGCTCGCCGCACGCTGTGCCAGCTCCTCGATCCGTCCCTCGGCGGTCTCGAGCCGCGTGAGGCAGAAGCGGAGCAGTTCCTCGCCGCGTTCCCAGAGCGCGATCGCCTCGTCGAGCTCCGCCTCGCCGCGCTCGAGCCGCTCGACGATCTGCTCCAGCTCCTTCTGTGCGATCTCGAAGGTCAGCTCACTCACGGACGTCCTCCACCCGGGCGCCGAACGAGCCCTCGGCGAGCTCGACCTCGACCGCCGCTCCCGCCGAGAGGCCGGCCGTTGTCCGCAGCACCGCGTCGGCCGAGCGGACGATCGCGTAGCCGCGGCCGAGTGTCGCCCGCGGCGAGAGCGCCGTCAGTCGGCCTTCCGCCCGCTCGATCGCGCTGCGACGGCGCTCGAGCAGCAGCACTGGCCCGCGGCGAAGGCGCTCCCCGAGCGTCGTCACCCGCCGGTGATCGCGGGCGAGTGTCGCGCGCGCGCCGCGCTCGAGCGCCGAGCGGGTGCGGGCGAGCCGCTCGCGCTCACGCTCAGTCGTCCGGCGGACGCAGCGCTCGAGCGAGCTCCGCGCCCGCGTCAGCTCGACCCGAAGAGCCTCGAAGTCGGGTACGACGAGCTTCCCGGCGGCCGTCGGCGTCGACGCGCGCACATCCGCCGCGAGGTCGCAGAGCGGCGTGTCCTGCTCGTGCCCGACCGCCGAGACGACCGGCACGGCGCAGGAGGCAACGGCCCGCACGACGCGCTCGTCGCTGAAGGGGAGCAGGTCGTCGAAGCTGCCGCCGCCGCGGGTGAGGACGATCACGTCGATCCCAGGCTCGCGTGAGAGCGCCTCGAGCGCCTCGACGATTCCGGCCGCGGCACGCGGCCCCTGCACGAGCGTCTCGGCGACGAGCACGCGCGCGGGCGGGAAGCGGACCTGGATCGTCGAAATCACATCCCGGCGCGCGGCCGCGTCGCTGCCGGTGACGAGCCCGATCCGGCGCGGGAAGCGGGGGAGCGACCGCTTGCGTGAGGCGTCGAAGAGCCCCTCCGCCGACAGGGTCTGCTTCAGCCGCTCGATCGCGGCGAGGTGCTCGCCGAGGCCGAAGCGCTCGAGCGAGAGCGCCCGCAGCCGGAACTCGCCCTTCGCTGCGAAGAGCTCGGGGCGTCCGAGGACGTGGATCCGCTCGCCCTCGACGAGGTTGAGCTTGAGCGCGTCGAAGGTCCGCCGCGGGATCGACGCCGGCAGGCAGGCGCCGTCGTCCGGATCCTTGAGCGTGAAGAAGACGCTGCCCCAGTTCGGGCTCCTTCGCAGCTCCGTCACCTCGCCCTCGATCCAGATCGTCGGCAGCCGTGCGAGCCAGTCCGCGACCCCGCGGTTGAAGCCCGCGACGGTGAAGACCTTCTTGTCGCCGTAGAGCAGAGGCTCGACCTTCATCACGGTCGAGCGTAGATGATCGAAATCGTGACGGAAGCCGTCCCGCCGCTCGGCCTCGCGCGCTACGGCGCCCTCTTCCGCGTCCCCCACGTCCGCCGGCTCGTGCTCAGCGGGATGCTGGCGCGTCTGCCTGCCGGGATGATCGGGCTGGCGCTGCTGCTCCTCGTCCGCGAGAACGGTGGGAGCTATGCGGCCGCAGGCGCCGTCTCCGGTGGCTACTTCGTCGCCACCGCGATCGGCGCTCCGATCGCCGGACGCCGCGTCGATCGTCGCGGGCAAGCTCGGATCCTCCTCACGCGGGCCGTGGTCTTCCCGACGCTGATCGTCGGCGTGTGCGCGCTGGCCCTGGCCGACGTGCCACTGGCGATCGTCGGCCTGGCCGCAGCTGCGGCCGGCGCGCTGATGCCCCCTGTCGGGGCCTCGTTGCGCTCGCTCTGGCCGCGGATGTTCGCCGATGCCGAGCTGCGCGCAGCCGCGTACGCACTCGAGGCATCGCTGCAGGAGATCACCTTCATCGTCGGGCCGTTGCTCGTAGCCCTGCTGACCGCGGCCGCGTCGCCGGTGCTCGCACTCGGCGTCGCGGCGGCGACGGGAGGCGTCGGCACGTTGCTGATCGCGCTCGCCGAGCCCGTGCGCGCCTGGCGGCCCGAGGCCGAGAGGCATGCATCGATCCTGGGAGCGCTCGCCTCGCGCGGCGTCTTGACCCTGATCGGACTCTCCGCCTGCCTCGGCATCGGCTTCGGCGGCACGGAGGTCGGCTTCCCCGCCTTCGCGGAGGGCCACGGCGGCGCCGAGCTCGGCAGCATTCCCCTCTCGCTCTTCGCCGGAGGCAGCCTCGTCGGCGGCCTCGTCGCGGGGGCGCGCGTGACGCTCCCGCCCCTACCGATGCTGCGGGTCTCCGCGGTGCTGCTCGCGTTCGGCCTCGCGCTGCCGCTGCTCGGCTGGTCGCTGCCGAGCATGGCCGTGCTGGCCTTCGTCGCCGGGCTGGCGATCGCCCCGGTCGTGATGTCCGCGTACGGGCTGGTCGACGCGGTCGCCGCCCGCGGGACGGCCACCGAGGCGTTCTCGTGGATCACGACGGCGGTCTTCGCGGGCTTCTCGGGCGGGATGGCGCTCGGCGGGATCTTGATCGACGCCTACGGCACGAAGGCGTCGTTCGTCCTCGCGGTCGCGGCTGCCTCCGCCGGCGCCGTGCTCGTGGCGGTCGGCCCCGGCCTGGACGACGACTCAGTGGGCCGCGCCGGCCGCGAAGCGGCCCTTTAGGGAGATTGCGCGGCTAAAGCAGGATCTCGGCTGCGGTGCGGGGGTCGCAGCCCTGGTGGACCAGCTCGACGGCCTCGTGCAGGTCGGCGTCGAGCGCGGCCGCGATCTTCTCCGCGAGCGGCAGTGGATAACCGGCCTCGATCAGGACGTGCAGGCGCCAGGACTCGACTTTCGCCCGCTCGCTACCCCTGTCGATCAGCTCGGTGGTGTCTGCCATGGTGCGCGTGTTCGTGCTGCAAGAGACGTTCCCTGCGTGCAGTTGTTAGCGAGGAAATGTCTAGGCGCGGCGCAGCGCCGAGGCCTCGTCGACGCGGCGGTGGAGCTCGGCGAGACGCCCGGCGATCGCGGTCCGCTCGGCCTCGGCCTCGGCGGCGAACGCGCCGAGCATCCGCCTGAGGTCGGCATCGGCGGCCGCGACGCGCTCCTGGAAGGAGGCGGCGAGCTCGTCGCGCTGGCGCTCGAAGGCAGCCTGGGCCTGGCGCTGGCGCTGCTCCAGCCGCTGCTGGCCGGCATCACCCGTCTGTGCGAGCCGCTCGGCGAAGACGGCATCGGCCTGGCGGACGAACGTCTCGACGGCGCGGTCGAGCTCGCGCGAGAGCCGGCCGGCCGCCTCCTCGCGGGCCGAGCGCATCGTCGCGTCGAACTGGACTCCCGCCGCCTCGGCGTGGCGCTCCGCCTCGCGCGAGACCGCGCGCTGCAGTTGCTCGACCTGGCGGCGCTCGATGTCGGCGAACGAGGCCTCGATCCGCCGCGCCGCCTCCGTCTCGGCGCGCTCGACCTGCTCGGTGAGCGCCTGCTCGCGCCGGCGCAGCCGCTCGGCGATCTCCTCGATCACGCGCCGCCGCTCGCTCGTGTGCGCCTCGAGCTCCTCGAGAGCCTCCGCCACCGCCTGCTGCGCGGCGCGCTCGAGCTCCTCGCGCAGCCTGAGCACGGACGCGCGCTGCTCGTCCGACGTGGTCACGAGCTCCGACGCCTCGGCCTCGATCCGCGCCTCGGCCTCGGCGATCAGTTGCTTCTGGCGCTGCTCGAGCCGCCGTTGCTCGGCCTCGAGCGTCTGCTGCGTGCGGTCGAGGTCGTCGCGCCAGCCTCGGAGGCGCTCGTCGACGCGGCGTGTGGTCGCGGCCAGGACTTCCGCGAGTTCGGCCCCGACGGCGCGTTCGCGCTCGACCAGCTCCTGGCGCCGCTCCTCGGCGAGCCGTCGCTCGTCCTCGGCGAGGGTCGAGAGCGAGTCTGCGCGCATCCGGGCCAGCCGCGCCTTCAGCTCCTCCGCACTCGCCGCGGTCTGCTCGTCGACGAGCGACTCGAGCTCGCTCCGCGCGGCCGCGGTCGCATCCGCGGGCCGTCTGCGTGCGAGCGCGAGCGCGACGATCGAGAGCGCGAAGGCCAGGATCGCGAGTGTGAGTGCCGCCTCCTCGAGCACGATTCCATCGTATGTTGCGGCGATGACGCTGGCCGGGGAGCTCGAGCGGATCGCGGCGTCGACCGGTGCCGCCGCTGTGCTCGCCGCCGAGGCCCACGCCGGTGAGCGGATCTACGTCTGCGCGTTCGAGGAGTGGGACGGCGGCCGCACGTGGCTCGCGCTCGACGGCGACGGAGAGCCGGTCGCCGAGCGCCAGCGCCTCCGCGACGCGATCTCGATCGTCGCGCTCTGCGAGCTGGCGGAGGAGACAGCGGCGGGCGGCGATCTCGACGAGCTCCGCTCCCAGCTTGCGGCGCTGCGGGTGACCGAGAATCCGGCGGGCATCGAGGAGGCCGAGGAGGCGGCGCTCGAGCTACAGCGTGTCCTCGGCGCGCCGCCGACGCTCGCGACGCCGGCCCGCCTCGACGAGATCGGCGCGGCGACGCGGACGCTCGAGGTCGCGCTCGGCAGCGTCGCGCAAGGCTCGCCGTTCGCCGCCGCGATGAAGGGGGCGGGCGAGGTGATCGAGGCGCTCTTCGCGGACGTCGCCGGCTCCTACCGGATCCCGCTCCGGTAACCTCGGCGCATGGAAGGCGGCGGTTTCGGAGGCTTCCCGTTCGGCGGCGACCCCGAGGATCTCCTGCGCGGCCTGCGCGAGTTCGCCGAGCAGCAGGCCGATTCCGTGCATGAGGCGCAGCGGGAGCAGTTCGCGACCCTGACGCTGAACACCGCGGTCGAGCTGACCGCGGCCGCGCTGAAGCAGGTGCAGACGAGCGGTGCGATCGACGAGCAGACGATCGCGCTCCGCGACGCGATGCGCGTGCTCTTCCCCGAGGCGGTGGCGCTCGTGAGCGCTGCACGCCAAGGGTTCATGCAAGAGCGCTGACGCACCTGGCCGGTCGGCTCCCGGGGGCGGAGCCCCGCCCCGCCGACCTCGCACGCCTGGACGCACACGGCTCTCCGGGTCTGGCCATTCGGCCTATCCCCTCCGGCCGTGCACGTCCAGGCACGCGCCAGGTGCGTCAGCGGCCTCACCTGGCTAGAGTCTCGCGCCGTGTCCCTGCTCGACCGTGCCGTCGTCACGCTGCTCCCGGCCGTCCCGAAACGGGTCGTGCGGAAGCTCTCGTCGCGCTACATCGCCGGCGCGGATCTCGCCGACGCGCGCCAGACCGTCGCCGACCTGAACGCGCAGGGAAAGCTCGCGACGGTCGACGTGCTCGGGGAGGAGGTCGAACGCGAGGACGAGGCGGCGGCGATCGCGGCCGAGTACGTCGCCGCGCTCGACGCCTTCGAGCAGGACGGCCTCGACGCCAACGTCAGCGTCAAACCGACCGCGCTCGGGCTCAAGCTCGGCTACGACCTCTGCAAGCGCCACGTCGAGACCGTGATCGCGGCCGCCGAGCCGACGAACCGCTTCGTCCGGATCGACATGGAGGACTCCTCGACGACCGACGACACGCTCCGCCTCTTTCGAGAGCTGCGCGACGAGGGCCACGGGCGCGTCGGCCCCGTCCTCCAGGCCTCTCTGAAGCGGACCGTGGACGATGCGGCTGCACTCGCGGGCGCAAGCGTCCGGCTCTGCAAGGGGATCTACGTCGAGCCGGAGTCGATCCAGTTCCGGGACGACCGCGCCGTGCGCGAGAGCTTCGTTCGCTCGCTCGAGACGCTGCTCGACGGCGGCTGCTACGCGGCGATCGCGACCCACGACGAGTGGCTCGTCGACGAGTCGCTCCGGCTGCTGCGGGAGCGGGAGCTCGCGCCCGACCGATACGAGTTCCAGATGCTGCTCGGCGTCAAGCCAGAGCTCGGCGACCGGCTCGTCGTCGACGGGCACCGGCTGCGGATCTACGTCCCCTTCGGGCAGCAGTGGTACGAGTACTCGCTGCGGCGCCTGCAGGAGAACCCGAAGGTCGCCGGCTACGTGGCCGGCGACCTCGGTCGATCCTTGTTCCGCAGGCGCTAGCGCCTACGGAGGCGGTGCGCCGGGTGCGACGTCCTCCTCCTCGACCACGGTCGTCCGGCGAGGAGCGGCGGCCGTCGTCGTCCTGACCGGGCCGCCCTCGACGTACGCGGCGCGGCGCCGGAAACCACCCCAGCTCGACCAGAAGAGCATCGAGATGACGAGCCCGAGGATGCCGACGATCATCAGGATGACGCCGATGGCGTTGATGTCGAGTCCTTCGGCTTCGGTCGTCACGCCCCAGGTGAGGATGGCGCCGACTGCGATCAACAGGATGCTGACTGAGATTCCCATGGCCGCGTTTCTCCCCGCGGCCGAGGTTTCCTAAGCGCCGGGCTTCTCCGCCGCCAGCACGAGGTGGCCCGGGACATGGACGTCCTTGCCCGGCCACTCCTCGAGCCCGCGGAGCTGCAGTCCAGCCCCGGCGACGGCAGAGACGAGTTCGCCCACACCGACCGAGGCGAAGTAGTCGCCGCGCCAGCGGCCGAAGGCGTCGAGGGCGGCCGCCGCCGGATGCTCGTCGTGGAGGAGCAGCACGCCGCCGGGGCGAAGCGCCGCTGCGACACCGCCCGCGAACGGCTCGGCCGCGCGCAGGCGCCGGAGCGAGCCGTGGCCGAGGTAGACGAGATCCCACCGGCCGAGCAGAAGCTCCGGCGGCAGCGCGTGCACGTCCGCGTGCACCCACGGCAGCTCGGGCGCGCGGCGGCGTGCCGACTCGATCGAGGCTTCGTCGTCGTCGACGCCGGTGACGAGCGCTCCGAGGTCGGCCAGGTCGACGGACTCGCGGCCGGTGCCGCTGAAGAGATGGAGCACGCGGTGGCCGCTCGCCCCCTGCAGCCGCTCGCGGATCCGGTCCGGCATCCCCGGCACCTGGAGCACGTTCTCGGAGGTGCGATGCGCGTCGTCGAAGGCGCGGCGGTTGTGATCCGTGGGCTCCATCAGGCGCGAAGGGAGAAGCCGCCGTCGACGATCAGCGTCTGGCCCCGGATCATCTCCGCCGCCGGGGAGCAGAGGAACGCGACCGCGTCGGCGAGGTCCTCCGGCCGCACGAGCCGCCCGGCGGGATTGTCACGGCCGAAGCGGAGCATCTCGTCCTTGTTCGGGAAGTGCTCGAGCGCGCCCGTGTCGACGACGCCGCCGGAGACCCCATTCGCCCGGATCCCGTACGGCGCGAGCTCGACGGCGAGATAGCGGATCAGCGCCTCGAGCGCCGCCTTCGAGGTGCCGACGAGCGAGTAGTTCTCGAGCACCCGCTGGGAGCCGAGGCTGGAGATCCCGATGATCGAGGCACCGGGCAGCATCTGCGGCGCGACCACACGCGTCAGTGTGAGCAGGGCGCGGGTGTTCGCGGTCATCGTCCAGTCCCAGTGCTTGTCCTCGGTCTCGAGCGCCGGCCGGATCACACCGGTGGCGGCGTTGTGGACGAGCACGTCGAGCGCACCCAGCAAGGCGACCTCCTCGAGCACGCGGTCGGAGGAGATGTTGCCGCGGATCAGGATCGGCTGCGCGCCGAGCGACGTCAGCTCCTCGGCCGTCTCCTCCGCGGCGCTGTCGGAGCGGAGGTAGCCGATCGCGACGCGCGCGGCGCCGAGGGCGGCGAAGTTGAGCGCGATCGCCTTGCCGATCCCCCGTGAGCCACCGGTCACGAAGACCGAGGCGCCGCTGAACGTGGTCACCGCTTCGGCAACGGCTCGTATGCCGGCGCGGAGCTCGGCAGCTCCTCCCAGCCGATCCGCGTGCGCGGCTCCTTGCCGCCCTGCTCGGCCTTCGAGGACGCGTAGCCGAGGTCCTCGAGCAGCCGCATCTTCTCCTCGCCGTAGCGCCGCACGGGATGGTCGGACGGGAGCTCGCGGATCAGGTCGCGGACGCGGGCGCGGATCTGGAAGGCGAAGTGCGGCGTCGCCGGCCCGACGAGGGCATCGATGTCGCGGATCGAGGGCTCGGCCATGACGGCGCAAGCGTAACGATCTGCGCTGGAGCGAAGCGACTCTTCAGGGGTCTTTGCCCGGGCGCGGGCCTTGCCCGTGTCCCTGCGCAGCCGGAGAGCGCGTAACGACTACTTACAGAGCTTGAGCGTGCGTTCGAGCGCCTTCAGCTGCGCGTTCTGCTTGCGCACGAAGGCGGCGCGGAGCTTCGCGCCGCGCGTGCGGCGGAAGTACGCCCGGCGCTGAGCCGCCATTTGCTTCCGGTAGCGCAGGACGGCCGCCTTGCGCGCCTTCTTCACCGCCGCCTTGCAGTACTGCTTCGCCGCCGCGCTCGGGTGCGCTGGCGTGGCCAGACCGACCGACGCAGGCGAGGCGACGCCGGCGAACGCCCAGACGGCGGCGCCGCAGCAGACGGTCGCGAGGAGGATGCGCAAGCCCTGCACGGGCGAAAGCGTCGCAACGATCCGGATCTGCGGCAACCCCTCGTCAGGGTGAACGACGCGGGACGAGCCGGGAGCGAAGCGACCTCTTCAGGGATCTTGCGCGGACACGGGCTTTGCCCGTGTCCTTGCGCGGCAAGGCTAGTGTCGGGCCGGTGCGCCGGCCGCTGAGCACCGAGCTGATGCTGCTGACGACGGTCGTGC
>Ga0190270_10000424_pt1 | contig 18375 bp, 12 predicted proteins | sample Popmic320T_FD_133748 | JGI IMG/M metagenome (GOLD analysis project Ga0190270, IMG submission 133748) | Populus adjacent soil microbial communities from riparian zone of Weber River, Utah, USA - 320 T | ecosystem: Environmental > Terrestrial > Soil > Riparian zone | place: USA: Utah | collected...
CTACGACTATCTACCGCTGCAGCGTGCGCTGGCCGCGAACGGCTCGAGCACGCGCGTCGACGCCGGACTGCTCGAGGGGCTGTTGGCGGCGGGCGCCGGCCCGCGCCTCGCGGCCGAGGACGTCGCGGCGCTCAGACACGCAGGGGTGTTGCGCAGCGAGTGCCGCTTCGAGTCCGGCTGCATCGTCTCGCCCGACGGCGTGCGCATCGAGGCGGATCTCGGCAACCCCAGGACACGCGCCGCGCTGGCGAACGAATGCCTGGGACTGGAACTGCAGGGCGGCACGGTGATGCATGCCGGGTTCCTGCTGGGCCCGCGTTCCTTCTACGCGGCGCTCAGTGCCTTGCCGGAATCGGAGCGTCGGCTGTTCGACATGCGTGGGGTGGCGTTCATAAACCAGCTCTACGGCGACGACCTGCCGCTGCGCGTGGCGCAACGCAATCACGCGCGCTTCGTCAACACCACCATGATGCTGACCACGCTGGGCGCAGCGGTGTCTGATGGACTCGCGGACGGGCGCGTGGTCTCGGGCGTGGGCGGTCAATACAATTTCGTCGCCATGGCGCATGCCCTGCCCGGTGCGCGCTCGATCCTGTGCGTGCGCTCCACGCGCCGCAAGGACGGCAAACTCGCCTCCAACATCGTCACCAGCTACGGGCATACGACGATTCCGCGCCACCTGCGTGACATCGCCATCACCGAGTATGGAATCGCCGACCTGCGTGGCCGCACCGACGCCGAGTGCGTCGCGGCGATGATCGACATAGCCGACTCGCGCTTCCAGGACGAGCTGCTCGCCGCCGCCAGGCGTGCCAACAAGATCGACGCCGGTTACCGCATTCCGGCCTCGCGCCGTCAGAACACCCCGGAACGCCTCGAAGAAGCCTTCGCCGCGCAGCGGCGCGCCGGACTTTTCTCCGAATACCCCTTCGGTACGGATCTGACGCGCGAGGAAATCGAACTCGCGCGGGCCCTGCGCTGGCTGAAGGAACACATGGGCACGCGCTGGCAGAGGCTGAAGCTGATTGCGCGGTCACTTTCCACGCGCGTGGATCTCCAGGACCAGCCTTATCTCGAAAGACTGGGACTCGGCGAGCCCGGCGACATGCGCCAGAGCATCATGGCCGATCTCGTGGTGCTGGCATTGAATGCGAATCGCCACCCCGCGCCGACTACTTCGCAAACAGCCGTGAAGGATCCCTGAACGCCTTGAACTCCAGCGCGTTGCCGGAAGGATCGTAGAGAAACATCGTCGCCTGTTCGCCCACCTGGCCCGCGAAGCGGATGCCGGGGTCGATCTCGAATCTCGTGCCCGCCCTGCGCAGGCGCTCGGCGAGCGCCTGCCACGCCTGCCACTCGAGGACGACGCCAAAGTGCGGCACGGGAACGTCGTGGCCATCCACCCGGTTGTGATGCACGTGCGGCTTGCGGGCGGGATCGAGATGCGCCACCACCTGGTGCCCGAAGAAATCGAAGTCCACCCACTCCTCACTGCTGCGGCCCTCGGCGCAGCCGAACAGGCGGCCGTAGAACTCGCGCGCGGCGCTCAGCGAGTGGACGGGAATGGCGAGATGAAAGGGTTGCAACATGTGTCTGTCTATCTGCGGTTCCACCATTCGTCGCGTGCGCGCACGGCGAGGTCCGGATGGTCCGAGAAGAAACCGGTGATTCCCGCATCGAGCAGCGCGTCAATTTCCCCGCGCAGGTCTCCCAGGGCGGCCGCGTCACCCGCGGATCTGAGCCCGGGCGGCAGGAATTCGTTTTCGGCGCGCAGCGTCCAGACGTGCACGCCCAGCCCCGCGCCGCGCGCGCGGCGCGCGAGGCCGGTGTCCTGCACCTGGCCATTGGCAAACTGCACCACCATCCATTTGTGCGGTCCGATGGCGTCGGCGTAGGTGGCGATTTCCTTCAGGCCCTGGTCGCTCATCAGGTCGAGATAACTGCGCTGGTCGCCGGCCAGCGCGAAATCGAAGGGCTGACCGCGGGGCTCCACGAGCTGTACCAGCGTGAGGTCGGTACGCTTGCGCAGCGCCTTGAGATTGGCGACTTCGAAGGACTGGATGCAGATCGGATCCGAGCGGCGGCGGTAGCCATAGCGGGTCAGCGCGTCGAGCAGCCGGTCGTCGAAGTGCAGTCCCGCCTGCGCGAAATGACTGGGGTGCTTGGTCTCTGGGTAGATGCCGATGCGCGGCGGTGGCGCGCGACCGGCGGCACGCGCCTGCGCTGCGCGCTGGTCCTCGGCCGCGACCACGAGTTGCAGAACTTCTTCGAACGTCGGAATCTGGAATACGCCGTCGTAACGCGTGTTCGCGCGCCGCAGCTCCGGCAGCCGCTCGCGAGCGCGCAGGGTTTTCAGTTCTGCCAGCGTGAAGTCTTCGGTGAACCAGCCGGTGAGCGGCTGGCCATCGACCGTGCGCGTCGTGCGACGAGCCGCGAATTCGGGATGTGACGCCACGTCGGTGGTGCCGCCGATTTCGTTCTCGTGCCGCACCACGAGTGCGCCGTCCCGGGTGATCACCAGGTCGGGTTCTACGTAGTCCGTTCCCTGTTGAATCGCCACGAAGTAGCCGGCCAGCGTGTGTTCGGGCAGGTAACCGCTGGCGCCGCGATGCGCTATGACAAATGGCCGTTCAGCCGCCGCCATTGAACTTACCGTCATGAGAACTACGCCCGCGAATCCGGCGGCAAGCCGGCGCCAGAATCGCACGCGATGCAGAAGTTGCCCGCTTGTGTCCTGCATCGCAGCCCTATATCCACCAGGGGAAATGCGCCCATGAAATCCATTGTCCGCCGCTGGCAGGAGCTTACGTTTGGCAATGTGGCTTGTCTCGCGATTGTGGTCGGGGCGAGCCTGGGTACCGCTGGTTGCGCCAGCGATCCCGATCCGGTGGTCGTCGGCCAGCCGATGACGCTGCCCAACCTCAATGAATACTGCGCCGTTGCGCAAAAGGAAGTTGCCTCGTCGAGGGTCCCGGCGCGCAACGTGCTGGTCACCGACTACCAGTCCTTCTCGCGCGCCTCACCGTCGGTGAAGCCGCTGGAGACCATGCAGTTCGTGGGTTACGCGGATTCGCAACAGAGCCGGCCACGCATGATTTCCTGCAAGCTGCACAGCTCCGACCGGATCCGCGCCGAATACGGCGCCACCGCGGCCGGCGAGGCCACCTCGTGCGCCCGCCTCAATCGCCGCACTCTCGATGCCGTCATGTCGTCGATGACGGAACGCCAGAAAAGGAAGATGCCGTTCAAGGGCCCCGTGCCCGTGATGCTCGAACCCGACCTGCAGGCCAGCAGCGAAGCCGACTGGCTGCAGGAATTCACCATGGTGCAGACCGATGCGGGCGGCACGCTGCGCATTCGCGCCAAGAGCCTCGGTACCGGGACGACCACCACCCGCGTGAGCAATCGTGCGGCCACCGGCAACGGGCGGCTGTACTGCCACCTGATCGCGCCCGACTATCTGCGGCGCGTGCTGACCGGCGAAGTCAAGGCTCCCACGGTCGAGTTTCCCGACTCGGGCCAGACTGCCCGCCGGTAGCTAGTCCGCTGGTTCGCCCGGCGGCGGTTTGCACCGCGCCGGGCGGAAGTTCTTCGCCGGGTTCCGCGTGCTGCTAATCTCGGGGCCATGGCTGCCACCGCACCCGCGTACTCCAGTGCCGAGGAGCTGATTCATGCCCTGACCGCGGGGCTGGGGATCATCGCCTGCGTGGTCGCGATTCCGTGGCTTGCCTGGGTGTCCGCGGGCGATGCACCGCGCATGGTCGCCGCACTGATCTTCGGTTGCAGCGCGCTCGCGATGTTCATCACCTCGGTGATCTACCACTCGGCGCGACAGCCGGACCGCAAGCTCGTGCTGCGCAAGTTCGATCACGCTGCGATCTACCTGCTCATCGCGGGCACCTATACGCCGGTTACGCTGGTGGCAATGCGCGACGCCTGGGGCTGGGTGCTGTTCGCGAGCGTCTGGGCGCTGGCGGCGTTCGGCATCATCGCCAAGACCGCGGTCGGGTTCCGGTTTCCGCGGCTTTCCATCTTCCTGTACCTCGGCATGGGTTGGCTGGGCGTCGTCGCATTCAGGCCCATCGCGGATTCGCTGAGCGGCGCCGAGCTGGGCTGGATCCTCGCGGGAGGCCTGGTCTACACCGCCGGCGTGCCGTTCTACATCTGGAAATCACGCCGCTATACGCACGCGGTGTGGCACCTGTTCGTGCTCGGCGGCGTGGCCTGCCACTTTACCGCGGTGCTCAGCCTGGTGACGATACCTGCCGGCTGAGTCTTATTTCTTGCGGCGCGGCGGCGCGCGTTTCTTCGCCGGTTTTCCCACGGACCTTTTCACGGTCTTCTTCGCGGCCTTCCTGGCGGGCCGCTTCGCGGCTTTTTTCGCGGGACGTTTCCTGCCGGCTGTTCTGGACTTGGCCTTGGCCTTTTTCTTTGCCTTCGATTTTGCGCTGGGCTTTGCCCGGACCTCGGGCCGCGGTTTCGCCGCAGGCGCCGCCGCATCGGTCTCCACGCCACGCAGCTGGTCGATGATGGCCGGGTTCTCCAGCGTCGACAGGTCCTGCGTGATGTCCTCGTTGCGCGCGATGGCGCGCAGCAGTCGCCGCATGATCTTGCCCGAGCGCGTCTTCGGAAGGTTATTGGCAAAGCGAATGTCGTCGGGCCGCGCGATGGCGCCTAACTGCTCGCTGACCCAGTCGCGCAATGTCTTCGCGAACTTCTCGACGTCCGCCCCCACCGGACGCTCGCCGCGCAGCACCACGTAGGCGAACACCGATTCACCCTTGATTTCGTGCTGGCGGCCGACGACGGCGGCCTCTGCCACGCGTGGGTGCGCCACCAGCGCCGATTCGATCTCCATGGTGCCGAGCCGGTGTCCGGCGACGTTCAGCACATCGTCGATGCGGCCCATGATCCAGAAATAGCCGTCCTTGTCGCGATGCGCGCTGTCGCCCGCGACGTAAAAGCGATTCTGGAAGGTCTCCCAGTAGGTGCGGATGTAGCGCTCGTTGTCTCCCCAGATGGTGCGCAACATCGCCGGCCACGGTTTGCGGATCACCAGGAAACCGCCCGACTCGGAGCCCTGCACTTCCTCGCCCTGGGCATCGACGATGGCGGCATCGATGCCGGGCAGCGGCAGCGTGCAGGAGCCCGGCTTGGTGGCGATGGCACCCGGCACCGGCGAAATCATGATGGCGCCCGTCTCGGTCTGCCACCACGTATCCACGATGGGACAACGGCCGCGGCCGATGTGCTCGTGGTACCACATCCAGGCTTCGGGATTGATGGGCTCGCCCACTGAGCCTAACAACCGCAGTTTCGTCAGGTCGTATCTCGCCGGGATGTCTTCGCCGAGTTTCATCAGTGCGCGGATCGCGGTCGGCGCCGTGTAGAAGATGGTGACGCCGCGTTGCTCGATGATTTCCCAGAAGCGTCCCGGGTGTGGCGTGGTGGGGCCACCTTCGTAGATCACGACGCTGGCGCCGGCGGCGAGCGGGCCGTAGGCCACGTAACTGTGTCCCGTCACCCAGCCGATGTCGGCGGTGCACCAGAAGACATCGTCATCGTTGAGATCGAAAACCCATTTGCTGGAGAGCTTGGCGCCCAGCAGGTAACCCGCGCTCGAATGCTGGATGCCCTTGGGCTTGCCGGTCGATCCCGACGTATACAGGAGGAACAGCGGGTGTTCGGCATTGACCCACACCGGCTCGCACACCGGGCTCTGCCCTTCGATGACGTCGTGCCACCAGATGTCGCGGCCGTCTTTCATGCTGACGTCGTGGCCGGTGCGCTTCAGGACGACAACGCTGCGAATGCTCTTGCAGCCCAGGGACAGGGCCTTGTCGACGGCTTCCTTGAGTTCGATGACCTTGCCGGCACGCCAGCCACCATCGGCGGTGACCAGCACGGTGGCTTGGGCGTCTTCGATGCGGTCCTTGAGCGACATGGCCGAAAACCCGCCAAACACCACCGAGTGGACGGCGCCAATGCGCGCGCAGGCGTGCATCGCGACGATGGCCTCGGCGGTCATTGGCATGTAGATGACCACCCGATCGCCCTGCTTCACGCCCAGCGCACTCAGTGCATTGGCAAAGCGGCAGACATCGGCGTGCAATTCGCGGTAGGACACGTGGCGAACATCGCCAGGTTCGCCCACGAATGTCAGGGCCGTCTTGTGACCCCGCTCTTCGAGGTGCACGTCGAGGCAGTTCCAGGAAACATTCAACTCGCCGTCGACGAACCAGCGGTAGTTCGGGGCGTTCGATTCATCGAGCGTGACCGAGAACGGCTTGTGCCAGCGCAACTCGCTTTGCGCCTGGCGGGCCCAGAACCCCTTGTAATTTGCGGCCGCATCGGCGCGCAGGGCGGCCAGATCCTGGGGTTTCAGGCGTGCCCGGGCGGTAAATTCGGCGGAAGGGGTGAAGCGTCGTTCTTCTACGAGAACGGATTTGATGTTTTGGTTGCTCACAAGGTGCGGAGTGTAAACCGAAACGCCCTCTCGACAGTCTCAAGGGTATGACCCGAACACATGGGAGGCGACATATGCGCTCGACAATCTGGCTGGCCTTGCTAGCACTGGCCCCGGCGGCCGTCATGGCATCCGACGACAACTGTAAATTCCGCGCCGATCGCGCTGCGGGAACCGACGCCAAGGGTGTGGAAAAAGTGGTGATCCGCGTCGGCGCGGGCGACCTGAAAGTGACCGGACGAGCGAATGACATGCGCATCGAAGCACGAGGTGTTGCCTGCGCAGGCAAGCAGGAACTGCTCGACGCGGCGCAGATCAGCGTACGGCGTGAGGGCAACGTGGTGTATGTCGAAACCGCGCTTCCACAGAACGACGCCGACTGGTCGTGGGGCAAGAACGACTACGCCACCATCGATCTCGGCATCGCACTGCCATCCAGTCTGCCGGTCAATGCCATCGACTCCAGCGGTGATGCGGTATTCGAGGATCTCAAGATGCTGACGTTGCAGGACAGCTCCGGCGATCTGCGCGTCGAAAGAATCGCGGGCGCCGTCGACCTGTCCGACAGCTCGGGCGATTTGCGCATCGCACACGCCGGCAGCGTGCGCCTGCGTGACAGCTCGGGCGACATCGAAATCGACCAGGTGCGTTCCGACGTCGACGTGCAGCTGGACAGCTCCGGCGACATGGAAATCAGGCACGTGGATGGCAATGTGGAAGTCGAGCAGGACAGCTCCGGCAGCATCCGCGTCGAGGACGTCAAAGGCAGCGTGAAAGTGGACTCCGACAGCTCGGGCGACATCTATGCCGGGCGTGTCGGCGGCGACTTCACCGTGAGCGAGGACAGCTCCGGCAGCATCGGGCACGAATCGGTCAGCGGCCGGATCACGGTCCCTTCGAACAAGGAATGAGGCCGGCGCGGCTCACCCGCCAACGCTGAGCGGCAGCAACGCCAGGCGTTCAGCCTGCCTGCGCAGCAGCGGGCCGAAGTTGTGGCGATCGAAGAATTCGGTCAATGCCTCAGCATCCGGTGCACGGCGCGACAACTCGGCGCGCGCGATCTCGAGCGGCATGTCGCAGGCGATTTCCGTGAGGCGGCGAGCCAGGTACGCGGCCTCGCGATGCTCGGTGAGTCTGGCCGCCAGTTTTCCTGCGCCGCGCACCGGAATGTCGGCAATCTTGTCGAGGTTGTCGTAGATCTCTTCGAGCGAGGCGAATTCCTTCATGAGCGCCGCGGCGGTCTTTGCGCCGACGCCGGGTACGCCCTTGATGTTGTCGACGCTGTCACCCATGAGCGCGAGGAAGTCCGCGAAGCGTTCGGGTGCGACGCCGAAACGTTCCTCGATCTGGTGGTAGCGATAGTGGGCGTTGTCGCTGTAGTCCCAGTACACATCGCCATTACGGATCAACTGCGCAAAATCCTTGTCGCGCGTGACCAGCGTGGCCGGCAGTCCCTCGCGACGGCAGCGGGTCATCAGCGTGCCGACGATGTCGTCGGCTTCGTACTGCGCATGGCTGAAGAAGGGCACGCCCACATGGCGGCAGAACTCGCGACAGCTCGCAAATTGTTGCTTCAGATCCGCCGGCGGCGGATCGCGATTGGCCTTGTAAGCCGGGTAGATCTGGTTGCGAAACGAGGTCGTCAGGCTCTCGTCGAACGCCACCGCGATGTAATGCGGCTTCGCGCGTTCGATGAGATCACCGAGAAATCTTGCAAATCCGAAGGTGGCGTGCGCGGGATGACCGTCGCGATCGGTCATGTCCGGCGGCATCGAGTAATAAGCCCGGAAAACGTATACCGACGCGTCGATGAGGTAGATCACGCGCGGATGGTAATTGCGGCGGAACAAGGCCGCTCAGAATTCGTACGCCCGGAACGCCGGGCAGTGATCCGACCGGAAACTCAGCCTGTCAGGGCAACCTGGCCGAGACCACTCGGCAATCCGCTTTCCACCACCGGCACATGGCGGCGCTCGGCCCGCTCCACGGCCGCGTCGACCATGTTCGCGAACAACACGGCGGTGTCGTCGAGGCTCTGCGTAGCGAGCCCGAGATCGCGCGGGCGGCGCACGATCTGCCGGCAGCAGTTGGCCACCTGGTTGTCGCGCGCCATGTCGACAATCGAACCTTCCGCGAGCGCACGCAGCGCCTTGTCGGTGACGCCGCCGCGTTGCGAGGCGTCGTACCACAAGGGGTAGAGCACGCGCGGCATGCGTTCGAAGAACCACAGGTAACCCACCAGGCCCACCGCCGCGCGTTCAACGAGCTGGTAATGCGCGTAGGCCGCCATCGCGATGGTCTGCGGGAGCGGAGTCAGCGAGACGCTGTCGAGGGAATTCAATCCCAGCGAGCGCAGGTCATCGAGAAAGGAACGTCCCTGATTGAATGCCAGCGTGGGAACGGAGAGCAGCTCCTGCCAGGCGCTCCAGTCTTCGGCGGGCACCACGTCCGTGGCGATTTCGCGCAGCCGCGAATGCACGTTGATGACGTAGTTGAGCTCCAGAAGAAGCTGTCGATGGGTGGCCGCGCCAAGGGCGTTGCTGCGAAACCACTCAAGCGTTCCGGCCAGCGCCGAGGACCGCGTGAGAACGTCGAACTCGAGCGAGAAAACGTCGGCGCTGTTCATCCCTTGGCCTGTGGTCGTGGCGCAGCAAACTCGTCCTGTCTATGTAGTGTCACGACTTCAGGGTTTCTCTCACCTCGCTCGGTCATAACGACAAAGTATTTTCAATCAAAGACTTACTACAAACCCTGCCTCCATTCTCTATTTTTCGTTGCGGGGCAGCGCAGGCGCCTGTAAACATTGGCGTTGCAATAAGGGGACTCGCCGTCATGCGCGCCTGCGCTGGCGCCATAAAAACATACCAAAAACACCTGCGCGGCCTGCTCCAGACGCTGGGTACCGCCTGGGTGTTGTGCCTTTGCGGCTGCAGCGGCGGCTTCGAGGCCGAGCCGCTGGTCGAATATTCGACCGAGGTGGTGGTTGGCGGCACGCGGGCGCACACCGTGACTCGCCAGCTCGACGCGGGAACGTACCTGCTCGAAGTGCGCGAACGCGACATCGACCTGCGCGTCAGCATCGACGCCGGTGCCGTGCATACCGAGCTCGCCGACGCCTACCTGCGACACGGCCTGCACCGCACGGTAGTTAGCCTGGACGCACCGGTGCGGCTCGAGGTGACGCTGACGAGCGTCGACCAGCGCACCTGGAAGGGCGCCGCCGCGGTACGCATCCTGCGCTGGCCCAAGGTCGCGCCGGACGCGCAGCCCGATCATCGCCTGCTCGGCTTCCGGTTGCTCGGTGAGGGAAGTGCGCTCGCGGCGCAGGACAACGCGCCGGCATGGCGCGCTGCGCTCACGCCGCTGCGCGAGGCTGCGCGTCAGTTCCAGGCCGCCAATGACACACAATCGTTGGCCGAGGCCGAATACCAGCGCGGTTACATCGAACAGAACCTGCTGCACGACTTCGGCGCCAGCCGCAGGACCGCCGCGTCGGCGCTGGCCCATTTCCGCTCGGCCGGCGACACGGTCGGCGTGCAACGCGCCGCGATGTTGCTGGGCCAGGCCGAATTCAGCATCGCCGGCGGCATGGGGCCCGAGGTGCCGCGTGTCGAGCAACGCGCCACGCTCAATACCGCGGCGCGCCGCATGACCCAGGCGCAGGCGTTCTTCGAAGCCGAGGGCATGCAGTCCGATGCACTCGCTGCGCTCGGCTGGTCGCGGATTCGCGAGAACGTTCTCGGCCGCTACGAAGAAAATGCCGGGGTTTACGAAGACATCCGGCGCCGCGCACATGCGCGCGGCGACCGGTATTTCGAAGCGATCGCCACCCAGAATCTCGGTTTCATTGCGCATCGCCGGGGCGATGTGGTGCGGGCCGCGGCGCTGTACGAGAGTGTCCTCCCGTATATCGAGCGCGATCGCAATCCCGAGATGTACGCGGCACTGCTGGCCAGGCTCGGCTCGGCGCTGATCGCGCGCGGTGAGTTCGACCGCGCGCTGATGCTGCATTCCGAGGCGCTCGGCGTGTTCGCCGCGCGCGGCGACGACAGCCAGACGGCACGCGAGCTCGGCGCGCTCGCCTCGATCCAGTTCCGCACCGGCAGCGTCGAACGCGCGCTGGGCACGCTCGAAAGTGCGCTGCCGCTGTACGAAAGTTCTCGCGACCTGGAGGGCCAGGTGTCGGCATTGCGCCTCGCCGGCAACGCCGCCGCCGAACTTGGGCGACACAGCCTGGCCATCGAGTACCTGCGCTCGGCCGAGCGCCTCGATCGTCATGGAATCACCATCGATCGCACCCGCGTGCTGATCGCAAGGGAGTTGCGCCTGCTGGGCAACCTGCGCGGCGCGGAGGAACTGCTGGCGCAGGTGCTGCAGACGAAAAACGGTTCGGTGCGCGCCGACGCGCTGGCGGAGCGCGCGCAGTTGCGCATGCACCAGCAGCGGCATCGCGAAGCGCTGGATGATCTGCGCGCGGCGGACGCGCACTACGCGCAGCTCAAGCTCGACTTCGACCGCATCGACTCGAGCTCGGCGCTGGCGCTGGCCCTGCTGGACGCGGGCGATCTCGCCGGCGCCGGCAGCGCCGCCGACACCGCGGTGGCGATGGAGCGGCGCATTCGCGTCAAGGCGGCGAATCCCGAGATGCGCGCGCGCTTCCTGTCGGCGAGTTACGCGCCCTACGAAGCGCGCATCGAGGTGGACCTGGCGGCGGCGCCGGCCGACCGCGAAGCGGTGTGGCGTGCATTCCGCACCGCCGAAACCATCCGCGCACGTTCGCTCGCCGATCGGCTGACGCACTCGGCGCGCGGCGGCGCCACCCGGCGCGACGCCGAGATCGAGCGGCTGCGCCAGGTGATGACCGCGTTGCAGGTGGACCTCGAGAAACACGCACGCGCGAGTGATGTCGACGAAGACGCGCTGCTCGAGACGCGACGGCGTATCGATGCCACCCGGGCGCGGCTCGAGGCACGCATGCTGCGCCAGGACGGCGTTCAGGCGTCGAACCAGCTCGCCATCCCCGAGTCGCGGACCGCTGTGCAGACGGCGCTGCCCGATGACACGGCAGTACTGGCGTTTTTCGTCGGCGATCAACGTTCGCATGGCTGGCTGCTGACTCAACGTGAGCTGCGCCACAGCGTGTTGCCCGGGCGACGCGTACTCAACGAACTCGTGCACGCGGCAATTGCGCAGCAACGCAGCCCGGTCAAGTCGCCCGCGGCGAATGCCTTCACACCGCTGCTCGACACGCTGTTGCAGGGCGTGATCGCCAGGCGCCTGCTGATCCTGCCCGACGGCCCGTTGCACGGAATGCCGTTTGCCACCATCCCCATGCCTCGTGGCGCGCCGCGCGAATTGCTCATCGATCGGTTCGTGATTGCCGGTGCGCCGTCGCTCGCGGTGGCGCTGCACACCACGGCGCCGAACAGCAGTCCCGAAACGCTGGTCGCGGTGATTTCCGACCCGGTCTACACACCGGACGACCGGCGACTGACAGTGGCTGCGAGCGACGCCTCCCTGTTCCGCGGCGACGAAGGGCAACCGCGGCGTCTCGCGCGTCTTCCCTACTCGGCCCTCGAGGCGCGCGCCGTCATGCGCGCCTTCGACGGCGCCAGCATCATCGAGCTCAAGGGCTTCGACGCCACCGCGCGGCGCGTGATCGAGCTGCCATCGCAGGAGCTCGATGTGCTGCATTTCGCCACACACGCCGTGATCCGCGAGGACGCGCCCGAACAGTCCGCGCTGTTCCTCAGCGAATACGCGGCGGACGGCTCGCCCCTGCAGTCGGATCGCCTGACCGCCGATGACATCACGCGCAGCGGTCTGCGCGCGGACGTCGTGGTGCTGTCTGGCTGTGCCACCGGCGACGGCCGCGAGCTGCGTGGTGAAGGTGTGCTCGGCCTGACCTATGGCTTCCTGGCCAATGGTTCGCACACGGTGGTGGCCTCGTTGTGGCCCGTCGAAGACGCGCTCACCGCGCGCTTCATGGAAGAGTTCTACACGGCCTATCGCGCCTCGGGCCACGCGGCCGACGCGCTGCGAACCGCGCAATTGCGCGCCCGCAGCAAGTCCGGACCCACGGTCTGGGCGAGTTTCGTGGTGCGCTCCAACGGACTGCCCTGAACGGGCGCGCGCCGCCGGCGCGCAGCCTATCTACCTGACGCCTGTGTCGCGGTGCCGCGCGAGTCGCCTGGCTGCGACTTGCCTCAGGGTGCTCAAAACACGCCGGCCATTCGTTATAAGTGTCACGACTTCGCGATTTCTCCCACCTGCAGGCACATTCACGAAACTTTATTTTTCGCCGGACTTACTACAAACCCTGTCGACGAAATCGACGGTCAATTGCGGCACAATGCCTGTGCCAGTAAACACTTACCCCCGCCGCGGGGGGGTCCGCTTGCATGTCCTTGCGCGATCGCGTCGCTATAGATTTCCATCTGAATCCGCGGACCGGCGTAGTCACAGGTTTTTGCGCCGCCTGCGCGTTCATGATTGCCGGGTGCACTGGCGGATCGGGCCGGGAGCTTACCGAAGTTCTCTCCTCCGACCTGCCGGTCGGCACTGACGCGCCCGCGATTGCCGCACCGCAGCTGCAACCCGGCGTCTACCTGGTGGAGGTCCGCGAGCGCGACATCGACCTGCGCGTGGCAATCGAAGCGGCCGGCACACACATCGAACTCGAGGACGGCGTGCAGCGCCACGGGCTGCATGCCGAGGTAGTTAGACTGCGGCAACCCGCGAACCTGCGGATCCAGGCACGCAGCGTCGACTACGGCGGCAAGACCGGTGTGGCGCTGCTGCGGGTGTCGCGCTGGAAGTACCCCGTGGATGCCGCGCCAGGCGACCTCGAGAACGGCTACGCCGCATTCGGCGCCGGCGGCCGCGAGACCGCGCGCGGCGAACCCGCGGGCTGGGAACGCGCCGCGGAACAGCTGCGGCGCGCCAGCGCGCTGTTTGCCGGCGTTTCCGACGAAAACGCGCGCGCCCAGGCCGAGTACTCCCTCGGCAGCCTCGAATACCTGCTGCGCATGCAATGGCAGGCGGCAATCCGCGCCGCCGACACCGCCGCCGACGAATACGAATCGCTCGACGACCTGACCGGCTGGCACCGCGCCGGCGTGTTGCGCGCTTCCGCCGAGATCGAAATCGCCTCCGGCATGAGCGCCAGCTCGCAACGCGCCGAGCGCAGCGCACTGTTCGAGTCGATCGACAAGCGCCTGCGGGATGCGGCCACGTACTTCGGCGGACATGGCGCGCCGGTCGACGAGGCCTACGCCATCAACATGCGCGGCGTGGGCTTCTTCAGCGCCGGCGACGACGTGCGCGCGGCGGAATTCTTCGCGCAGGCGAGCCAGCTCGCGCGCCGCAACCATGACTCGACACTGCTGGTGAAGACGCTGAGCAATCTCGCCTGGATCCACCAGCGGCGCGGCGAGATCGCGCGCGCCGCCGGTGAATACGAAGCGCTGATGCCGCTGCTGGATCGCGATCGTGACGCCGACATGTACGCGACCACCATCACCAATTTCGGCCAGTGCCTGATCGCGCTGGGCGAATTCGACCGGGCCCTGTCGCTGCACACCCAGGCCCTCGAAGTATTCAGCGCCCGCGGCTTCGACGCGGATCGCGGCAGGCAACTCAACGCACTCGGCGGCCTGTACATCCGGGTCGGGGAACTCGAGCGAGCGCTCTCGACGCTGCGCGCGGCCATCGAGGTCCACGGTCGCGTCGGCTCAGGCGAGGCGCGCGCCGCTGCGTTGCGCATGGCGGGCAACGTCTCCGGCGCGCTCGGCGATCCACGCGCCGCGCTGGCATACCTGCGCGAGTCCATGGAACAGGACGTGCAGCCGGACGCCATGGCCCGAACCCGCGTGCTCATCGCGGCCCAGATGCGCGCGCTCGGGGACCTGCGCGGCGCCGAACGCGAGCTGGTCGAGGCACAACGCGACGGCAGCGAGCTGACGCGCGCGGATGCGCTCACCGAGCGGGCCCGCCTGCGCCGCGCGCAACGCGATTTCTCCGCCGCGCTCGCGGATGCGCGCGCCGCGGATGCCCTGTACGTGTCGTTGGGACTCGATTTCGACCGCATCGAAACCCACACGCTGATGTCGCAGTCGCTGGTCGCACTGGGTGACGCGGGCCAGGCGCTGGTCGCCGCCGATGCGGCGATCGCCATCGAGCAGCGCATCCGCGTCGGATCGGCCAACCCGGAATGGCGCGCCCGTTTTCTCGCCGAGAGGTATACGCCCTACGAGGCGCGCATCGCGGCGGAGCTCGCCAGCGGCGGCGACGATGCGGCCTGGCGCGCGTTCCGTACCACTGAAACAGTTCGTGCGCGCTCCCTTGCCGACCAGCTCGCGGCGCGCGAACACGGAGATGCAGCCGTTGCCGATCCGACCGGCAACGCCTTGCGCGCCCAGTTGACCGCGCAGCAGCTGCGCCTCGAGAGCCGCATGGACCGCGCCAACGCGGATCCGGCGGAGCTCAGCGAGTTGCGGCGCTCGATCGAAGAAATTCGCGCGCGCATCGATGCCAATTCACTGCGGCAGCAGGGCTCGCGCGGCCCGATCGCCGCCAGCGCGCGGATTCCCGATGACCTGCGCGAGGTGCAGAACGCCATCCCGGCCGACACGGCAGTGCTCGCCTACTTCGTCGGCGACGAAACCAGTCATGCCTGGGTTCTGACGCACGACACGCTCAAACACACGACCCTCGCGCGCCGAGCGGACATGCAGCGCACGGCGGATGCTTTCGTCGCGGCCAGCCGCAGCGGCATGGCGACACCCGCCTCACGCGATGCCGGCAGGAACCTCCTCGGCACATTGCTCGAACAGGTCACCGCGAAACGCCTGCTGGTGATCGCGGATGGCCCGCTCAACGGCGTGCCCTTCGCCGCCCTGCAGCTGCGTGCCACGACCGGATCCGGAATCCTGGTCGAGCGCTTCGTGATCGCCTACGCACCATCGCTGGCACTCGCCATGCACGCGCCGACGCAACCGTCCAGGGCAACTGCCCGCGTTGCCGTGATTTCGGATCCCGTGTACGCGCACGACGACAGCAGGCTGCGCCTCGCGACAGCGGGCGACGCGAGTTCGTTTCGCAGCGACGAGCAGCCGCGCGACAAGTTGACACGCCTGGCGTACTCCGCGCTCGAGGGACGCACCGTGGCGCGGGCGTTTGCCGGTCGCGACACGATCGAGATCAGCGGTTTCGACGCAACACCGAAGCGGGTGCTGGAGCTGCGATCGCAACCGTTGTCCGTGCTGCACTTCGCTACCCACGCGATGGTGCGACGCGATGCACCCGAGCAGTCCGCGCTCTACCTCAGTGAATACGGTGCCAGCGGCGTGGCCAATGCCGAGTCTCGGCTCACGGCGGACGAGATCTCGCGCACCGGTCTGCGCGCCGATCTCGTGGTGCTTTCCGCCTGTGCGACCGGCGACGGTGGCGCGGTACGCGGCGAGGGTGTCCTCGGCCTCACGTATGCATTTCTCGCGAACGGCTCGCGTTCCGTCGTGGCATCGCTGTGGCCCATACAGGATGCATCCACGGCGCGCTTCATGAAGGAATTCTACGACGCGTACCGCAAGACCGGCCGGGCAGCCGATGCCCTGCGCGCCGCCCAGCTACATGAGCGCAGCGGCGCTGCGTGGACCAGTTTCGTGGTCCGCGCCAATGAATTTCCCTGATTTCGTCAAAGGAGACCCCGATGTTCAAGTTCCCAGACAGCTTCCGCAGTTTCACAAGCCTGTGCCTCGTGGCGACCGCGCTCACGAGCATGACTGCAACTGCAGCCGATCCGAATCCGGCGGTCGCGCCCTGGCTCGGCAAGGAGATCACCATCACCGCGTCGTCGCTGGGTGATCACGTGCCCGCGGGCGCCAAGCTCACGCTGGTCTACGACGGCGAGGACGATGTGGTCCGCGTGTGCACGCGCTCGGTGCCGACCCGTCGCGCGGTATGGCGCATGGATTTCGCCATGCCCTGCATGGTGTCGCTCAATGTCGTGCCCGGCCAGCGTTACTGCTCGGCGGAAGACGTGAAGACCGGCGATGCCGAATTGCTCGCCACCTGCCATCGCCTGCGCAGTCATGACGTCGCGCTGCACCCGGCGGCCGCCAAGGGTGCTGTAGAACTGCACGATCTGATCGTGTTCCTGCTGCAACCCACTGCAGGCGAGGGACATTCGATCTCGATCCTGCTCGACTCGCCGTCGCGCGTCACGCATGCCGGACACATCATCGGCAACTCACCTTGACGAGCCATTCTCTTGCGCGGGGTTTTTTCACCATCCTCCTGCCTTTTGCGGCCTCGGCCGCACTGGCGGGGGGTCTCGCGCAGGCGAACGATCCAGGTATTTGCAGCGGTGCGCCGCAATGGGCGGTGAACGGACGACATGCGCCGGCGGCAGTCACCACCTATCTGGATACGCTGGCGGGCGATGTGCGATTCGATCTGCGCGATGCCTGCGCTTCCTGGGCGGGCACCTATTCCGACCGCCGGGACCGCGCCAACGATAGTTCGCGCGGCACTCCCGTACCGGCGCGTTTCATCGTTTTTCCCACGCCCGAAGTCAGCCTGCAGTCGCTTGCCGCGCTGCTCGAGCGAAACTCACACGTCTATAGCGTCGAACTCGCCAGCCGTTTCGTGGTCGCCTCGTTCGACCGCCGCACCTCGGCGCAGAAACTGCGGCAGGTCCTGTCCGACCCTTCGATCGACTACGCCGAGCCCGATTGCGATGGGCCGGATTTCCTCACCACTTCCATCGACCTGCTCGCCTTCGAGAGCGACGGGTCGGGTTGCTGGCAGCGTGCGGCGCGCACCACGTTTCCGAACGATCCCTGCATCGATGAATTGTGGGGTCACGCCAAGATCGGCTGGAATTCGAACATCGCGGCACGCTCATTGCCGCGCATCGTCGCGATACTGGATTCCGGCATCGATGCCGCACACGAGGATCTTTCGAGCAACGTGATGATCAACGTGGATCCGGGCGAACCACCGCGCTCCCAGGGCAGCCGCCTCAACGCGCGTTGCGCCACCAGCGGCCGTTGTTACCCGCACGGTACGGAAATGGCCGGCACGATCGGCGGCCGCATGGACAACGGCATCGGCGTGGCCGGGGTCGCACCCAACAGCCTGTTGTTGCCCATCGTCATCAGCCGCGTCGACCACGGCCTGCTGGCACGCCTGTCCACGATCGCCGAAGGCATCGATGCTGCGGTGCGCGGCGGCGCCGATGTCATCAATATCAGCGCGAAGTGGCCGGTCGACAGCCGCGCGATTTCGACGGCGATCTATGCCGCGGTCGGCGGCGATTCCTCGGGCCGGCGACTGGTGGTCACCGGCTACGCCACCAGCCTGCAGCGCGATGAATCCGTGCGGGAGTACTACCCCTCGCGGTATCGCTGCCTGGCCGGCGTCCTTGCTGCCGTGCCCACCGACATGCGCGGGCGCGATCTGTTCAATCCAGCGGGCCAGCCAACTGCGACGGACGGCCGGATTCAGGCACCCGGCGTGGACATCGTGGTGACAACGACCGAGAATTCCGAGCGAGGTTACGCCCTGTCCGAGGCAGCCGGTGCGTCCAGCGCCGCCGCCTACGTGTCAGGAGCAGTAGCCCTGGTCTGGGGCAGCCCGCCGCTGAACAAATGCGACGCCCAGCAGATAAAACAGTTGCTGTTCTGCAGGAGCAAGACCAGCGGCACGTCGCGGTATCCATGGATCAATGTCGATTTCCTCGGTGAACTTGGCAAAGTCGACGCAGGCGCTGACTGCCGCGCCGCCATGCAGGCGCTCGGCTGCACCTAACTACCCGCGCGCGGGGCACACCCCGTGAACGGCCTTTCCATCGAGGAAACCGCGAAAATCGTGGCCGCGGCGCTCGACGGTGACCGTCAGGCCGAATC
>Ga0190270_10000425_pt1 | contig 18369 bp, 14 predicted proteins | sample Popmic320T_FD_133748 | JGI IMG/M metagenome (GOLD analysis project Ga0190270, IMG submission 133748) | Populus adjacent soil microbial communities from riparian zone of Weber River, Utah, USA - 320 T | ecosystem: Environmental > Terrestrial > Soil > Riparian zone | place: USA: Utah | collected...
AACCGGGCGCAAGCGCGCATAAAACCATTTTTCAAATTTGAATCAGAGCGGCTCTCTCCCGTTCTCGCCTCGTTTGAGATCGTTGATAACAGCACGGGAAAAACAGTAACGCTGTCCGGGTTCCATGGAGGTGTCTGGGTAGCGTCCGGCGACATTGATTAGATAGGAGTCAGGTCATGAGAATCAACTTCATTCATAGCAAATCAATCGCGCAGTTAACGGTGTTGGCGCTGATAGCCGTTTGTTCGCTTCAACCGCCGGCCTGCGCGCATCCGGCCGGGATCAATACCGTCACTGCTCAAGATACACACATAGACCTGTACAAAAATGTCTGGATCAACCAAGGGCTGGCGCACGGGCAAACATTGCGTTACACCTGGGCCAACCTGAATGATCCAGACCCACTGAAGTGCGAGTTCGAGCCATTGCGCATCCGGGTCAAGCTGCTCGCCGCCGACGGTAGCGTGATCGCGCAGGCCGAAGCGGCGGCGGTCGGAGCGGGCCAATTTCAATCCTTCGATTTCGACCGCGACCGGATCAGCCTGCCTGGCGAAGCCGGAACGGGCCGTCTGCAAGCGCGGCTGGAGGTGACGGTGAGCGGGATTCACAGGATTACCGACATCACGCTCAAACGAGGAGTCATCGAAACATTCGAAGACACGGTGGAAGTCATTGATACATCAACCGGAGGGACAACCGTCGGCGTCAGCGGGAGAGCCGGAAATGATACCGTCACTTCATCAGGTGGAAATAATCTGTTCCTGATCGGAATTGGCCCCGGTCAAACGCTAATCGTGAGCGTGCTCAATCCACTCACGCCGCCGCCGCCGGGCGCCGATGGCCGGAAATATAAGATGCTGTTCGCGCCCCTGATCTTGAATGCGGATGGCCGAGTGATCGCGCAACGCGATGAGGTTGCCCTTGACCCGGGGGAGTTTCATTCCTTCGACTTCAAGCGCGCCGAACTGCCCCTGGCAGGCGCGCTTGGCGCGGACCGAGCGCAAGTACGCGTCGAAATTCGGCGGCGTTTCTTTCCAGGCATCTCATCACGCATCTCACAAGGCGAGCTTGATGGCGCCCCCGCCGCAGTGGAGATTTTCAAGGACAGCACGGGCAAGACTACGGTTCTGAACTCGCAAAAACCGAAGGAGATCGTCGTCGTCGGCTCAAAATAGCAACGACAATGTTTGCGCTCCATAGCCAATCAGGTTGAAAATGGCTAGTGGCCGGTGGTCAGAGAAGAGATCAAAACCGGTTACTAGCCACTATTGATTCGGGAAAGGCTATCGAGCAATGAGATTACCCACCATAGAAGGAACCATTCGCCGTCGCATCCTCGTCAACTATCGTGTTGATCCTGCAGTCATCCAGCGCCATTTGCCCTCCCGCTTCAGACCAAAGTTGTATGAAGGTCGCGCCGTCGCCGGCATCTGCCTGATCCGGCTTGAACACATCAGGCCAAAGATCTTACCGGCGTTCATCGGCATAAACAGCGAGAACGCCGCCCACCGCATCGCCGTATTGTGGGATGACGAGCAAGGCGTGACCCGCGAAGGCGTCTTCATCCCTCGCCGAGACACCGACTCCGAGATCAATTACCTGATGGGCGGCCGCATCTTTCCCGGCGAACACAACAAAGCGGCGTTCACAGTGCAGGAGTCGGAGACAGAGATCAGCTTCTCGATGGAGTCGCGAGACGGGGAGGTCAAAGTCGATCTGGCTGGGAGAATCTCCGATGCCTTGCCGAATTCATCTGTCTTCCCATCACTGTCGGCCGCGTCATCATTCTTTGAACCGGGGTCGTTGGGCTATTCGGTTACCGGCGACGCTCATCGTTTGGACGGCATTGAGCTCGAAACAAAAGAATGGCGCGTCGAGCCGTTGCAACTCGATCGAGTCAAGTCGAGCTTTTTCGCAGACGAGGAGAGGTTTCCGAAAGGGAGCGTGGAATTCGATCATGCGTTGATCATGAGAAACATCGCGCACGAATGGCATAGCGCGTCAGATTTATATGTTTAAGGCAAAAGGAGTCGAGCCATGAAGTTGACATGTCGGATGTTAGTTTCGCTCCCGGTCGCTCTTGTGATTGGTCTCTCAGCGCAAGTCGCCGGCCAGGAGAATAAGATCCCCGATCAGGCCAGGGCAATCCTTGAAAATGCCAGTCAGTTCGAGCTGTTGTCCATCGGGCATGATCCCTCTCCGAAAAATCCCACTGAGGAATTCCATAGATGGCCTGTCATAGGAAAAACAACAATCAAAGACCCGGATACCCGCAAGCGACTCGTCGCCGCGCTGGAGAAAGGGGTTGAGGAGAACAAAGGCGATATCATGAAGTGTTTCAATCCACGTCATGGCATCCGCGTCACCCACGGCGGGATGACGGCGGACTTCGTCATTTGTTTTGAGTGTTTTCAAGTAATGGCGTACGTCGCGGGAGGGAAGGGACAGCGCTTTCTTATCACCGACTCCCCGGCCCCTGTTTTCAACCAGACATTGCAGCACGCAAAGGTTCCATTGGCCAGGGAGCCGGAGAAGAAGAAATAATCAAGCTTTCCGTCAACTTCCGTCATCCTGCGTTCAAACTCATCCGTTTTGTGTCGATCAGCCCAACTTTGCTTGCATCCGGCGCAAATAGCAGAATAATCCCGACGTTGCCTCACGAACTATCGCTTCGCAAGCCAACCATCAGGAGGACAGATGGCTACATGCAAAGGATGTGGTCAGGAATTCACTCCCGCTTCCGGCACGAGCGGGCTTATGCCGTCCATTCCTATCGATACCTGCCCTGAATGCACAAATGCTGCGGAGGCGGCGTTTCACAGCCTATTGACCGAGGCGACGCCTCGAATCTTCATCACCCCAATCATCATCGCGATCAATCTCGTGGTCTTTGTGGCGATGCTGGCTACAGGCGTTTCGCTCTTCGCGCCACAGATCGATCAATTGCTCAAATGGGGCGCCGATTACGGCCCGCAGACGCTCGACAACGAATGGTGGCGTCTGTTGTCTTCGGTCTTCGTGCACATTGGGGCCCTGCATTTGTTGTTGAATATGTGGTGTTTGTGGAGTCTGGGGCGGCTGGCCGAGCGGATGTTCGGGAACTGGACTTTCCTCTCGATCTACCTGCTGAGCGGTCTGGGCGGCAGCCTGGCAAGCATGTCCTGGAATCCTGCAATTGTAAGCGCAGGCGCTTCGGGCGCGGTCTTCGGCGTGGCGGGCGCCTTAGTCGCCTTCTGGTATTTCGGGAAGATTGCGCTGCCGCGCTCGATTATCAAACGCGACTTCGTCAGCATTTTGACCTTCGTCGGCTACAACCTCGCTTTCGGTTTTGCGAAAGAGGGGGTGGATAATGCGGCGCACCTCGGCGGCTTGTTGGTCGGTTTGACGCTGGGCGCATTGCTGCATCGTCCGCTGCCGGCAACGACGGCCCCTTCACGATTGCGGATCGGCCTGATCTATGCTGGCGTCGCGTTGATATTGGTTCTGGTGGCGGCGTTCGCCCGAAAGACCCACGAACCCCTGATCAGTCACAATCGCGGTATCACGTACCTTGAAAACAAATTAAACGATCGCGCAATCGAAGAATTCAATCGCGCGATCGCATCCGATCCTGCTTTCGCGCTGGCGCACTATAATCTAGGCATCGCCTACCAGCGAAAGGAGAATTATGAGCAAGCGATTAATGCCTTTAAGAAATGCCTCGAACTAAACCCCGAGGTAAGCACGCGCGAGGTAGCCTACTACAATCTGGGGCGGGCTTACCTGCGGCTCTCTCGCAATGAAGAAGCGATCGGCGCCCTCAATCAATCCCTCCGGCTTAATTCGCAATACCCGGAGATACACTTCTACCTCGGCGTGGCTTATCGTAAAAAAGAACTTTATGACGAGGCCATCAAAGCTTTCAAACAATCGCTCAAACTGAAACCCGATCTGGTCGAGGCCCAGATCAATTTGGGGTTGGCGTATGACGAAAAGGGGTTTCACGACCAGGCCATCGCGGCTTATGAAGAGGCGCTCAAACTCAAACCTGAGGCGGAGGGAATACAAGAAAGGCTGAATGAACTCAAAGCCGAGCGAGCGCCTGCGGGGCCAGCCAGTCGTCACTGAATCGGACAGGGGTATTCGACCGCTTTCAATCCTTCGATCTCAACCGTGATGAGATCAACTCGCCGGGCGAAGACATAACTGGCCGTCTGCAAACGATGCCGGAGGCGACGGCGTCGCCCCAGAGCCGGCGCAAGCCTCGGCGAGCCAGGTCTCTCGCTTTGCGCCCTCGCGCTCGGACGCGCCTTGAAACAATTCCTCGATTCGCCGCCATCGCTCAGCCTTCATCCGCCGCTCCTCGATCTGACCCGCCCATCGCACAAAGTAAAGAAAAGACTGGTAACTGATACGAGAGTTTTTAAGCGCCTTGCCCGGGTTATTCAATAGCTGTGAACCATCTCACGCCCCCCCAGTGAACAGCTTTACAGCCGGCGCTCAAGCGTTGGGCTATCTTGCCTGTGTCAACAAGGAAGAGCGCCAGCGCGGCGTTCTGCGCAACTCGGGGCGCCGACAGCGCAACTCGCGACTAGGCGCCGAGTAGGAATGGAAACAATGAAACACAAAAGGAATCCAGCTATGAAAAACTCGAAATCGAAATTGATGATGGGCGTGAAAAGCCTGTGCGGCCTGGCGTTGCTGCTCGCCGGCCTGGCCGCAACTTCGCAAGCGCAAGTAGTGCTCGGCCAACCGTGGACGACCATCGGCGCCGCCGGCACGGTGGATGACGGCGAGGTCACCTACACCGGCCCGCTCGCTTATCTGGAGAGCGATGGCGCCGTTCTGCGCTACAACGTCGTGGCGGTGGAAGGGCTGTTCGCCACCGCAGGCCCGGCGCCGACGCGCACGATTCTGACGGCGCGCTTCCGCGACAATGGCGATAACAACCATGTCATCGTGCGGTTGAAATCACAGCGGCTGACCGGCCCAAACGCCGGCGACATCACGACGCTGATGACGATTGACAGCAACGACTATCCCGGCTCGTCGTCGTTCCAAACGCGCTCGATCTGGTGCGACGGCGGCGGCTTCAGCTTCGACTTTGTCAACCACGCTTACTTTGTCGAAGTGACAATGACGCGCACCGCTTTGCCGATCACGGCAGGTTTGGCGGCGATCCAGATCGGGCGCACGACCAATGGCTGTCTGGTGGCGCCTGGCATCTAAGTACGCCGGCGGAAATACGTTGGGGTTGATCGGGCGCAGCCGATGGCGCCTTTCTAGAGCGATTATCAGATCAGTGTACTGATTTATTCTTCGTCGCCGCAGCGACGGTTGAACTTAGGCCGCGTTTTAGGCCTAAGTTCAACCGTCGCTCCGCGACTGGAGATTTCTCCTACACTCGACTTTCCCGTACATGCAATCGCAATACGCTCTAAGTCGTGAACACATCTGAAAAGGAGTGAGGAAGATGAAACGATTATTGCTTACTGCCCTGGCCTGCTGTCTATGCGCGCTCACAACGCTGGCGCAGGAGCAGGCCGCGCCAGACCTCAGGCAATTAATGGCCGAGGCGCATAATCTCCGCGCGGAGTTGTTGCAACTTCAGATTGAATTCCAGGAATGGAAACTCAGCCATCTCGGACGCGAACTGCAACAAGTGCGCGACGAGCAGCAACGACTGGCGGACGAAGCGGTCTCGTTCGAGCAGGAACTCGCGGCGCTCGAGCAGCAGAACGGCGCCGCCGCAGGCGCCGCGCAAGAAGCCGTCAGCGAGGCGCAAGCCTTGCGCGCGTCGGGCGGCGCACGCGCGCAACGGCTGCGCGCTCGCCAGGAGTCGCTCCACCAGCGGCTGAACGAGTTGACCGCGCAATGGCAGCAGGAAGAAACACGCCGCCAAAAGCTCGCGCAACAAGCCCAGGGACTCAAGAAAGCCGCCTCAGCCCAATGATCAGAATGATCACGACCCGCAGAATCATTTCAGCGGAGAAGGGCTATGGGATGTTCCCTGGCTCCTCATTCAGGCGCCAGCCGCGCCGCCTCAACCTGGATCGCGACTAGTTGGGCTTTCAAAACGTCGAAGTATTCCAGCGCGCTGCGCCCGACGCGGCGGTCGGCGGCGCCGGCCATCTGCGACAGGCTGCTGAGTTGATCAATCAGCATCGGTTGCGGGTATGGGCCGGGCGCGGTGATGAGCCGGGCGCGAAGGGCTTGCAGTTTCGCAATCCTGTCCGCAGAGTCGTTTTGAGAGCCCAGGCGTTTGATGACCTCGTCAAGCTGCTGCGCGGCGCGGCGCGCCTCCCCCACCATTTCACGAATTTTGAGCAGGAGTTGCAACTGCTCCTGCAAATCGGCGACGGTCACTCCGTCTTTCTCCAGGCGCGGGTCGAGCCGAACATCGAGAGTTTGCGTTCTGCTCCATCCATCGCCGGAAAGTTTAAGCTGATACTTGCCTGGCGCGACCAGCGGTCCCCCGCCGTCGTAACGTAAATCCCAGGTGAACCGATTCGAGCCTACCTGTTTCGGCAACGTGCGGGGCAGTGTCGGCCCGGAGCGCGGCCCGCGCATCTCTTCGTCGCCGCCCGAAGTTGCGCCGCGTTCACTCTGAGCGGCGAACTGGCCCACAGCCTGACTGGCCGCCTGGCTGGATAGGTTGCGAACGACTTTGCCGCTTTCGTCCAACACTTCAAGCCTCAATTCACCAGCCGGTTCCGTAGTCAGGTAGTAATCCACATGCGCGCCCGCCGGCGGATGGTCAGGCGAACCAGGGCCGCCCATCGCCGCATAGCGCGTCCGGTATGCCGGGCGAGGCTTGAAGAGATGCGCCGCAGAGGCTTGCGCCGCGTCGGCGATCTGATGCAGCGGCGTGACGTTGTCCAAAATCCAAAAAGCTCTTCCCATTGTCGAAATCGCCAGATCCTGGCGGTGAACGCGGATGTCGGTCACCGGCGTGATCGGTAGGTTGAGCTGGAACGATTGCCACTGCCTGCCGTTGTCGAACGAGATGAACATTCCGAACTCGGTCCCGGCGTATAACAGTCCTTCACGGTCGGGGTCTTCGCGCACGACGCGTGTGGGGTAGTCGGCCGGGATGCCGTTTCGCCCGTCAGTCAGCCGCGTCCATGTCGCGCCGTAATCGTTGGTCAGATAGATGTAAGGCTGCCAGTCGTCGAGCAGGTAGCGGTAGACGGCCAGATAGGCCGATCCCTTGCGATGCGGCGACGGTTCAATGTTCTGCACGCGCCCGCCGGGCGGCAATCCCTGCGGCGTGACCTTCCGCCAGGTTTTGCCGTTGTCGCGCGAAACATGCGCTGGCCCGTCGTTCGCGCCTGCCCATAATACGCCCGGTTCGAGCGTCGATTCGCGGAAGGCGTAGATCGTGCTGTAGACCTCTTCTCCTGTGATGTCGCGCGTAATCGGCGCGCCGGAGATCACCTGCTTGTCGGGTTCGTTGGCGGTCAGGTCAGGGCTGACGACCTCCCAGGTCACGCCTTCGTCGACGGATCGATGCGCAACGTGCGAGCAATGGTAGATCACCCGCGGGTCATGGGGCGAAATCTCCATTGGAGAGACGCGCTGAAAGCGGTAGCGAATGTCTTTCGGGTTATGGCCGTAACGGTTCTGCGGATAGACCCAGTAGCTAGACGTCTGCCCGGTCTCGAAATTCGCGCGATAAAACTCGCCTTTGCACGCGCCATAAACGACGTTGGGATTTCGCGGATGCGGGATGATGGGCCCCGTCTCGCAACCCGGGCCCTGCCGCCACATTTGGATCGGGTCATCCACGCGCTCCGTCGACGGCGGCAGGCTCGGCACAATCAGCGTCGAGTTGTCCTGCTGGGCGCCGTAGACGCGGTATGGGAACTGGTTGTCAACCGCGATCTGATAAATCTCGGCCGTCGGCTGGTTGTAGATGGTTGACCAACTCCGCCCGCCGTTCAGCGTGACGTTCGCGCCACCGTCGTTCGACTGAATGAAGATCTCCGGGTTATCAGGGTTGATCCACATCCCATGATTGTCGCCATGCGGCGTCGGCAGCGTGTTAAAGGTCTTGCCGCCGTCGGTGGATTTATAGAAGCGCAGATTGTTGACGTAGACCGTGTCGGGGTTCTTCGGGTCGGCGTCAATGTAAGTGTAATAGAAAGGCCGCGCGATCAGGCCCGCCGTCTTGTTGATGAGCGTCCAGCTTGAGCCCGCGTCGTCCGATCGGTAGACGCCGCCCGCCCCGTCCGACGCTTCGATGATCGCGTAGACCCGCTTCGGGTCGGCGGCGCTGAGGTCCACGTCGACCTTGCCAATCAACCCCTGCGGCAACCCTTTGTCCAGATGCTTCCACGTCTCGCCGCCGTCCGTGGTTTTGTAAATGCCGCACTCCGCGGCCGGGCCGCCGCTGATAATCGTCCACGGCTTTCGTTCGGCGCGCCACGCTCCGGCGTAAATCTCGTTCGGATCGGAAGGGTTCATCGCCAGCGACACCGCGCCGGTGTGGTCATTGATGAAGAGGACTTTCAGCCACGTCTTTCCGCCATCTCTGGTGCGGAAGACGCCGCGTTCGGCGTTTGCGCCGAACGGCTGCCCCAACACCGCGACGAAGGCCACGTTGGCGTCACGCGGATCCACGCGCAGCGAACCGATCTGCCCGACGTCGCGCAGACCGACGTGTGTCCAAGTCTTGCCCGCGTCGGTCGATTTGTAGACGCCGCGACCCAGAATCACATTGCTGCGGATAGCCGCGCTTCCCGTGCCGACATAAATCACGTTCGGGTCGGATTCGGCCACGGCAATCGCGCCTATCGAGGCCGTCTCGAAGAAGCCGTCCGAGACGTTCTGCCAGATCTGCCCGGCGTCGGTAGTCTTCCAGACGCCGCCGCCGGTCGCGCCCATATAAAACGTGTGCGCCTGCCTGCGATGCCCGGCGACCGCCGTCACGCGACCGCCGCGATGCGGGCCGATGTTGCGGTAGCGCAACCCCTGAAAAAGCTTCGGGTCGATTTGTGCGGACGCATTTTGCGGCGCGGAGAGAATGCGAATGCCGGAGAGGGCGCCGAGCAGCACGAGAAAGACAGCCAGCGCGATGCCCGGCCCCGGCCACATACGAAGCGGTTTCGCCATCATCTGAATCCTCCTGATTGAAGATGCTGATACTGCGCCTGGTCACAATATGATCTTTTTGCCGTGGTGAGAAGAGCGGATGCGAGGGCGCTCGAAGCGCCGAATCGGTTCTCCGGTCCAGCGCCCGTTTTGTCAGCGGCCTCGGGCCGGATTGGCCGCCTCTCAACAATGCCTGGGGCCGACGCATTGACAATGCTTGACCTCTATCATCGGCGGAATTTATGATGCTGTCTTATTACCTCCGATCTCGTTGATCTCCTACTTTTCACACATTTTCACCACGAAGGAGCGCGCAACATCTTTATGGCCCAACCAAACTCGTCCCCGGAAACCGCGAAAACAATCTGGTACAACGGAAGAATGATCGATTGGGACGACGCGAAGATCCACATCATGTCGCATGTGGTTCATTACGGCTCGTCACTGTTCGAAGGCATTCGCTGTTACTCGACGGCGCAAGGCCCAGCCGTCTTCCGATTGCGCGAGCACATCCAGCGGCTGCATGACTCCTGTAAAATCTACCGCACGGAGCTCGAATATTCGGTCGATAAGCTGGTCGAGGCCTGTCTGGAGGTCGTTCGCGTCAACGGTTTCAAGGAATGCTATCTGCGCCCCGTGGTCTTCCGAGGCTACGGCCCGTTCGGCGTCTATCCGCTCAACAACCCGGTCGAGGTTTACATCGCCAGCTTTGTCTGGGGCAAATACCTCGGCCAGGATTCGATTGACCAGGGCGTCGACGTGTGCGTGTCGAGTTGGGCGCGGATGCACAACAACACGATTCCGCCCTCTGCCAAATCGGCCGCGAACTACATGAACTCGCAATTGATCAAGATGGAGGCGGTCGCCAACGGCTTCGTCGAAGGCATCGCGCTCGACACCTACGGCAACGTCAGCGAAGGCAGCGGCGAAAATCTCTTCCTGATCCGTCAGGGGGCGCTCTACACCCCGCCGCTCAGCAGCGCCGTCCTGCCTGGCATCACCCGCGATTCGGTCATGCAGATCGCGCGCGACCTGGGCTACGAAGTCCGCGAACAGGTCATCCCGCGCGCCGCGCTCTACGTCGCCGACGAGGTCTTTTTCACCGGCACCGCCGCCGAGATCACGCCCATTCGCAGCATTGACCGCGCCAAGGTCGGCAACGGAAAACGCGGCCCCATCACCGAGCAGCTGCAAAACGAATTCTACGCCATCACTTCGGGCGAGAAAGAAGCGCCGGGGGATTGGCTGGCGTTTGTGAACAAATAACGGTTTGGCGTAATCTCTGCGCTCTAAATCAGGCCATTCAATATTGGGGCGCCGGTCCAGTACCGCGCGCGTAAGCAAGCGGCAGACTTATGAGATAGCCGCTTGCTTACGCGCGCGGTACTGTTAGAACTCGGCGCTTTGATATGGAGCAATACGGGAAATTCGGAGACCCTGTATTTCCTGTGCAAATAGCGTCATGCCCAGCACTCTTTCGCCCGGCCAACTGGCCAGACAAGCGGAACGCGAACTGAAAGCCGCAGCCAACGTCCACACGGCCAGGCAGGCAAAATTCTATTTCAAACCCGGCGAAGAAGTCTGGGTCTTAGGCGTCGACGCTCCCGCCCAGCGGCGGACCGCGGGCGGTCTTTTCCAACGCGTTCGAGGCGATTGGGAGATTACCGAGGCGGTTGAGTTCTGCGACCTCCTGATCAGACGGCGCGAGATGGAGTTGAAGAACGCGGGAATATTCCTGCTCGCCCGTTACCAGAAATCCTTTGACAAAAGTCTTCTACGAAATGTCGAAAGCTGGCTCGCGAACGACTATTGCGCCAACTGGGCGGCGACCGACGCGCTCTGCGGCGAAGTATTGGGGCCGCTGATCCGCCGAAATCCCGCCTTGACCCCAAGGCTGAAGAACTGGACCGGCAGACGCAATCTGTGGCTGCGCCGGGCGTCAGCCGTAGGCATAATTCATTCCGCGCGGCGCGGCGAGCAGTTGGACGACGCCTACGCGATCGCCGAGTCACTGTTCAAATACCCCGAAGACCTTATTCACAAAGCCACGGGCTGGATGCTGCGCGAGGCCGGAAAGCCCGATCCCGCCCGGCTCGAAGGCTTTTTGCTGGAACACGGCCCCAAAATCCCCCGAACGACCCTGCGATACGCGATCGAGAGATTCCCGCCGGAGAAGCGAAAGACGTTGCTGGAAAAGCCGAAGGGGGAGTATAGTGCGCTGGCAAAAGGGACGAGCGCAGGCGCGGCATAAAACAGCCGTGTTCAGTGAGCCCTCCACCCCCACAGGAGGAATTAATGGCCAATCGCAATTTATATGACTCCATTATGACGGTGGAGCCGATTGATCGATCCGGGATAACGGAACTCGTCGTCCAACGCATTAAGGAATTACTGGGGCGAGGGGAATTGAAAGCGGGAAGCCGGTTGCCTCCGGAACGCGAACTGGCCGACATGCTTCACATCAGCCGCCCCAGTTTGCGCACCGCCTTGAAAGCCCTGTCAGTGATGGGCGTCATTCACGCGAAGCCGGGCGCAGGGACCTACATTGCCAAATCGCTGCCGGAAGTCTTCACCGAGCCGATGCATTTTATGACGCTGATCAACAACACCAGCGTCGAAGAGCTTTTCGAGGCCCGACTGATCATCGAGGCCGGCTTGGCCGAACTCGCCGCCGAACGGGCCACAGAGTCCGACATCGCCGACTTGATTGAGGAAGTCGAGGAGATGAAAGCGAACACCGGCGACCCCGAAGAGTTTCTCAAACATGACGTGCGCTTCCATCAGGCGATGGCCCGCGCCGCGAATAACAAATTAATGAGCGGCGTGATGGACACCGTGGCTGAACTGCTTTTTCATATCCGCCGCCAGAATGTCGCCCAGGCGAAAGATCTCGAAGAGGCCATCGAATGGCACGAAAAGATCATCGCCGCCATGCGTAAACACGACCCGAAGCGCGCCAAAGAGACCCTCTCGGGCCACTTGCGCGCGGCTCAATCGGCGTGGGCCCGCGAGCACAGGCTGGAAAGTAACGGCAAGGTTGAGGAAGGCGATACGGCTGGCGGAAAGAAGGCGCGCGGAAAATAAGAGGTCTGGTAAAAATTCCAGCGCCAAGACCGATATTGGTTATTATATTAATTCGAGTACGAGTCATATCAGGTCGCACTGTTGACGGGCGAAGGCGCTGAAAGACGAAGCCAGGATATATTCCGGGCTAAAGGAACAGGCTCAGGCCGATCCATTGATTTGTTGCTGCCGGCCGGAACTCTGGCGCCAGGCGATTATGAATTGAGACTCGAGGGGTATGCGTTCTACGGGACACTTGAAGAGACAGGAGATAATTACTATTTGAGTGTCAGGAGATAGTCATTAGACCAGAACAGATTTTTCCATTCCCACCTCAGCTCACACTTCCGTGAAATACTTTTCCGATTTTTACATCAGTTATTGGAGTGGGATTTGAGCAGGGCCCGCAGCGCCCGGTCTCAAAGCTATCCAACGCCCAGGTTGACCGACGACACACGTCTCGAAGCGGATCATCCGCCATGCTCCGTCGCATTCGTGAAAATCCGTGGTTAATTCCCGGGTAGTTAGAAGCCATCTCATAAATAGGACCTCAATAAAATGAGGAGTGTGCAAATTTAAGGCTAGTGGGATCAATGGTTTTAGGTTACGAAAGCAGGTTTACCGCGGAGACGCCGCGGACCGCTGAGGCAACGCAGAGAGGCAGGGTCTAGCTTAATCTCTGCGTCTCATCCGCGCTCTTCGGCCTCTCCGTGGTGAACCTGCTTTGTTCATTCTGCGTTCTTGAAAGCGCTGACAGTAAACAACTTCAATTTGCGCGCTCTTCAATAAAATGAAGACAGTGCAATTTTAAACTGAATACAATCAACTGCTTACTACGAATCCCGCGCATAAATCAGGAGGCGCCTGGGTACGCATCGCTTCCAGCGTGCAGTCTCGGACACTTGCACAATCGTTTTTCAATGCGCTCCCTGCCGAGACTGCACGCTGGAAGCGATGCGTACCCAGGTTTGCGCCAATCAATGTGTTGATTGCAATGGGTTTTCATGGCTTGGCGTCTACCCAGTTCTCTCCGACTCCGATCTCGACAATCAGCGGCGAGTCAATCTTCGCGGCGTTCTCCATCGCGGCTTTCACAACTTGGCTGGTTTTTTCGACCTCCTGCTTCGGGACCTCGAAGACCAGCTCGTCGTGAACCTGCAGGATCATTCGCGCCTTCAGTTTTTCGCGGCGTAGACTTTCAGCCACGCGCAGCATCGCCAGTTTGACTATGTCGGAGGCGGAACCTTGCATCGGCATGTTGATGGCTTCGCGTTCGGCGCGCGCGCGCGCGGCGCCTTTGCCTTCAAGGTCGGGCACAGATCGTTTGCGTCCGAAGATTGAGCGAACCTCGCAGCCGTTTTCGCGCGCGCGGTCGGGCAATTCGTCCATATATTTTTTGACGCCGGCGTAGGTCCGATAGTATTCGTCAATGACCTTCTTCGCCTCGTTGCGCGAAATGCCCACGCGCTGCGCCAGCCCGAACGGACCGATGACGTAGGCGATCCCGAAGTTGACGATCTTCGCTTTGCGCCGCGCATCCTTCATTTCTTCCGCGGTCTTCGCATTGAAGACCGCGGCGGCGGTGTGTGCGTGAATGTCTTCGCCTTTTCGGAAGGTTTCGAGCATCACCTCGTCTTTCGTCACATGCGCGAGCAGACGCAGTTCGATCTGCGAATAGTCGGCCGAGAGCAGAACGTGCCCGTCCGCAGGGATGAACGCGCGGCGGATGCGGCGGCCCATCTCGGTGCGGATCGGGATGTTCTGAAGATTCGGATTAACCGACGAGAGTCTTCCCGTCGCCGCTATAGTCTGATTGAGCGTGGTGTGGATGCGCCCGTCAGCCGGGTTGATCAACTGTGGGAACGCGTCGACATATGTGCTTTTGAGCTTCGCCAATTCACGGTGCTCGATGATCAGTCTCGGCAATTCGTATTTTTCGGCCAATTCGTCCAACACGTCGCGGCTGGTCGCGATCTTCCCCGTGGCCGTGCGGCGCGAGACCTGGTAATTCAGCTCCTCGAAAATCTCGCCGAGCTGCTGCGGCGAGCCGATGTTGAATTCGCGCCCGGCCAACGCGTAAATCTTCTTCGAGAGCTTCTCCAGTTCTTTCTCCATCTCGACCGAAAGCTTTTCCAGCACGCCGGTCGAGACGCGGAACCCGGCTTCTTCAATTTCGTAAAGCAGCGGGACGAGCGGCATCTCGATTTTCCGGTAGACGAAGTCCAGCTTCTCCTGCTGAAAATCGTATTGAATCTTGTCCTCCAGAATCCGCGCGTTCAAGACGTCGGCCAGACGCCCTGTCGCGTCGGCGTATTGGGCGATCGTCGACTCCTCGCCGGTCGTGATCGAATGATCGAGGTATTCGCTCGCCAGTTGCGGCAGTTCGTATTTCGTGCGGTCGGATTCGAGCAGGTAAGCCTGCATCATCGTGTCGTCGGTCACATTTTCCAGTTCGACGCCGAGGCCGTTGAGCAGCCGCGTCGCGCTCTTCAGGTCGTGCGTGGATTTTTCGATCAGGCCATTGCCGAAAACGTCTTTGAGCAGATTTACAGCCTCTTTGGGGTCGTCGCAGTTCTCGAAATCGAAATATTCGGCCGAACCTGACGAAGTCGAAAACGCCGTCACGCCGAGCTTGCCGGATTCGGTTTCGGACAATGCGAACGCGAACTGCTCGCGGTCGTAAAAGGTTTTGACCAGCTGGCGTAGATCCTCGACCTTCGTGATGAGGCGGTATGATGACGCGCCGCCGGATTTATTCGCCGCCGCCGCTTCGCCCGGTTTCGCGCCGCCCTTGAACTCCTGTTTCAATTGAGCGAATTCGAGTTCGTTGAACAACTCGTAGGCCAGCTTCTGGTCAGGCTCTTCGACGATCAACGCCTCCAGGTCGAGTTTGATCGGGACGTTGAGATCAATGCGCGCAAGTTCGCGTGAGAAGCGAATCTGATCGGCGTGATCGCGCAGCGATTCGCGATAGGTCTTCTTCTTGACCTGTTCCCAATTTGCGAGCGCGTTATCGATTGTGCCGAACTCCGTGAGCAGCGAGGCCGCGCCTTTTTCGCCGATTCCGGGCGCGCCGGGAATGCCGTCCACTGCGTCGCCCATCAACCCAAGCCAGTCGATGATCTGATCAGGTCGCACGCCGTATTTGGCCTTCACGCCGGCCTCGTTGAGCAGGTTCTCGCCGTTCTTGTCCACGCGAAGCATGAGCACGTCGTCGTCTCGCACCAACTGGCTGAGGTCTTTGTCGTTCGTGACGACGACCGTTTGCAGGCCGGCTTCGGTGGCCTGTCTGGCGAGCGCGCCCATAATGTCGTCGGCTTCGTAGCGGGGGATGCGCAGCACGGGCACGCGCAGCGCTTCGCAAACGCGCAGGATGAATGGCAGTTGCGCCACCAGATCTTCGGGCATATCAGGACGGTGAGCCTTGTAATCGGCGAACTGTTCCTGGCGAAAGGTCATTTCCTTCGAGTCGAGCACGACGCCTAGGTAATCGGGGCGGTGATCCTTCATCAATTTGCGCAGCGTCACCGTGAAGCCGTATGTGGAGTTGGTCGGCAGACCTTTAGAATTCGACAACCCGCGAATTGCGTAATAGGACCGAAAAATGTTTGACATTCCGTCAACCAGGAAGAGGCGTTTTTTGTTTGGCATGGCTCGAATTATCGTTGAGCCGAAGAGAGGGGGTCAAGATGAATGATTTGCGGTTTGGATTGAGCTATCATGAACTATCAATGGGGCGCTCAGTAAAGCTTGACGATCCCGGTTTGAGGACATAGGCTATCGCCTCTTTATATTTGTCAATGTTTGCTTATAGACAAACGATGAGCCTTATTACGCTACAACCCCGCCTTGTTCCATTTTGCCAGGCGACCGAGAGGCGCCGATGTAGCGGCTGTCACAGCTAAATCTGTCGTTCCATATCCCAACGACGATCTGTCAACTCATAAATTTGTAAGGAGAAAGTCATGGCATTACGCATTGGTGAAGTCGTTCCTGATTTCAGCGCGGAGACTACAGAAGGCCCGATCAACAGCTTCCACGAATGGATCGGCGAGGGTTGGGTTATCCTCTTCTCGCACCCGAAGGACTTCACCCCGGTCTGCACCACGGAACTCGGCTATATGGCCAAGCTCAAACCCGAATTCGAGAAGCGCGGCGTCAAGGTCCTTGGCCTTAGCGTCGACCCGGTTGATTCTCACAAGAAGTGGGCTAAGGACATCGAGGAGACGCAGGGCGCGGCGCTCAATTTTCCTGTAATCGCGGATTCCGAGCAGAAGGTCGCGCGGCTCTACGACATGATCCACCCGGAAGTGAGCGACGTCTTCACCGTCCGGACGGTCTACGTCATCGGGCCGGACAAGAAGGTGAAAGCGATGATCACTTACCCGGCGAGCACGGGCCGCAATTTCGACGAAATCCTGCGGGTCGTGGACTCGATCCAACTGACGTCCAAATACAGCGTGGCGACGCCGGTCAACTGGAAACAGGGCGAAGATTGCATCATCGTCCCGGCGCTCTCCGACGAAGCGGCCAAGGAGAAATTCCCCGGCGGTTGGAAGACCCTGAAGCCTTATCTGCGCATCGTTCCGCAGCCAGGGAAGTGAAGAGAGACAAGGAGACAAGGAGAAGGGGAGACAAGGAGAAAGAGAGAACCTGATCTCTCCTCGTCTCCTCGTCTCCTTGTCCCCCACTCTCCTTGTCTCCTTGTCTTCTATCACACCGTCTTCGTCACCTTCGACAGTGACCTCGGTTGGTCGGGAGTCAATCCTTTGGCCTCGGCCAGGAGCGCGGCGAAGATTTGGGCGGGAATGATGTATGGGATCGGCGAGAGCGATTCTGCGCTGCGTTCAGGGATTCTGATTTGACGCGACGCCGATTTGAGCGCGGACGGCTCGCTGGAGATCACAATCGTCTCGGCGCCGAGTCCCTGCAACTTTTCCAACAACTCTCTGGTTCCTTTCAGCGTCGGCCCGGGCGGCGCGAAGACGAAGACCGGGAAGCCAGGGTCAATCATAGCGATCGGGCCGTGCAAGAAATCGGCGCCGGAAAATCTTTCGGCCACCACATAGCAGGTTTCCATCAGCTTGATAGCGAATTCGAAAGCGTTGGCGTAATTCAACCCTCTGCCTACGACGACGCATTGCTCCATAAACGCGTACCTTTCGACAATTTCGGTGATGCGGGGCTGGAGCGTGAGCGAGGCCGCCGCCAGTTCAGGCAGTCGTTCGACTTCGGTCTTGTGGCCGTTTCCGCTCAAGGCGTTGGCGAGCAGGTGAAATATCAGCAACTGCCCCGTATAGGTCTTGGTGGCGGCCACGCTGCGTTCGCGCCCGGCGTGGATCAGGAATGTTTCGTCGGCCAGCTTCGCCATCGAGGATTCGGCCTCGTTCGTGATGGCCAGCGTCGTCGCGCCGCAGCGCTTCGAGTTTTCGAGCGTCAGGTTGATGTCGGTGCCCTCGCCCGATTGCGAAATGCCGACGACCAGCGCGCCGCGCAAGTCCATTCTGGTTTTATAAAGCGTGTGGATCGCCGGCGCCGCGAGCGAGACCGGGATGCCCGTCGTCATCTCGATCAGGTAGCGCCCGAAGATCGCGGCGTTGTCGGAACTGCCGCGGGCGACGAGCACGATCAGCCGCGGGCGAGCGGCTTTCAAACCCGCCGCGAAGACCTCGATCTTTTTCGATTCGCGCTTGATCGTCCGCTCGATCGCGGCGGGTTGTTGATGGATTTCATCTAACATCAAAGACATAAAAAAATCTCCTGGATCATGAAAATGGGACTTATAGGACTTATGGGACCTAATAAAACATATAAGTCCCATAGGTCCCATAAGTCCTATAAGTCCCATTGCCTGGCGTCACAGGGCGCTTTTCACTCTTTCGATGAACCGGGCAAGTTCTCCGCGCAGCAGCCCTTGATTGAGCGTCACGCCGATCATCTCGGTCGCGCCCTGCAATTCGGCCAGCCTTCGCCCCATCAATTCGAGGTCGAGGTCGACGGCGCCGGCCCGCCGTTGAAACAGCGGTTTGAACACGCCGTCGTCGTAAACCCGCGCCCAGACGCGCAAGCCCTGGCGGGCGCGTTCGTCGTAAAGCAGATTCAGCGCGCGGTCGAACGATTGCTGTGGATTGTAATTGCGCCAGTCCCAGGCGTAATCGGCGGCTGTCGCGATCGGAAGCATCGAAACTCGCGGCCCACGCGCGGCAGTTGCGATGAATCCTCCGGCGTCATCGC
>Ga0190270_10000426_pt1 | contig 18352 bp, 12 predicted proteins | sample Popmic320T_FD_133748 | JGI IMG/M metagenome (GOLD analysis project Ga0190270, IMG submission 133748) | Populus adjacent soil microbial communities from riparian zone of Weber River, Utah, USA - 320 T | ecosystem: Environmental > Terrestrial > Soil > Riparian zone | place: USA: Utah | collected...
CCGCGGCCGACTCCGGGTCGAACTGGCCGCGCAGATGATGCAACCCGAACCCGTTGGCACCGAACGTCAAATGCCGGCGACGTTTCGCTTCCCGTTCTTGCTTCTCGAGCAGTTTCGCCTCACGCCGGTCGGCGCCGTCCGGGTCGATGACCTCGAACAACCGGCGACCCAACCCGGCCACCTCGGCTGGATCAAAATCCCGACACCACTCGATCAACTGCCGCTCCGCCCGCTGCAGCGCCTCGACCCCCAGGCTGGACGGCAGCATGTCCATTGCCTTCACGATCACCTGGGCGTGCGCCCGGGAAATGTCACCGGCCGCCAACGCCTCCCGCGTCAGCTCCGGCGGTCCGGCCAACGCCGCCGCCAACACCATGTGTTGCTTCGCCACCCCCGGCGCCAATTTGAGCTCGCGACGTAGCCACGCTTGCGTCGACGCCCCACCGGCTCGCTTGGACAACTCCCGTCGATCAGCCTCCGCGACGAGGCGGGCCGACAGCTCCGCGAGCCGACCCTCACACCGGTGCACCTCGCTGACCAGCTCGGCCACCGCGTCGTCCGACAACGACCACAACGCCACATCGGCCACGCCATCCAGCGCGTCACCGATCGCCCCAAGCGCCCCGGCCACCGGATGCAGGTGCTCCGGCACCTCCCCCAAAACCGTCATACCCCAAACGCTAAACCACCCCACCGACAAAACCAGCCGGAAAAGCAGCCCACCGACAGACCGAATTCAGAAACCTTTACCAGCGGTGTAACGCGAATTATCCACAGCCATTTCACGCCATGGCTTTTCCACAGATTCCACGCCGAAACTTGCGTTGGCGGCGCTGCGGGCAGGAACTGTCAGACGGTACGGGTAGGCAGGAGGAACCAGATTCTCCACCGAAGGAGGACCTCATGCGCTGGTCGAACCTCGAGACGACCCAGCCGCGCCTGGCCGACCTCGGGCGACGACGCCTCATCGAGCCCGGCGTGGTGCTCGTCGCCACCATCCGGCGCGACGGCACGCCGCGACTGAGCCCGGTCGAACCGTTCGTGATGGACGGCGAGCTGTGGCTGTCGATGTTGTGGCTGTCGACGAAGGCCCGCGACCTCGCCCGCGACCCGCGGATCCTCGTACACAGCGTGATCACCAACCGCGATGGCGGGGAAGGCGAATACAAGGTACGCGGGATGGCCCGAGCAACCGACGATCCTGCCGTACAACGCCGTTATGCGAAGGCAGTCGCGCGCGACCTCGGTTGGGAGCCGGAGCCTGGGCGATTCCACCTGTTCGCCATCGACATCGACGAGATCACGTTCATCCGGTACGACGACGCCACTGGCGATCAGTACGTGTGCCGCTGGCCCGAGGGTCGCGAGTTCGTACGCCGCGGCACCTCCGCCACGTCGGTCGGCGACCCCGAGCCACGTCACGAACTGCTCGACGCGTGACCGCATCAGACGATGCCATCTTGACTCGCTCGAACATGTGTTCGATCATCGAGGGATGGGCTACAACAACCCACCGATGCCGTGGTCGGAGCTGGAGCGCAAGCTGTCCGGCCGCTGGCGTCCCGGCGACCCTCCGCCCGGCGTCGACGGCGGCGATGGCCCGGCCTGGTCGCGCCGGCGCCCGCCCTACGACCCTGCACCCCAAGACCAGCCGAAGCCGCCGGACGGTCCGGTGGTGCCGTACGCCGAGCTCCACTGTCACTCCAACTACAGCTTCCTCGACGGCGCCAACAGCCCCGAGGACCTCGTCGGAGAGGCCATCAACCATGGCCTACACGGCCTGGCCCTGACCGACCACGACGGGTTCTACGGCGTGTCGCGGCTGGCCGAGGCGGCCGAGGCCAACGCCGATAAGCACCGGTTGGCCACCATCTACGGCGCCGAGCTCTCACTCGATCTAAGCCAGCCGCAAAACGGCATCGCCGACCCGGACGGCAGCCACCTGCTGGTCTTGGCCGAACGCGAAGAGGGCTATCACCGGCTGGCCGGGGCGATCACCGAGGCCCAGCTCCGTGGCGACGAGAAGGGCCGGCCGGTCTACACCCTCGAGAAGCTGGCCGCCGACAGCGGCGGGCATTGGCTGATCCTCACCGGTTGCCGCAAGGGCCTGGTCCGCCAGGCGCTGGGGGCCCACGGCCCGGGGGCCGCAGCCGCCGAGCTGGACCGGCTGGCCGCGTTGTTCGGCCGCGACCACGTGGTGGTGGAGCTGTTCGACCACGGCCATCCGCGCGACACCACCGACAACGACGCTCTGGCCGGCCTCGCCGCCGAGAGCGGCCTGCCGGTGATCGCCACCAACAACGTCCACTACGCCAAACCCGCCGGCCGCAAGCTGGCCAGCGTCCTCGCCGCGATCCGAGCCCGGCGCAGCCTGGACGAGATGGACGGCTGGCTGCCGGCGTCGGGTGGCGCGCATCTGCGATCGGGTGCGGAGATGGCCGCTCGGTTCGCGCGCTACCCGGACGCGGTCGCTCGCACCGTGAAGCTCGCCGACGAGCTGGCCTTCCCGCTGCGAGCGGCTCGGCCTCGACTCCCGCAGCAGAAGGTGCCGCCGGGCCACTCCCCGATGAGCTGGCTACGCGCGTTGGTGTTGGAGCGGGCGGTCGCGAAATACGGTCCGCGCGGGACCGACCGCGAAGCCGACCAACGCATCGACCGCGAACTGCAGGTGATCGAAGACAAGGACTTCCCCGGTTACTTCCTGATCGTGCACGAGATCGTCTCGTACGCAAAAAACTGCGGCATCCTCTACCAGGGTCGAGGCTCGGCGGCCAACTCGGTGGTGTGCTACCTACTGGAGATCACCGCCGTCGACCCGATCGAGTTCAACCTGCCCTTCGAGCGGTTCATCTCGGTCACCCGCGACGAGGAGCCCGACATCGACGTCGACTTCGACTCCGGCCGGCGCGAGGAGGTGATCCAGCACGTCTATCGGAAGTACGGACGGCACAACGCCGCCCAGGTCGCCAACGTCATCACGTACCGGCCAAAGCTCGCCGTCCGCGACGTAGCCAAGGCGCTCGGCTACAGCACCGGCCAGCAAGACGCCTGGTCCAAGCAGATCGACTCCTGGGGGGTCGTCGGATCCGACACCGACCATGACATCCCCAAGCAGGTCGTCAAGCTGGCCGGCGAGTTGCTGAAGTTCCCTCGCCATCTCGGCATCCACTCCGGCGGCATGGTGCTCACCGACCGACCCGTGGGTCAGGTCTGCCCGATCGAACGGGCCCGCATGGACGACCGCACCGTCCTGCAGTGGGACAAGGACGACTGCGCCTCGATGGGCCTGGTGAAGTTCGACCTGCTCGGGCTCGGAATGCTGTCGGCGCTGCGCCACACGTTCGATCTGGTCGAGGAGCACCTCGGTGAAAAGTGGACCCTCCGCAACATCCCGCGCGAGGAGGCCGGCGTCTACGACCAGCTCTGCCGGGCCGACTCGATAGGCGTCTTCCAGGTGGAGAGCCGGGCCCAGATCGGCACCCTCCCCCGGCTCCGACCGCGCAAGTTCTACGACCTCGTCATCGAGGTGGCGCTGATCCGGCCCGGGCCGATCCAGGGCGGCGCGGTGCATCCGTACATCCGGCGCAAGCTCAAGCGCGAAGACGTCACCTACCTGCATCCCAAGCTGGAGCCGGTGCTCGAGCGCACATTGGGCGTGCCGCTGTTTCAGGAGCAGCTGATGCAGATGGCGATGACGATCGGGGGTTGTTCCGGCGACGACGCCGACCTGCTGCGCCGAGCGATGGGGTCCAAGCGCGGCGTCGAGCACATCTCGAGCCTGAAGGAGAAGCTGTACGACGGGATGGCCGGGCACGGCATCACCGGTGATGTGGCCGACGAGATCTACACCAGGATCGAGGCGTTCGCCAACTTCGGGTTCGCCGAGAGCCACTCGATCAGCTTCGCGTTGCTGGTCTACGTCTCGACCTGGATGCGGCTGCACTATCCGGCGACGTTCCTCGCCGCCCTGCTGCGATCGCAGCCGATGGGTTTCTATTCACCGCAGTCGCTGGTCGCCGACGCCCGACGACATGGGGTCGAGGTGCGCCGACCCGACATCGCCCGCTCCGGCGTCGACTCCGGGCTGGAGCTGCTGGACGAGTCGGCGACCCCTGAGGAGTCGGGGCCCGGGCCGCGCCGACCGACCGGCATGGACAGCTGCTTAGACAAACCACAGCCGCCGGTCGGCGATTTTGACCCCGACGCTCCGTTCGACTCGACGACCCATCGACGCGACGGGGAGTTTGCCGTGCGGCTCGGGTTGACCCAGGTGACGTCGATCGACGAGACCGTCGCGACTCGGATCGTCGCCGAGCGCGATGCGGGTGGCCCGTTCGCCGATCTGGCCGAGCTGGTCCGCCGGACGAGTCTGACCACGGCCCAGGTCGAGGCGCTGGCGACCGCCGGGGCGTTCGAGTCGTTCGACCTCACGGTCCGTCAGGCGCTGTGGCAGTCCGGACAGGCGGCCCAGGTGCGATCCGGTCATCTCGCCGGCATCCACAGCGTCGGCCCGCCGCCACACCTGCCGGGCATGAGCGACATGGAGCGCACCATCGCGGACATCTGGGCCACCAGGATCTCGCCCGACGACCATCCGATTCAGCACCTGCGATCCGACCTGGAGGCCCGCGACGTCGTCCCGACCGCGCAGTTGGCGACGGCGGAGCCAGGCAGCCGCATCCGCGTCGGCGGCGTCGTGACCCATCGACAGCGGCCGTCGACCGCCGGTGGAGTCACCTTCCTCAACATCGAGGACGAAACCGGCATGATCAATGTCGTCTGCTCGCCCGGACTGTGGGCCCGCTACCGGCGCATCGCTCGCGGCTCGGCCGCGCTGATCGTCCGGGGTCGGGTGGAGCGCGCCGACGGCGTCACCAACCTGGTCGCCGACGGAATGCAGCGGCTGCCGCTCGCGGCCCGGACCACGTCACGCGACTTCCACTGACCCGATCGCCGACGGCGTAGAGTCGCTCCACATCGGCGGAGGAGGCAGGATGCGCGGCGGCGACCGCGATCAAATCGCCGCCCGGATGGACCGCGGCTGCAACTTCGCACCCCGACCCCGATGCGGCCACATCCGGGTGCCCCTCGACCGGCATCGACCGGCGGCGGGCTCGATCCGAATCGCTTACGAGCTCTTCCCGAGGCGTCAGGTCAACCGACCCCTGCAGGGCACGATCGTCGCCGTGGAGAGTGACCCGGGTTACTCCTCGACCGGGAGCCGGGCCTACTACCGCGATCTGTTCGGCCCCTGCTCGACCGTCGCCAACTGCTCATCGTCGACAATCGCGGCACCGGCAAATCCGAGCCGATCAAGTGTCGTCGGCTCCAGTCGTACCAAGGCGACTACGAGCAGGCTGTGGGCCGTTGCGGTCGCCAGCTCGGTCGCCGCTCGGACCTCTACGGCTCGCAGATTGCGGCCCGCGACATGGTGGCGGTGCTCGATCATCTCGGCATCGCCAAGATCGACCTCTACGGCGACTCCTACGGCACCTTCTTCTCCCAGACCTTCGCCGTGCATTACCCGAAGCGGCTGCGGACCCTGATCCTCGACGCCGCGTACTTCGTCGGCGGCACCGACCCGTGGTACACCGACACCAATCGAGCGTTGCGGACGGCCTTCCGGCTCGCCTGTCGGCGTAGCCCGACCTGCGCCGCCCCGGGGGCACGGTCCATCGGATCGCACGGCTGGCCCGCTTGCTTCGCCACCACCCGATCGTGGGCCGCGCCCCCAACGCCGACGGCGTGGTGCGCCGAGTCGTCGTCGACACCGACATGCTCGTCGACCTGGTCACCGGGGCCGCAACCAGCCCGACCATCTACCGCGAACTCGATGCCGCCGCTCGGGCAGTCCTGCGACCGCACCCGTACGCCCGTCCGCTGCTGCGGCTGGCCCGCGAGGTCACGTACGTCGGTGGCGGCGGTCCGGTGCGTTGGTGGTCCGAGGGGCTCTACGCGGCGGTCAGCTGCAACGACTATCCACAGCCCTACGACATGCGGGCCCGGCCATCCCGACGGCCGGCTCAGTTCCAAGGGTCGGTCCACCGGCTGGAGCGGCATCGCCCCCACGTCTTCGCCCCCTTCACGGTGTCGGAGTGGGTGCACTCGCCCTACGGCTACTACGACGACTGCCTGCACTGGCCGGCACCGAGCCGCTGGGTGCACCCGGTGCCGCGAGATGCGGTCTATCCGGACGTGCCCACCCTCGTACTGGCCGGCGACCTAGACTCGCTCACCTCGCCGGAGGGGTGCCCGAGCCACCGCGCGGGCGTTTCCTCGGTCGACCTTCGTCCGGGTGGCGAACATGATCCACGTGAGCGCCCTCGTCGATTTCGACCAGTGCGCCTCCCGGATCGTGCTGCGCTTCGTACGCACGAAGCGAACCGGGGACACCTCGTGCGCCCGGCGCTACCGCGGGAACCGGCTGGTCGACACGTTCGCCCGACGGGCCGCCGACCTCGACTATGCCGGCCCGCGTCGGCGCACCGCTCGGGTGGCTGCGGCGACCGGCGCCGACGTGATGGCGCGCTGGCTGTCGATGTTCGGCCGGCACGGGGTCGGACTGCAGGGCGGCCGGTTCTTCACGATCGGCGGAGCGTTCACCAGCGACCACCCGGTCGTGCGGTGGCGGCTGTCCGAGGTGCGCTGGGTCCGCGACGTCGCGGTCTCGGGCACGATGACCTGGCATCGGCGCACCGGAGCGGTCCGGGCCCACGTGACCGTGGAAGGCTCCGGCGCGGTGCCCGGCCGGTTGACCCTCCGCTGGGACGACGGGCGGCGGCACGCACCGGCGTCGGTGGCAGGCCGGCTCGGCGGCGAGCCGGTCGAATTCCGGTTCCCGGCGCCCTGACTAGCGGTCCGGACCAGGTCACGCGACTTTCGTTGAAACGAAACAACGGGTCGCAGCGATAGAACAGGTATAGGGGTCGCGTGAGCCTGCTCGAGCGGGTGGGGCTATCACCGACGGGGTATGGGGGTTGCGCGGATGTCCAGACCGACGCGACGACAGGTTCTCTTAGCCATCGGCACGGCGCCATTCGCTGCCTCGTGCGCAGCGCCAGCTACCCGGGTTGCGACGAGCGGAACGGCCATCCCGGCCGGCCACCACGACCATCACGACCTCATGCAATCCGGCCACCGGATGGCGTCGTTCGACTCCAACGGCAGGGATCCGTCGTTCGCCGTCGCTCAACAGGTGCCGGACGTCGGGCCTGCGGTGCGTGGCGACGCGGGCGCGTTGCGCAAGATTCGCACCGCGGCGGGTGCGGCCGCACTGCCGAGCAGCACGATTCCGCAGTTCGGCGATCCGGATCGAGGGTCGTTTTCTCCCGTGGTCGACTGGCCCCTGGTCGGCATCCACGCGGTCATCACCCCCGACGGAAAGGTGCTCAGCTACGGCACCGACGAAGACGGGATCCAGACCGGTTTGTACATATACGACGTGTGGGACCCGGCACAGGGCCTGGGACTGAACGCTCACACCACCCTGTCGAACACAACCGAGGTCGACATCTTCTGCAGTTCACAACTGCTGCTGGCCAACGGCACGATCGAGATCTACGGCGGCGACATCACCGTGGACGGCAATACGGAGAACGAGCCCAATCCCGACATCACGAGGTTCCAGCCGACCACCATGGCCCTGACCCGAGTCGGTCAGATGCACCGCGAGCGTTGGTACTCGTCGGCCAACACGCTGCTGAACGGCGAGGTCTACATCCAAGGCGGCAAAGGCGGTGCGGACTTCGGCGAGGTACGCACCGCCACCGGCACCCGGCTCTTGACCGGCGCCCCGACCGGCAACATCAGCAGCGGCTATCCCCGCAACTTCGTCCGGACCGACGGCACCGTCTTCGGCATCGCCGCAGCCCGGATGTACACCGTCAACACCGCCGGCACCGGCTCGCTCAAGTTCCGGGGCACAATCCCCACCTCCAACACGGGTGGCACCTCGAGCGCTGTGATGTACGCGCCAAACCAGATCCTGCAGGTTGGCGGAGGCGTGAACCGCTCGTTGCCGGCCAGCGCCGAAGCCCGGCGGATCGACATCACCAACCCAGCACCGCAGCTCACGACGCTGGCCTCCATGCGCCATCGACGGCACTGGGGCAACGCCACCGTCCTCCCGAACGGAACGGTGTTCGTCTCAGGAGGCAGCGCCGTCAACAACTCGGCCGCCCTCGACGCCAACGGCAACGGCGTCGCCTACACCAGTGAGCTGTATGCGCCGGGCAACAACACGTGGACGGTAGGTGCGACCGCGGCTCGGATGCGCCTGTACCACTCGACCAACCTGTTGCTCCCCGACGCGACCGTGCTGACCATGGGAGGGGGCGCACCCGGACCCCAGCGCAACCTCAATGCCGAGATCTACTACCCGCCGTACCTATTCAACGACGCCGGTCAGCGCGCGACCCGGCCGGTCATCCAGTCCGCCCCGACCGGCCTGGTGCCTGGCGCGAAGTTCACCATCCGGACTGCCACCTCGGGATCGATCGGGCAGGTTGTGCTCATCAAGAGCGGTTCGGTGACACACTCGTTCAACTTCGACCAGCGCTTCCTTCCCCTGGCGTTCACGAGGCCGACGACAAGCACCCTCCGGGCGACCGTGCCCCCACTCAGTCGCACTCCACCGGGCTACTACCTGCTGTTCATCGTCAACAACGCCGGGGTGCCGTCCGAGGCCGCGGTCATCCGGATCGCTCCCTGACGGCTCAGTCGATCCGCACGTGATGCGGCTGCAGCTCGGCGGTCGACGAGACGCCGAGCAGCGCCATCGTCCGCCGGATCTCCGCGGTTAGGATCTCGGCCGCTCGCTCGACGCCGCGCTCACCGCCGGCCATCAGGCCATAGAGGTACGCCCGGCCGACCAGCGCGTAGTGCGCACCGGCCGCAACCGCGGCGACGATGTCGGCGCCACTCATGATGCCGGTGTCGACGACGACCTCGGCCCGATCGCCAACGGCATCGCGCACCTCCGGCACCAGCCGAAGCGGCACCGGCGCCCGATCGAGTTGGCGGCCGCCGTGGTTGGACAACACCACGCCATCGACGCCGGCGTCGACCACCTGCTTGGCGTCGGCGACGGTCTGGATGCCCTTCACAAGCAAGGGCCCTTTCCAGTACGACCGGAGCCACTCCAGGTCGTCGAGCGTCATAGTCGGGTCGAGCAGCGTCGTCATCAGGTCGGCGATCGTGCCGTCCCAGCTCTTGAAGGTCGCAAACTGCAGCGGCTCGGTCGTCAGCAGGTTGAACCACCAGGCCGGATGCATCGCGGCGTCGGCGACCGTACGCAACGTCAGCGCGGGTGGGATCGCGAAACCGTTGCGTATGTCGCGCATTCGCGCCCCTGGGACCGGAGCGTCGACGGTCAACATGAGCGCCTCGTAGCCGGCGTCGGTAGCCCGCGCCATCAGGTCCTCGCCGACGGTCCGGTCGTTTTGCACGTAGAGCTGGAACCACTTGCGTGCCCGTGGCGCCGCCTCGCCGACCCGCTCGATCGACGTCGTGCCGAGCGTCGAGAGCGTGTACGGAATGCCGTGCCGCTCGGCCACGCGCGCCACGGCGGACTCGCCCTCGTGCTGCATCATCCGGGTGAACCCGGTCGGCGCGAAGGCGAACGGCAGGCTCGCCGACTCCCCCAGCATCGGCGTCGTCGTGTCGATCGACGACACGTCGTGCAGTGTCTGGGGGCAAAACTCAATCGAGCCGAAGAGCTCCCGAGCGCGCCGCAGGCTGATCTCGCCCTCGGCGGCGCCGTCGGTGTAGTCGAAAACCGAGCGTGGCGTCCGGCGCCGGGCGACCCGCCGCAGATCGTCGATCGTGTGCGCCTTGGACAGCCGCCGACGGGTCGGGTTGAGCACGGGCGGGTTGAAGCGTAGGAGTGGGCGCAACTCCGACCAGCGAGGGAGCTGCCGCTTCACACGTGGGCCGTCTGCTGACATCCGATCCCTACTTCGTCACGCTCGAGTCGCGCACGATGAGCTCCGGCTCGAAGACAACCTGCCGGTGTCGATGCGAGCCGTCGTCGCCGATCTCCTCGATCAAGAGCTCGGCGGCGGCCCGGCCGAGCTGTTCCCTCGGCTGGCGGACGCTGGACAGCGCAATCGCGGCGGCGCCGGCGTAGACGATGTCGTCATATCCGACGATCGCGATGTCGTGCGGCACCCGAAGGCCCTGCCGCGTCATCTCCTGCAAGAACCCGAGGGCGAGCAGGTCGTTGGCGCAAAAGACCGCCGTCGGTCGTCGTCGCTCCGACAGGCCATCGAACTGCTGGCCGGCCTCGCGGCCGCACTGGATCGACAGCGACGCCTGCTCGAACAGCCGCAATCGCGGCAGGCCTTTGGTGGCCTCGATCGCATCGCGCGTGCCGGCGTGACGGTCGCTCACCTGGCGGATCGACATCGGCCCACCGACGAAGCCGAGTCGACGATGCCCCTGGTCGATCAGGTGGGCACCGGCCAGCCGGCCGCCCATTCGGTCGTCGACGGCCACCGAGCACCGGTTCGGCTGTCCGGAGCCACGGTCGACCAGCACCCCGGGGATGCCGCGCGCGATCATCGGTTCGAGCCGCGGGCACTGCTCGGTGACCGGGGTGATGAGGACGCCGCGGACTCGTTGCTCCTCGAGATGCTGGAGGTGTCGGTCCTCGCGCTTGGTGTCCTCGGCGCTGTTGCACAAGGTCACGACCATGTCGTTTTCGTCGGCGACCTGCTCCACGCCGCGAGCGACGTCGGTGAAGTACGGGTTGGCGACGTCGAGTACGACAAGGCCGATCGTCCGCGTACTGCCGGCCCGCAGCGCCCGCGCCGACTCGTTGCGGACGAAGTCGAGGGACTCGATGCTGCGGAGCACCCGCTCCCGGGTCTCGGGCGCCACCAACTCGGGCCGGTTGAGCACGTTGCTGACCGTGCCGACCGAGACGCCGGCGTGCTTGGCGACCTCGCTGATGCTGGCGGCCATGTGACTCCTCGCCCTGGAACGGTCTGCTTGCGCAGGATGACAGCCTAACGCCGATTGAAACGAGTCAACCCCACAGGTCGATCTCCCTCCCAAACCGACCAGACGGCCAGGAGAAATGTCGTCGAAACCCTTGACGCTCTGGGCGAACCGCGCCTAACGTCCCTCCACAAGTGTTCATGAATCGTTTCATCAGGGAGCGGCATGGCGACACGTGCGGCGGGTGACTCGAACACCACGCCGATCCTCGCTCTGCACGACGTCCACAAGGCGTTCGGTGCGATCCGTGCCCTGCGCGGCGTCGACCTCGAGCTCTTCGCAGGCGAGGCACACGGCCTCGTCGGCGAAAACGGCGCCGGCAAGTCGACGCTCGTGAAGAGCCTGGCCGGCGCCGACCGCCCGGACGAGGGAGTCGTCCTTCTCGACGGCGAGCCCGTCGAGCTCGCCGGACCCGCGGCCGCACGCGACGCCGGCATCGCCGTGATCTACCAAGAGCCGACCCTGTTTCCCGACCTCTCGGTCGCGGAGAACATCTTCATGGGCCGCCAGCCGCTCAAGCGACTCCGCCGCATCGACACCCGCGAGATGCACCGTCGCTGCGCCGCCCTGTTCGCCCGGCTCGGGGTCAGCCTCGACCCGCAGCGGCCCGCCCGCGGCCTGTCGATCGCCGACCAGCAGCTGGTCGAGATCGCGAAGGCGCTGTCGTTCGACGCCCGCGTCCTGATCATGGACGAGCCGACCGCCGCGCTGTCCGGCGCCGAGGTCGACCGCCTCTTCACGGTCGTACGCGGATTGTGCGAGTCCGGAGCGGCCGTCTTGTTCGTCTCGCATCGTCTCGACGAGGTCTTCGCGCTGTGTCAGCGGATCACCGTGTTGCGCGACGGCGCATGGGTGTCGACGGACGCGACATCCGATGTCAGCCCGGACGACCTGATCCGGCGAATGGTCGGACGCGAGGTGTCGACGCTGTATCCCAAGCAGCCCACGCAGCCCGGCGATCCGGTCCTCGACGTACGCGGCCTGTCCCGGACGGGTGTCTTCGACGACGTCTCGTTCTCAGTACGCCGGGGCGAGATCGTCGCCTTGGCCGGGCTCGTCGGCGCCGGTCGCAGTGAGGTCGTGCGGGCCGTGTTCGGAGTCGATCGCTACGACGCCGGCTCGGTCCTGGTCGACGGCAAGCGCCTCCCGCCGGGTCGGCCGGCGGCCGCGATGCGGGCCGGGCTCGCCCTCGTACCCGAAGACCGACGGCAACAGGGCCTCGTGATGGAGCTGTCCGTCGAGCGCAACACCAACCTGACCCGGCGGTGGGACCTGAGCCGACTCGGCTTGCTCAACCGTCGGCGGGAGCGGAGCAGCGCACAGGAGTGGACATCCCGGCTTCGGGTCAAGTCCGCCGGTGTGACCGCCGCGGTCTCGACACTGTCCGGCGGCAACCAGCAGAAGGTCGTCCTCGCCAAGTGGCTCGCGACGCGGCCCCAGGTGCTCATCGTCGACGAGCCCACCCGCGGGATCGACGTCGGCACCAAGGCCGAGGTGCACCGGCTGCTGTCCGAGCTGGCCGGCGAAGGAGTCGCCGTCCTCATGGTCTCCAGCGAGCTGCCCGAGGTGTTGGGCATGGCCGATCGTGTCCTCGTCATGCACGAAGGCCGGCTGACCCGCGAGCTCGACGCAGACGCAACCGACGACGAGGCCGTGATGTATGCGGCGACCGGACACTCCGAGGGCGACCGATGAGCGCGACCCGCACCGAGCCGCGCGAGTCCGCGATGGAGCCGCCGGAGCCGACCGGCAAGACCCGCGCGGCTCGCCATGTCACGGTCGTCCGCGAGCTCGGCGTCGTGGCCGTCCTCGTCCTCCTGGTCGCCGTCACGTTCGCGACCAACTCACGCTTCCTGTCCGAGCAGAGCGTGCGCGACCTGCTGCTCGGTGCGGCGATCCTGGTCGTCCTCGCAGCCGGCCAGACGCTCGTGATCATCACCCGAAACGTCGACCTCTCGGTCGGCTCGCTCGTCGGCCTGATCGCCTTCGGCACCGGCAAGCTGCTAGTCGAATATCCGGGGGCGCCGCTGGTCGTGGCGATCTCCGTCGGCATGCTCGCCGGGGCGGCCTTCGGCGCACTCAACGGGGCCCTGGTCGCGCTCGCCAAGGTGCCAGCCCTCGTGATCACCCTCGGCACGCTCTACATCTATCGCTCGATCGACCACCTCTGGGCCTCGGGTCAGCAGATCAACGCGGCGGACATGCCGCCCGGTTTCCTCGACTTCGGCCGCAGTGCCGGTGTCCTCGGCATCCCGTGGCTGGCCTGGATCGCCCTGGTCGTCGTCATTATCGCGAGCTTCGCGCTGCACTCCTTCCGCAGCGGCAGGGAGTTGTACGCGATCGGGTCCGATCCCGACGCGGCCCGGCTATCGGGCATCCCGATCGGCCGGAGGGTCTTCGCGGTCTTCGCGATCAACGGCGCGCTGGCCGGTCTCGCCGGCGTGTTGTACGCCGCGCGGTACGGCACGCTCGACGCCACGGTCGGTACCGGACTCGAACTCGAGGTGGTCGCCGCCGTGGTCATCGGCGGTGTCGCGATCTTCGGTGGCAGTGGCACCGTCTACGGCGCGGCGGTCGGCGCGATCCTGCTCACGACGATCGACAGCGCCCTGCCCGTGCTTCATGTCGATCCGTTCTGGCAGCTGGCGTTCGTCGGACTGCTCATCCTGGCCGCCATCGGCCTCGACCGACTGCTCTCGGTCCGGTTGACCAAACGCATGAAGGGCAGGAGCGCCCATGCCGTCTGACGCTGGCAGCATCGCGGCGGCCCGCCGGTCCGTCCTACGGTCCGTGGCCGGCTCGTGGGACTTCGTGCTCCTCGTGATCCTCGCTGCTGTGTTGTTCGGTGCGATCGGCTGGATCGACAACTTCGCCGAGACGATCACGGTCACGTTCCTGCTTCTCGACGTCATCCCGATCGCTTTGATGGCCACCGCGTTGACGCTCGTCATCGTCACCGGCGAGATCGACCTCTCGGTGGCCAGCATCCTCGGGCTCACCAGCGCGGTGCTCGGCCAGCTCTGGCTGTCCGGGTTCCCGCTCGAGATCGCTATCGCCCTGTGCGTCCTGCTCGGTGCCGTCCTCGGTGCGGTCAACGGTCTCTTCGTCGCCGGCCTCGGCCTGCCCTCGCTGGCGGTCACGATCGGCACCCTCGCGCTCTATCGCGGCCTCGCGTACGTCGTGCTCGGCGACCGAGCCGTCGCGGACTTCCCCTTCGAGTGGACCACCCGAGCGATCTCGACGATCGGCGACACCGGCATCCCGGTCGCCGTGCTCCCGGTCATCGGGCTCGCGCTGCTCTTCGGCGTCACGCTGCACGCGACTCCGATCGGACGCGCCCTCTATGCCATCGGCAACAACGCCGACACCGCCCGCTTCTCGGGCATCTCCGTGTCGTGGACGAAGTTTTGGACGTTCGTCGCGAGCGGCGTGATGTCGAGCCTCGCCGGCATCTTCTGGACCTTCCGATACGCCAGCGCTCGAGCCGACAACGGCTTGGGCCTCGAGCTCGCCGTTGTCGCGGCGGTCCTGCTCGGCGGCGTATCGATCTTCGGCGGCCGCGGCAACCTGATCGGCGTGCTCGCCGCCGTCGTCCTGCTCGCCACGCTGCAGCGAACCCTGCAGCTGGCGAGCGCGACCGACGAGGTGCTGAACCTCGTCATCGGATCCCTGTTGATCCTGTCCGTCGTCGTGCCCAACGTCGTCCAGATGCTGCGCCAACGAATACGCCCGACCGTCCTGGAAGGACCTACGCCATGACCAGATCGAAGTTCCGGCGCCTGGCGAGCGGCCTCGCGGCCGTACTCGCCCTGACCCTGACCGCCGCCGCATGCGGTGGTGGCACCACCCGAGGAGATGACGAGGGGCCCGGCGACACGCAGGACTCCGTGGGGGAGGCCGATCCGAACGCCGAGATCCAAGAAGGGCTGCACATCTCGTTCCTGCCCAAGCAGATCAACAACCCGTACTTCACGGTCGCTGACGGCGGCGGTGAGCAGGCCGTCGGCGAGTTGGCCGGCGAATACGAGGAGGTCGGTCCGTCCGAGGCCAGCGCGTCGTCGCAGGTGAGCTACATCAACACGCTGACCCAGCAGGGCGTCGACGCCATCGTCACCTCGGCCAACGACCCCAACGCGATCTGCGGGGCGCTCGACCAGGCGCGGTCGGCCGGCGCCGTGGTGGTGACCTACGACTCCGACACCGACCCGGCGTGCCGCGACCTCTTCGTCAACCAGGCCACCGCCGAAGGCATCGCGAAGATCCAGATCGAGCTCATCTCCGAACAGATCGGCGGCTCCGGCCAGATCGCCATCCTCTCCGCGACACCCAACGCGACCAACCAGAACGCGTGGATCGACCTGATGAAGCAGGAGCTCGAGAAGCCTGAGTACGCCGACATCGAGCTGGTCGAGGTGGCGTACGGGAACGACGACGACGAGGACTCGTTCCAGGAGACCCAAGGCCTGCTGAGCAGCTACCCCGACCTCGCCGGGATCATCTCCCCGACGACGGTGGGGATCGCGGCTGCCGCCCGCTACCTGAGCGGGTCCGACTCCAAGGGCAAGGTCGCGCTCACCGGGCTCGGCACGCCGAACCAGATGCGCGAGTTCGTGAAGGACGGCACGGTCGAGTCGTTCGCGTTGTGGGACCCCGAGGCGCTCGGCTACCTCGCTGCCTATGCTGCCGCGGCGCTGGCGTCCGGGCAGATCAACGGCGAGGCGGGCCAGACGTTCGAGGCCGGCGACCTCGGTGAGTACACGATCGGCGACGGCGGCGTCGTCGTGCTCGGTCCGCCGACGGTGTTCGACAGGGACAACATCGACGACTTCGACTTCTGATTCGACTCACGACGAGACGGCCTCGTCGGAAGGGAGCCTGTGATGACGGATCTGAGTTCCGCGTCTCGGCAACGCGTCATGGCCGGCGTACGGGACCTTCGGGTGGAGACCGCGTCGTGGGCCTACGCGAACTCGGGTACGCGCTTCAAGGTGTTCGCCCAGGAGGGAGTGCCCCGCACTCCGTACGAGAAGATCGACGACGCCGCGATGGTGCACCGACTCACCGGAGCGGCGCCGACGGTCGCCCTGCACATCCCGTGGGACAAGGTCGACGACTACGACGAGCTGACCGCGCACGCCCGCGAGCGCGGGGTCTCCCCCGGGGCGATCAACGCCAACGTCTTCCAGGATCCCGACTACATGCTGGGAAGCGTCGCCAACCCCGATCCCGGCGTGCGGCGCAAGGGGATCGACCACCTGCTCGAGTGCGTCGACATCATGGACCGGACGGGGTCGCGTGACCTCAAGCTGTGGTTTTCCGACGGCACCAACTATCCGGGCCAAGACAGCATCCGCGGGCGGCAGGACCGGCTGGCGACAGCGCTCGCCGAGACGTACGAACGGTTGGGCGCCGACCAGCGGATGCTACTGGAGTACAAGCTGTTCGAGCCGTCGTTCTACACGATGGACGTGCCGGACTGGGGCACCGCCTACGGGCACTGCCTCGAGCTCGGCGAGCGGGCGACGGTCGTCATCGACACCGGCCATCACGCGCCGGGGACCAACATCGAGTTCATCGTCGCCTACCTGCTGCGGGCCGGAAAGCTCGGCGGCTTCGACTTCAACTCGCGGTTCTACGCCGACGACGACCTGATGGTCGGGGCCGCCGACCCGTTCCAGCTGTTTCGGATCATGCACGAGATCGTCTCGGCCGACGCACTCCGCCCGGAGGCGGGCATCGCGTTCATGCTCGACCAGTGCCACAACATCGAGCCGAAGATCCCGGCGATCATCCGGTCGGTGATGAACGTCCAGGAAGCCACGGCAAAGGCACTACTCATCGATCGGGACGCCCTGGCCAAGGCGCAGGAAGACCGCGACGTGCTCGGCGCCAACGCGGTCTTCATGGACGCCCACAACACCGATGTCCGGCCGTTGCTCGCGGAGCTGCGGGCGGACATGGGCCTCGATCCCGATCCGATCGCGGCCTACCACCGCTCCGGATACGCGAAGCAGATCGTCGCCGACCGGGTCGGCGGCGACCAGGCCGGTTGGGGCGCGTAACCGTGGCGTCTCACCCGGCGGTCGCCGCTCTCTTGGATCGCAGCCACCGGCTCGGCTCCGACCCGCGCAACACCAACTACGCGGGCGGCAACGCATCGGCCAAGGCGACCGACCGCGATCCGGTGACCGCCGGTTCGGTCGAGCTGATGTGGGTCAAGGGCTCCGGCGGCGACCTCGGCACGTTGACAGAGAGCGGCCTCGCCGTGCTCCGACTGGACCGGCTCCGGGCATTGGTCGACGTCTATGAGGGGGTCGAGCACGAAGACGAGATGGTCGCCGCGTTCGACTACTGCCTGCACGGCAAGGGTGGCGCCGCGCCGTCGATCGACACCGCCATGCACGGCCTGGTCGACGCTGCCCACGTCGACCACCTGCATCCCGACTCCGGCATCGCGCTGGCAACGGCCGCTGACGGCGAGGCGCTGACCAAGGAGTGCTTCGGCGAGCGCATGATGTGGGTTCCGTGGCGACGGCCCGGGTTTCAGCTCGGTCTGGACATCGCCGCGATCCGCGACGCCAACCCGCAGGCGATCGGCGTCGTCCTCGGGGGTCACGGCATCACGGCCTGGGGCGCCACCAGCGACGAGTGCGAGGCCCGCTCGCTCGAGATCATCCACACCGCCGAGCGGTTCATCGCCGAGCGCGGCAAGGCCGACCCGTTCGGAGCAGTCGCCGACGGCCGAGGCCCGCTGCCCAAGGCCGATCGACGACGCCGCGCGGCCGAGCTGGCTCCGATCCTGCGCGGCCTGGCGTCGACCGATCTCCGCCAGGTCGGCCATTTCACCGACAGCGACGCGGTCCTCGACTTCCTCGCGCGAGACAAGCTCGAATCCCTCGCCGCACTCGGCACCTCGTGCCCCGACCACTTCCTGCGCACGAAGGTACGGCCGTTCGTCGTCGACCTGCCGGCCGACGCGACCCTCGAGGCCGTCTTCGACCGCGTACGCGAGCTGCACGCCGCCTATCGCGACGACTACCGCGCGTACTACGAGCGGCATGCCACGCCCGACTCGCCACCGATGCGCGGTGCCGACCCGGCGATCGTGCTCGTGCCCGGCGTCGGCATGTTCAGCTTCGGCAAGGACAAGCAGACCGCACGGGTTACCGGCGAGTTCTACGTCAACGCGATCAACGTGATGCGTGGCGCCGAGGCGATCTCGACGTACGGCCCGATCGACGAGAGCGAGAAGTTTCGCATCGAGTACTGGGCGCTCGAAGAGGCCAAGCTGCGACGCATGCCCAAGCCGAAGCCGCTCGCGACCCGGATCGCGCTGGTCACCGGCGGCGGCTCG
>Ga0190270_10000427_pt1 | contig 18294 bp, 15 predicted proteins | sample Popmic320T_FD_133748 | JGI IMG/M metagenome (GOLD analysis project Ga0190270, IMG submission 133748) | Populus adjacent soil microbial communities from riparian zone of Weber River, Utah, USA - 320 T | ecosystem: Environmental > Terrestrial > Soil > Riparian zone | place: USA: Utah | collected...
AGATTCTCGGCATCGCCAACCACCAGCGCTTCGCGCGCGCGGGCGCGCAAGGTCGCAAACATGGCCGCCACCTCCGCCATCTCCTTGTGGTCGCGCTGCAGGTTGAGGATCACGCCGATGGCCGGCGCGTAGCGCACCAGGCTACCGTCGCTCTCGTCGGCCTCGACCACCAGCAGATCGGAGCATCCAGCCAGCGCGTTGCCGGGCAAGCCTTGCGCAATCAGCTCGGGCAGGTCGCCGCCGGTGATGATCGAAGGCTCGCGTCCCGCGCCGCGCAAGATATCAAAGATCATCGCCGCCACCGTCGACTTGCCGCTGGTCCCCGTCACGGCGATCGAGCGATATGCCGCCACGAAATGCGCCAGCAGCTCTGAGCGATGGACGATTGGCACTCCTTGCGCTTTCGCCCTGGCGACGTCGGGCACCGTGTCCTCGACCGCGGTGGAGACGACCAGCGCCGCGCAATCGGCGCCGATGCCGCTGCCATCCTGCGGCAGCACGGCGATGCCGAGACTTTCAAGCTGCGCGGGTAGGCCGCCGCGCTCGCCGCGATCGAAGGCACGGTCGCTGCCGCTCACCTTGCCGCCGGTCATCGCCTGGAACTGGCCCAGCGCGCTCATGCCCGAGCCGGCGAGTCCGGCATAGTGGAAGCGGCCGGCGCCGCTTGGATCGGGAATCGTGCGCACTTCGGGAGCCACGACCAGGACGTAGTCGCCTTGGCGCGCATAGGCGAAGAGTTGGCAGACGGCCTCATTCGTAAGCCGGATGCAGCCATGCGACACCGGGCGCCCGACCAGCGCCTCGTGATTGGTGCCGTGCAGGTAGATGTAGCGCACGAGCGTTTCGCGTCCCCTGCCGCGATTGACGCCGTCCTCGAGTCCTTCGAGCGTGAGGATGCGGGTCAGGATCAGATCGTCGCCGCATGCCTCGCCGCACCAGGTTGCCCCAGTCGGCTCGCGCGAGACGAACACCGTGCCGGGCAGGGCGTCTCCGCCGATCAGCGCGTTGATGCGATGCCAGCCGGGCGGCGTGCGGTATGAGCCTTCCTCGCCGCCGATCCCGGCCCGCGCGGTCGAGACCGGCCACGCGGCGACCGCGATTCCCGCTTCGAGCCAGATCGCGGCCTGCCGCTCGGCGTCCACCACGAGCAAGCGTTCGGGGAGCTGCTCCGGCGCGCCGGAGCGGGCGAGGCCGGCACGCGCAAGCTCGAGCGCGCGAGCGGAGAGCGATGGTTCGGGCGGGACGGTCACGCGCGCACTCTGCCACAATGGCGGCGCGGGCGGTTACTCTCTTATGGTGTGGTGCGGGGCCGCTAAAACAGCGGGCCTCCATAGGGATAATAAAACTTCCAGTAGCGCAACACCCTAGTAAATCCGAGGTGTTTAGGGTGTGTGTCTAACAAATGTCCAACGACTATTTATAGCCACCACCATGCCCGCCCAAAGTAGAAAGGGCGCCGGCGAAGCCGACGCCCCTATAGTGCGGTGCGAGTTCGCCACCGCTGAACCGCAACTCCTGCGAATATCGCTTCAATGACCCCAAAGGGCCACGCGCCTTGCAGGAAGCCGTAGACCGATGCCAAAGCGCACGCTCCTGCGAACGCCAATATCCACCAAGGGCTGCGGTCCTCAAGGGCGTAGGTGACGAGCATCAGCGTTACGGCGAAAAGGCCGAATAGAGTGAGCGGGTCCATCCTTGGAAAAGAAAGCCTCGGGGCGCACGCGTCAAGAGCGCGCCGGCCGAAGCGAACGCCCTATATCCAGCGGCCCAGCGGCTTACCGAGCACGTCTGCCATCCGCCACGGCTTGACCGAGTGAAGCCGACCGCCGCAGTCAGCACAGCGGAGTCTCGCTGAAAGCTGGGCGATGGTGAGGCCCATCGAAATACGAGGAAGCCAACCGAACGGCCGTTGCCTCGTCACGCGGCAACGCGGGCAGAAGCACTCAATGTGCGTGTAGCCCTCGGCGGAAAATTCCTCGAGCGTGGCGTGCAATGCTTCCCGTTCTGTCATGGGAGCCTCCCTCTTTGGCTCCCCCCGCGGGGCCCATGCTGGCAAATCAGGCGTGGGTAGTGCAAGATGCCCCTATCCCTCGTTCAACGAAAGGAGGCGCAGATGGATAGTAGATATTTGATGGTTGGCGCATGTGCTGCCTCTCTGGCGCTGTCCGCGCTGATAATCCCCGCTTTTGGCAAGCCAGTCACGCAGGCACAAAGGGATGCCTGTGACCGGGCTGCCTTTAATGTAAGGCCCGCACTTGGGGCTCGCGAAAGGGAGGGCTGGATAGCGAATTGCTTGGCGGACGCTACGGTCGGCTCTCCGCCAAAGAAGGGGCGTGACTATTAGACCAGGGACGCGCCCGGAATCAAAAGGGCGCCCGCCGAAGCGAGCGCCCTATATGCGCCCAGTGCAGTGGGTAAGAAGTAATCACCCGGTAACTGATGGCGAGTCATCTATCTGAGAAACGTCAGATTTGACGTGCCAGTCCCCAATGCCCTCGGTGGGAGCGACGATGGTGGGTTTTGGTGCGCTAGCCTCGGCCACGCTGTCGAAGCAGGCAAGACGCTAACGCTATCCTCTAGTCGCGCGCAGTCTCTGATCTGCGCGCTAATGTCGGCGTGAGCAGCGGATGCCCACAAGCCCACGACGGCAAGCGGCAAGGGTCGAAGCATCTCTTCTCTCCGCCTCTTTAACCTACTTCGGGGGCACCAATGATGCCAAGGGGTGAGCTAAACGCAGTTACAGCCAGAAAATCGCCACGCCCAAGATCGCGAAGGCTGCGCCAGCGGCGATCGTGTGGAGCGGGATCATCGCCGGTGGCCGCGGCCGGAGCTCCCGCCTGACATTTTGCGCGCCGCGTGGAGCCTGGCCTCGGCGGTCAGGTTATTGTCGCCAAGCGAATCGAGATCGCGGCCAGAGCCGCCGCGCGGACCGCCGCCGCGTGGGCCGGCTGCTCGATAATGAGCGCATAATGTGCTCGAAGGCTTGCACCATCGGCGCGGTGAATAATCGATTGTTGATCATCGCGGTCGCTTGCTCGCGTGGCAGATGCGCATTGAGCCAGCGCACCACCGCATCGATGCGCGCCGGGCCATTCGTCCCGAGCGCTTTCATTTCCGCACCCATCGCCTCGTTGAGCATCTTGTGTTCGGCGAGCGCGACGCGGCCATGCAGGCGAATAAGCTGCGAGAACTGGTCCCCGTGTTTAGAGCCACGCGGCGGCGACCAGCAGGATCAGAATCTCGCTCACCTGCTGGAGCGTGCCGAGCACATCGCCGGTTTGCCCCCCGATATGCGCGATGCAGAGCCGGCCGATGATCGCCGTTGCAGTCACCACCAGCGCAACAGCAATCAGGCCGCCGGAGAAGCCGAGGCCGAGCATGACCGCGACAATGCCGATGGCGGCGGCGCCCAGCACGCTCTCCAGGGGCGGGCGGCCTACCGCGACCGACAGCCCATCCTCCCGCGCGCGCGGCACGAGCCGCATCAAGGCCGGCAGCGCCGCGCGGCTTCCCGCATGCGCGGCGAACAACGCCCAGACCATCAGGCCGGGGCCGGCGAGACTGGCGATCGCTCCTGCGCGCAGCATGAGCGAGAGCATCAGCGCCGAAGCGCCATAGACGCCGATATGGCTGTCGCGCATGATCTCGAGCTTGCGCTCCGCCGTGGCGCCTGAGCCGAGACCGTCGGCCGTGTCGGCGAGGCCGTCCTCGTGCAGGCACCCCGTTGCCAACATCGTCGTCGACAGCGCCAGCACGCTTACGAGGAATGGATGGAGCCCGACGCTCGCCGCAAGCCAGCAGACGATACCCCCGAGGATGCCCACTGCGGCGCCGACGAGGGGAAAGGCCCAGCTTGCGCGCGCGATATCTGCGCCTTCGACGAATGCGGAATGGACCAGCGGCAGCCGCGTGCAGAAGGCTAGGCTGGTGTTGACGTCCGTGATAAGGCCCTTGGCCGTGATGTCCCCCGACATTCAAGTCCCCCCGTCAGCCCGACTCGCTGATCCTATCCGCAAATGACGCGCTTCGCCTCACTCGCCGACCTTAAAATCGCCTGTCTCGATTTGCCCGCCGGCCAGGTGGAAGCCGCCGCCAGGATAGCCGCGCGCGAAGCGACGCTCACCAAGCCGCCGCAAAGCCTCGGGCGCTTGGAGGAGGCGGTCGCCTGGCTCAGCCTGTGGCAGGGCAAGAGCCCGCCGCGTCTCGCCAAAGTCGAGATCCTGGTCTTCGCCGGCAATCATGGCGTGACGGCGCAAGGCGTCTCCGCCTATTCGGCCGAAGTCACGGCGCAGATGGTGGCGAATTTCGCCAATGGCGGCGCCGCGATCAATCAGTTGGCGCGCGCGGCGGATGCGGAACTGCGCGTGATCTCGCTCGACCTCGACCATCCGACCGCGGACTTCACCGAAAGCCACGCCATGAGCGCGGCCGAATTTCTCGAAGCCGTGACGTCCGGCTATGAGGCTTTGCCACCCGAGGCCGATCTGGTAGTGCTCGGGGAGATGGGCATCGGCAACACGACGTCGGCCTCAGCGATCGCCGCGGCGCTGTTCGGTGGCGGCGGGACACGCTTTGCCGGACACGGCACCGGCCTTGACGATGCAGGCTTGCAGCGCAAGCGCCAGGCGATCGATCGCGCGCTGACACTGCACGCCGCCAGCCTCGGCGACCCGCTGCGTGTCGCGGCTGCACTCGGCGGGCGCGAGCTTGCCGCGCTGCTCGGCGCCGCGCTCGCGGCGCGGCATAGGCGCATTCCGGTCGTGCTCGACGGCTTCGTCTGCACCGCCGCGGTGGCGCCGCTGGCAAAGCTCCGCGCCGGCGCGCTCGATCACGCCATGGCCGGTCATCGCTCAGCCGAGGCGGGCCACCGTCTGCTGCTCGAAGAGCTTCGTCTCAACCCGCTGCTCGATCTCGACATGCGGCTCGGCGAGGGATCTGGGGCCGCGCTCGCGGTGCTGATCCTGCGCGCCGCGCTCGCCTGCCATGTCGGCATGGCGACTTTCGCCGAAGCGCATGTCTCCGGCAAGGACGGCTAGGCTTCCGTCACGCGCATGGGGCGATGGCGTGGAAGAATGTGCCGGTGACATGCCCGCGCTGCCCGCCTGAAGCGCCGAGTGCCGCGCCGGCGCCGTCGACAAGCGCGACCAAGGGCTGATCGCCCCCGGCATCGACCAGGGCCGCATAGTGGAATTCATGCCCGCGCAAGCGCGCGCCCGCTTTGCCGAGCGGACTGTCGGACAGCAGCCGCGCCTCGCGATAGCCGAGATGTAGCTTGCGCTGCGAGAAGCTCGTGGCATGGCCGAGCAGCCCGGCCATACGGTGGCTCGCGCCGTCGGCATCCTCCAGGCGCTCGCCAAGCACCATGTAGCCGCCGCATTCTCCATGCACCGGCCTTGTCTCGGCGAAGCGCGCGAGCCCCGAGCGGAACCGTTCGGCGGCGGCGAGCCGTCCGGCGTGAAGCTCCGGATAACCGCCGGGCAGCCAGCAACTGTCGCAATCCTCCGGCGGCGGCGCGCCGGCTAGCGGCGAGAACGTCGCGATCTCCGCACCTGCCTGCCGCCAGCCGTCGAGGACATGCGGGTAGACGAAGCTGAACGCTTCGTCTCGCGCGAGGGCGATGCGCTGGCCCGGTGGTGTGAGCGCCGCAATAGGTTGCGCGGGCGATAGGCGAGGCGGCGCGGCCAGCGCCTCGATGCCGTCGAGATCAATGTGACGCTCCGCCAACTCGGCGAGCCGCGTCAGCCGCACGGAAAGATCGCCATGCTCGCCGGCTTGCACGAGGCCGAGATGGCGCTCCGGCAGCGCGAGACTGGCGTCGCGCGGGATCACGCCGAGGACCGGCAGATCGAGCGCGGCGATGGCGTCCGTCACGAATTTGCGGTGACGCTCGCTGCCGAGGCGGTTCAGCACCACCCCGCCGATCCGCACCGCGGGGTCATGCGAGGCGAAACCGCGCACCGCCGCCGCCGCCGATTGCGACTGCCCCGCCACGTCGATGACCAGGAGCACGGGCAGGCCGAGCCGCGCGGCAAGGTCCGCCGTCGCCCCGCTGCGGCCCGGCGCGGAAGGGATGCCGTCGAACAGGCCCATCGCGCCTTCGATGACGAGCAGGTCGGCCTGCGCAGCATTCTCGCGCAGCAGCGCATCGACCAGCGCCGGCTCCATCGCCCAGCTGTCGAGATTGAAGCTTGGCCGCCCCGTGGCTGCTTCGTGGAAGCGCGGATCGATATAGTCGGGCCCGACCTTGGCCGCCTGCACGCCGGTCCCGCGGCGCTTGAACGCCGCCAGCAGCGCCAGGGTCACCGTGGTCTTGCCGGCGCCGGAGCGAGGCGCGGCGATGATGAGGCCCGGCACGGTCATGGCGCGCGCCTTGTGCTCGATCCGCTCACGCCAGTCCTCCGCGGAAGCGGCGGCGATAGTCGGCGTCATAGAGCGCGCTGTCGCGGAAATTCTCGGCCGCGAGCGCGCGCCCGACCAAGATCAGCGCCGTGCGTTCGATCGGCCGCGCAGCAAGCTTCGCGACAATATCGCCGAGCGTGCCGCACAGGATTCGCTCGCCCGGCCGGCTGGCATCGGCCACCACCGCGACCGGGCAGTCCTCGCCATAGAACGGCGTCAGCTCCCCAACGACCCGGTCCAGCGCGTGGACCGCGAGATGGATGGCAAGCGTCGCCCCCGTCGCGGCGAACGCGGCAAGCGTTTCACCCTCCGGCATGCGCGAGGCGCGCCCGGACATTCGGGTCAGCACCACGCTTTGCGCGATTTCCGGCACGGTGAATTCGCGTCCGAGCGCCGCTGCCGCTGCGGCGAAGGCAGGCACCCCCGGCGTCAGCGTATAGGGAATGCCGCGCCGCTCCAGCCTGCGCAGTTGCTCGGCAAGCGCGCTGTAGATCGAGAGATCGCCCGATTGCAGCCGCGCCACATCCTGTCCAGCGCCATGCGCCGCCACAAACTCATCCTCGATTTCGTCGAGCGAGAGCGGCGCGGTATCGACAATGCGCGCGCCTTGCGGGCAGTAGCCGAGCAACTCCTTCGGCACGATGGAGCCGGCATAAAGGCAGACCGGGCAGCGCGCGAGTAGCTCGCGCCCGCGCACGGTGATCAGGTCGGGCGCGCCCGGCCCCGCGCCGACGAAATGCACCGTCATGTGTCTGTCTCGTCGGTGGCGAGCGCGCAGGTCACCGGGCCTGCCGTAATGCGCGGGAGGATGAGCCGCGCCTTAGGCCCCGCCGCGGCCAGTGCCGCCGCTTCCGCCACGGAGGGGACGCCGGCCAGGGCCAACACGCGCTGCGACCAGGTAGCGCCGCGAGCGCTGGCTATTTCGAGATCGGCCTGGCCCACAAAGATCAGCCTCAAGCCGCGCGCCGAGGCAGCTGCGGCGATGCCCGCCTCGTCGCGCTTCAGCGCGCTCGTCGCCATCAGGTCGATCCGCGCCAGCGGACGGCCGAAGCGCTCGAGCGCGGTATTGATCGCCGCCTCGATCTGCGCTTGCGTGGCGCCTTTACGGGAGCCGATGCCGGCCACGATCACGGCTTCACCCAGACCCATTGCGTGACCGGCATGGAGGCGCGCCAGCCAGCTTTGCCGCCGATGCGCTCGGCCCGCGATACGGCGATGCGCGTGAGCGTGCCGCCAAGGCTGGCGTGCCGCGCGAGTAGCGCGGCCTCGGTGTCCAAGGTCACGGCATTGACGACGAGCCGCCCGCCCCGGCGAAGCCCAGTGATCGCAAGATCGAGCACGCCGGCATCGCTAGCGCCGCCGCCGATGAAAATCGCGTCGGGCGTGGCGAGATCGGCAAGTGCCTCTGGCGCGGTCCCCTCGATCACTTCGAGGTCGGGCACGCCGAGCGAGGCGGCATTGCGCCTGATGCGCGCCGCCCGGTCGCCGCGCGCCTCGATCGCTGCGGCGCGCAGGGAAGGGTGGCAGAGCATCCACTCGATCGCCACCGAGCCAGAGCCCGCGCCGATATCCCACAGCAGCTCGCCCCTGAGCGGCGCGAGCGAGGAGAGCGTCACAGCGCGGATCTCGCGCTTGGTGATCTGCCCGTCATGCTCGAACAGCGTATCGGCAATGCCGGGTGCGAAAGGAATCATCCTCGCATCCGGCGCGGCAACAACCTCGACCGCCACGATGTTCAATTCGGCAATTTCGTCGAGATCGAACTTGGCGGCGGTCACGCTGCGCACGCGTTCGTGCGCCCCGCCGAGCGCCTCCAGCACGGTAAGCCGCGAAGCGCCGAACCCCGTGTCGGCCAAGAGAAGCGCGAGCGCTGCCGGCGCCTGGCTGTCGGAGGTCAATGCCAGCACGCGCGCGCCTGGATGCAGATGCGGGCGGATGCGGTCGAGCGCACGGCCATGCAGCGAGACCAGCGCGATCTCCGGCAGCGGCCAGCCGAGCCGTGCCGCCGCCAAGCTGAACGCCGATGGCGCCGGCACCACGACGGTCTCGTCGGGCGAAACATGGGCGGCAAGAGTCGAGCCCACCCCGTACTGGAACGGATCGCCCGACGCGAGCACGCAGACCTGCCGTCCGCGCGCCGCAAGCACCGGCTTCACCGAGAATGGCGATGGCCACGTCCTGGCCTCGCCGCGGATCAGGTCTGCGGCCAGCGCCAGGTGCCGCGCCCCGCCGAATACAATCTCGGCGTCCGACACGAGGCCGCGCGCAGTCACGCCCAGGCCCTCGATCCCGTCCTCGCCGATGCCGACGATGGACAGCCAGCGCCTCACTGAGGCAGGTTCGGGCATGACCGGTTCAGCGCGGCCCATGAACATCCTCATTCTCGGCGGCACCGCCGAGGCGCGCGCGCTCGCAGCCGCCTTGGCGCAACGCACCGTCTACGCGGTGACACTCTCTTTGGCGGGCCGCACCGCAGCGCACGCGCCGCATTCCGTACCGGTTCGGAGTGGCGGCTTCGGCGGGGCAGAAGGGCTCGCCCGCTATCTCCGCGCAGAGTGCATCGCCGCGCTGATCGACGCGACGCATCCTTACGCGGCCGAGATCTCGGCCAATGCCGCGCAGGCCGCGCGTGAGACAGGCGTTCCGCTGCTCGCCTTGCTGCGCCCGCCTTGGCCCAAGCTTCCGGGCGACGCTTGGCTCGAAGTCGAGACCGTCTCCGACGCCGTGAGGGCGATCGGCGAGATCCCGCGCCGCGTGTTCCTGGCGCTTGGCCGCAAGGAGCTGCAATCCTTCGAACATGCCCCTCATCACTCTTATCTCATCCGCAGCGTCGACCCCGTCGATCCGCCGCTCGCGGTGCCGCAGGCGAGCTACATCGCCGCGCGCGGACCCTTCAGCGCGGCAGAGGACCGCGCGCTGCTCGAGCACTACCGCATCGAGATCGCCGTCGCCAAGAATAGCGGCGGCGATGCCACCTACGGCAAGATCGCGGCCGCGCGCGTGCTTGGCCTTCCCGTCATCATGCTGCAGCGACCGGCATTGCCGCCCATGGAATCGGCGGCGACCGTCGATGAGGTTCTCGCCTGGCTCGATCATGCGCTGACACTCTCCACCGCTCGCGGCGTATAGACCAGCGCGCGCTGTCCCGGCCGCGCGACCAGCCGCGTCTCGCGCGAGCCGACAATGACGAGCGTGGCCATGTCGGCGGCGATGTCGCCAGCTGCGGCGAGCGTGGTGATCGTCACGCTCTCGTCGCTCCGTCCAACGGCCCGGCCGAGCACGACCGGCGTTGCGCCGGGCAGATGGCCGGCAAGAATGCCGACGGCCTTGGCAAGCTGCCAGGGCCGCGCGCGCGAGACCGGGTTGTAGAGCGCGATCACAAAGCCGGCCGAGGCGGCGGCATTGAGACGGCGCTCGATCAGCTCCCAGGGCTTCAGATTGTCCGACAGCGAGATGGCGCAGAAATCATGACCGAGCGGCGCGCCTGCGCGGGCGGCGACCGCGAGCATGGCGGTGATGCCTGGCATGATGGCGACATCCAGCGTGCGCCAGGCCTCAGGGCCGGTGTCGATCGCCTCCAGCACGGACGCCGCCATGGCGAACACGCCGGGGTCTCCGCCCGACACGATGGCGACCTTCGCTCCGCCGGCGGCATGGCGCAGCGCGGCCTCGGCGCGCGCGCCTTCCTCCCGGTTGTCGGAGGGGTGCCGCGCCTGGCCGTCGCGGCGCGGAACCTGTTCGAGATAGGGCCCATAGCCGTACAGCGCCTCGGCTTCTTGCAGCGCGTCCGCCGCTTCTTGCGTCAGATAGCGGTCGTCGCCAGGCCCGAGCCCGATCACCATCAGACGCCCGCTCATGGCCGCCCCTCCCAGCCCGGCACCAGCACCATGGCGAAATAGGGCGCGGCCGTGTCTAGCTTGTCGGTCAGCTTCATGATCGCGGCGTTGGTCATGGTGCCGCGCTCCACATAGATGGCGCGGTCGAGCCGCCCGGCGCGGTCGAGCGCGCGGCGCACTTTGGGGAGATGCCGGCCGATCTTCATCACCACCGCGGCGTCAGTATCGGCGAGCCGCCGCTCCAGCTCGAATTGCGGCATGGTCGCCGGCAGCACGGTGAACACGTCGTCGCCTTGCGCGATCGGCGTCCCCACCGCCGACCAGCAGCCCGACATGCCGGTGACGCCTGCGACGATCTCGGTCGGATAGCGCGCCGCGAGCCGCACATGAAGATGCATGTATGAACCGTAGAACAGCGGGTCGCCCTCGGCGATCACCGCGACCACGCGGCCCTGGTCGAGGCGCGCGGCGATACTCTCGGCGGCGCCGTCATAGAAGGCGCCGAGCGCCTGGCGATAGGCGGCGCCCTGCTTGGGGAGCTCGGTGGTGACGGGATAGAGCAGCGGCAGCTCCTCGACGCCTGGCTTCAGATGCGGCGCGGCGATGGTCCGTGCCTTGCTGGTGTTTCCCTCCTTGGCGAAATGGGCAACCACATCGGCAGCCTTGAGCGCGGCGATCGCGTTCAGGGTGACGAGCCCGGGATCGCCGGGGCCTACGCCGATGCCGATCAGCCGCGCACCGCTATTCATAGGCCTTGCCTCGCCAGCGCGTTGACCGCCGCGGCGGTCATGGCGCTGCCGCCCATCCGCCCTCGCACGATGAGATAAGGCACGCCGCAAGCATTGGCAGCGAGCGCCTCCTTCGACTCCGCCGCGCCGACGAAGCCCACGGGAATGCCGAGAATCGCCGCCGGACGGGGAGCTCCGGCCTCGATCTTCTCCAGCAGATGGAACAACGCGGTCGGGGCATTGCCGATAGCCACCAGGGCGCCGTCGAGCCGGTTGCCCCAAAGCTCGAGTGCCGCGGCGGAACGCGTGGTGTCGAGCCGGGCGGCAAGCTCGGGCACGGTGGGATCGCGCAAGGTGCAGATCACCTCGTTGCTGGCCGGCAGCCGCGCGCGGGTGATGCCATGCGCCACCATTTCCGCGTCGCACAAAATCGGTGCACCGCGCTTCAGCGCATCACGCGCCGCGCCGACCAGCCCGGGGCCGAACGCGATCGACTGCGCTGCCTCGACCTGGCCGCAGGCATGGACCATGCGCACGGCGATCTCGGCTTCCTCCTGCGAGAAGCGGGCAAGGTCTGCCTCCTCGCGGATGATGGCGAAGGAGCGTTGATAGATGGCGTTGCCGTCGCGGAGATAATCGGGGCGCTTAAGCATTGACCGTCTCGCGTGCATCGATGATGCGGTCGATCTCCTCGGCAAGGTCGGCAGGATCGGCATAGGCCGCCGGTATGGCGCGTGCCGTGCCGTTGCGGACGATGCCGGCGCCAAGCGCCGTGCCGACAATAGCAACCGGCGCGGAAGCTTGATGGGCGCAACCTTTGGCGCAGCCCGAGACATGCAGGGCTATTCCATCGCCGGATGACTGCAGATCGCGCGCAAGCGCGGCAGCGATCTCGCGGCTCGCGATTAGGCCCGAGGCGCAAGCGGGTGCGCCGGGACAGGCAACGATCCGTCGCCGTGCATCGGCGTGGTCCACAGGGAAACCCAAGCGCCGAGCCTCGTCTCTTAGCGGCTTTACCTCGGTCCTCTTTAAAGGTCTGAGCAACAACGTGCGATCGGGCGCAGGCCGCGCCCTTAAGGCACCATGCACGCGGGCAATCTCCGTAAGAGCTCTCAGCGTGTCGGCCTCAGCGTGACCAAAAGCGAGCCCGACGCCAAGCGCGTAGAGATCGTCCTTGAGAGAATGCGTACCAACCATTTCGGCGCGGAGCCGGTGTGGCACCGGTGAGTGGAGCGCGATGCGGGTTCGGATGGCATCCTGGAACGCAGCGATCCCGCCGCTCTTGAGCACGTCGGCGGCGCGCGCTTCCCGACCATGTGCCGCAATCAACGCAAGCAGGCGCAACACGGCTTCGCAAGCTTCATCCGGTGCGATCATGCCAAGTAGTGTTGCCGAAGCTCCGTCGCCTGCGAGCGCAACATGAAGCAACGGACTGTCCGCCGTGGTGACGGCCTGGAGTCTGATATCGGCCGCAAGGGCATCGAGGTGAAGTCTGCCGCCGCTATCCACGATCACCGACACTTTCGGTGCGAGCGGCAGAGCGGCGGATGCGGCGGCGTGGCGAAGCTCACGCGCCAGCGCCTCGGCATCGAACTGGTCAGAAGCCTGGTCTGCCAGAGGGTCTGTGATTACAGGCAGCCCCTCGCTGATCTCGATACCGAGCATTGAGACCGCATCGGCGAAGAGCGGGGCAGAGGCCGATGTAAGCCCGCGGACCTGGAGGCTACCGCGGGCTGAGATCTCCATAGTGCCGTTGCCGTGGGCGCGCGCCGCCGCGCAGAGGCGGCTGAACGCGCCGAGCGCAATCGGCGCCACGGGAAGGAGGCGCACCAGCAGCCCGTCGCCGGTCTGCATCGGGGCAGAAAGGCCGGGGCAGGCGCCGCGTGCATAGGCGCTGGTCATAACGTGGCCTCCGCCTGGAGCGCGTCCAGCGCCGCGCCGAGATCGTTGCGGCGCGGATGCCATAGCCCCTTGCGCCGCGCAGTCTCCAGCCGTTCGGCGATGGCGCGCGCGGCGTCAGGGTTCTCGCGCTGGAGAAAATCGCGCACCGTCGGATCGGCAAGATAGGCTTCGTGTACGAGATCGAAGAGCACGCTCGACACGACGCCTGTGGTCTCGGCGAAATCGACCAGCCGGTCGACCGTCTCGGCAAGCTCCGCCGCGCCGCGCGCCCCGTGCCGCATCATGCCCGCGATGAAGCGCGGACTAGTGGCGCGGCCGCGCACGATTCTCGCCAGCGCCTTGTCCAGTGGGCGCGCGCGGGGGCGGTTGGGATTGGTGGTATCGAGCACGATCAGATCCGCCTCGCTACCGAGCGCCACCGCCGCCGCGGCGAAGCCGCCGATATGGGCGACATCCTCCGCGCCTTCCAGCAGGTCACGCGAGGGATCGTCGTTGCAATGCAGCAGCAAATCGGCAGCGGCAACCTGCTTGGCGAAAGCGCCGGGCGCACGCCTGGCTTCGCCCTCGGCGCCGCCATAGCCATGCGAGGTTGCGGCGAGATAGGCTGTGCCGATCTGCGCCGGCGCGCTGTCCTGCCCGAGCAGCTCCTCGACGCCGGCGCCGTAAGCTCCGGGCGCGGTGCCGAAGATGCGCCCGAGACTTGCGCCGCTATTGCCATTGGCCCGCGCGACAGCGGCGAGCGGATTCTCCTCGTCGTCTTCGTCGCGCGCCGCGACCAGCCGCACGGCGGCGTCGAGCAGCGCGATCTGTGCCGGAAACAGGTCGCGGAACAGCCCGGAGATGCGCCAGGTAACATCGACTCTAGGCCGGCCCATCGCTGCAGGCGGCAGCACCTCGATGCCGGTGACGCGCGCACTCGAAGCGTCCCACACCGGGCGGCAGCCCATCAGCGCCAGCCCTTGCGCGATCTCCTCGCCGCCGGTCCTGAGCGTGGCGCTGCCCCAGAGATCGATCACCAGCGAGCGCGGCATCTCGCCATGAGTCTGGAGGTAGAGCCGGATCACCTCGTCTGCGGCGAGTCGGCCGAGATCCATCGCGGTCGGCGTCGGCAGGAGGCGCGGGTCGGCGGTGAACAGGTTGCGCCCGGTGGGCAGCACGTCGCGGCGGCCGCGCTGCGGCGCGCCCGCCGGTCCTGGTCGAATGTGCTTGCCGTCGAGCGCGGCGAGCAGCGCGTCGCGCTCGGCTGCGGCGCAGCCCTGCCAAAGCGGATCATCGCCTTCCGGTGGCCGCCCATAGATATGCAGTCCGTCCTTGACGGCTGAGTCCTTGAGGTCGCAGAGCCACGCATCGATCTTGCGTAAGGCTTCGTCGGGGTGGAGCGCGGGGGTGGCGCCTGCCTCGCGCGCGAGTCCGCTCCGCTCCGCCGTCTCGACGATCAGCCGCGCCAGAAGCTCGCGCCGCCGCCGGTCGAGCCCGTCGGCGATCGCATATTCGTCGACCAGCCGTTCGAGCTCTTGCGCCGCGCCGGACAATTCGGTTTCGACCAGCGGCGGCGGCAAATGGCCGATGGTGACGGCGGCGATGCGGCGCTTGGCCTGCGCCGCCTCGCCCGGATTGGAGACGATAAAGGGATAGACCACCGGCAGCGGTCCCACGACCGCTTCGGGAAAGCACCAGGCGGTCAACGCCACGGCCTTGCCCGGCAGCCATTCCAGCGTCCCATGCGCGCCCATATGCACCAGCGCATCGGCCTTGGCGACGTGACGCAGCCACAGGCCGAGCGCAAGCACGGCATGGCGCGGCGGTAGCGTGGGGTCGTGATAGACGGCGCGCCGCTCCGAGGCGCGTCCTCGGTCGGGCGGCAGCGCGACCCAGACATTGCCGAACTTGGCGGCGCGAAAGCAGAACGCGCCACCGCGAAAATCGGGATCGTCTTGCGGCTCGCCCCACGCGGCTTCGACCGCTCGCGATACACCTCCCGGTAGCTCTGCGAGCAATTGCCGATAGGCCGCAAGCGAAAGGCGCGGCTCGGCCATGCCCGTGTCGAGCGCCTGGAGGAGAACCGCCGCGGCTTGCGGTGCAGCACTGACGCCGTAGCCAGCTTCGGCGAGATCGGCGAGCAGGGCAACGACGCTTTGCGGCACGTCGAGCCCGACGGCATAGCCGGCCCGCCCGCCCGCGGCGGGATAATCGGGCAACAGCACGGCGATGCGACGCTCCGCACGTGGCGTTCGTTGCAGGTTCACCATCGCCGCGACGCGGTCGGCAACCATGGCGATGCGGTCGGGCTCCGGGCGGCTGGCGAAGGCGGTGAAGCAAAGCGCTTCGTCGCTCGGCAGCGAATCCTTGAAGGCGATGGCGCCCGCCAGCACTCGGCCATCGAGCTCCGGCAGCACCACATGCATGGCGAGATCGGCCGGGCCGAGACCGCGTACGCTCTCCTGCCAAGCGGAGCGCCTGGTCGTGGCGATCACCGCTTGCAGCACCGGCGCGTCCACCGCATCGAGCGGCGATGCTCCCGGCTCGATCCCCGCCGCAAAGGCGGTAGCGGTGACGATGACCGCAGGCTTGAGCTCGGTCAGTGCATCGCTAACGAATGCCGCCGCGTCGCGATCCTTGAGGCTAGGCACAAAAAGCGGGGCGGGCGACAGTCCGCGCGCTTCAAGCGCCGCGCAAAGCGCGTCGATCGGCGTGGTGTCGGCGGCGAGCAGCGCCGACCGGTAGAAGACGATCGGCACCACGGCGCTCCCCGCAGCCAGGCCGGAGATCAGCCTGTCGATCGAAACCGGTCCCGCACCCGGAAGATAGGCGCTCATGCGTGGGACTGCCTGCGGCTCCGGCACGTCGAGCGTGACGCCGGCGAGGCTTGCGAGCTTGCGCAGCAGAGCCTGCAAATTCTCGTTTCCACCATGGCGGAAGAACGCGAGCAGCGCGCGCAGTTGCTCTGACCCGAGCGTCGAGGCATCGTCGAGGCGCGCATCGTCGCGGTCCTCGCCCGGCAGCACGGCGAGCGCGATACCCCGCTCGCGCGCCATCGCGGCGAGCGCCTCGACCCCGTAGCGCCACCAATCGAGGCCGCCGAGCAGCCTGACCACGATCACCTTGGCGTGGCGCGCACAATTGTCGATCCAAAGGTCGATCGACATTGGGTGGCGCAGGTCGCGCAGATGCGCCAGCCGCACGCTCGGCAGCCGGTCCTTCTCCGCCGCGTAGGCCGCCGCCAGAGCGGCGAGGTCGCTGTCGGCGAAGGATAAGATCAGGATATCGCCCGGAAGCTGGGCGAGATCGACCGGCTCGACCAGATCGTCGAGGCCTGCCGATGTGGTCTGGAGCAGATGCATCTTCTAGCTCGCCAGCGCCTTGGCCACCGCGTCGCGATCGAGGCCCTTCAGCCCGATCACCACCAGGCTGCCCTGGCGCGCCTCGTCCGGTCCCCAGGCGCGGTCATAATAGTGGCTGACCCGGGGGCCAACCGCCTGGACCAGCAGCCGCATTTTCTTGTCCGAGACCGCCAGGAAACCCTTCATCCGCAACACATTATGCGCCTCGGCGACGCGCGCAATCCGCGCGGCGATCGCCGCGGGGTCGGCGATCTCCGGCAACGCAACGACGAAACTGTCGAAATCGTCGTGGTCGTGGTCGATCTCGTCGTCGTGATGCGTCTTGCGGTTCTCGATATCGGCCTCGGTGCCGACACCAAGGCCGAGCAGAGCCGCGGGATCGACCTTGCCGTCAGCCACGGTGACGATGCGCACCGCGCGCGGTAGCGCGTCCTTGATCGCCGCCATCGCCCTGTCGATGCCGGCGGCGTCGAGCAGGTCGCGCTTGTTCAGCACTACGAGATCGGCGCAAGCGATCTGATCCTCGAACACCTCTTCGATCGGATCGTCGTGGTCGAGCGCGGTATCCGCCGCGCGCTGCGCCGAAAGTGCGGCGAGATCGGCGCTCACCTGGCCGTCTGCCAGCGCGGCGCCGTCGACCACTGCGATCACCCCGTCGACCGTGACGCGGCTCTTGACCGCGGGCCAGAGGAACGCCTGCACCAGCGGCTTGGGCAGCGCCAGTCCCGACGTCTCGATGACGATATGCTCGACGGCCGGTTCGCGCGCGAGGATCTGGTCGAGCGCTGGCACGAATTCGTCGGCCACCGTGCAGCAGAGGCAGCCATTGGCGAGCTCGACGATGTTCTCCTCGGGGCAGGCTTCGTCGCCGCAGCCTTTGAGGATCTCGCCGTCGATGCCGAGATCGCCGAATTCGTTGACGATCACCGCGAGCCTGCGTCCGTTGGCGTTGGCGAGCACATGGCGGATCAGCGTGGTCTTGCCCGAGCCGAGAAAGCCGGTGACGATGGTGCAGGGAACGCGGGCAAGCGTGGAGCTCATTCGGCTTCCTCCTCGAAATCGATCGGTGGCACACGCGCGATCAACCCGCGCTTCAAAATGTCGGGGCGGCTGCGCCACGGCATCAAACCGTCCGCCGCGCGGGCGAACAGCTTGGCGCCGTCGATCAGCGCAGCAGCATCGCGCTCGGGCTCGAGCCCGCCGAACACATAGGTCCAGGCGCCGTCGCGCCTGATCGCGGCACTACAGGCCCGGCTGCAATTGGCGAGGCAGCGAATCTGGCGCACCTTCACGCCACTGCCGTCGGCCGCGCGCGTGGTCTCTTGCGCCAAGGTTAGGCCCGGCCGCACGCTGTCCTCCGGATCGCTGGGACGGCGGCAGGTGATGCAGACATAGACCGTCATCGCGGCGTCGGCCTCGATGTTGCGGTTTTCGTCCTCTGCGGTGTCGATGAGACTCACCCTGACGCCGCTCCTTGCTACGCCGCGACTTTAGGGTGCTTGCTGTGGCCGGGCCCAGGCTTCCGGACCGGCCGTTCGTGAACCAACCGCTCCGAGGCACCCCGCCCGGTGAGCGACCAGCATCGGCGGTAGGTCTCCTGGCTCGCGGGTCGCTGCCTTGGCCGCCTTCCCGGGCGCTCCCACCCAGTGGCTTATGGCTCAGGCTCGCCGCTTACAGTTGCGGGGGCAGCCGCGGATTTTGGGCCTTGGCCCGTTACCGCGTTCCCTGTTCGCTCTCATGCGAGAGACCGCCGATTAAGGCCACTTAACGGGGCCGTCGGCCCCTTTGTCAATGCGCTCCGGCAAGGGGCAGCTTGCGAAAGGCGGCGCGGCGGCTATAGTCCTCGCGTCGTCGGTTCCCGCATGGGGCGGGACTGAAAAAGGGAACGCGGTGCGGGTTGATCCCTATTCCGCGGCTGCCCCCGCAACTGTAAGCGGCGAGCGCCCTTCCACCCGCCACTGGAGCCGATCCGCTCCGCTCCGGGAAGGCCGAAGGGAAGCTTTGACCCGCGAGCCAGGAGACCTGCCGGCGACGGCAACCTTAACCGCGCTCTCGGGTGGAGGGCGCAAGGGGGATCAGATGAAGACT
>Ga0190270_10000428_pt1 | contig 18289 bp, 12 predicted proteins | sample Popmic320T_FD_133748 | JGI IMG/M metagenome (GOLD analysis project Ga0190270, IMG submission 133748) | Populus adjacent soil microbial communities from riparian zone of Weber River, Utah, USA - 320 T | ecosystem: Environmental > Terrestrial > Soil > Riparian zone | place: USA: Utah | collected...
AGACCGACCTCGGGATTGGGGATCAGGGTCCCCGTGGCGGAGTCTAACACGTTGGACGCGGCGTCGAGATTCGTGTTGAGCAGAGTGTAATTGCCGTCGAAGCGCAGCCAGCGGTTCGGGCGCGTCGAGAGTGAGAACTCGAAGCCCCGGGCTGTCGCGCGGTCGTTATTGATGAAGTTGGTCATCCTGCCGTCGGCGAGTCTGACGGGGCCGCCGGATGTCGCCGGGTCGGCGATGAATGCGATCTGGTCGCGGAAGCGGCTCTTGAAATAGACGCCCTCGACGCGGAGGCGGTCTTTCCAGAAAAACTGTTCGATGCCGATGTCGAAACTGCGCGAACGTTCGGGCTTCAACTCGGGGTTGCCCAGAAGGAGAAAGTTCTGACTGAAGGCTTCGAGCATGGTCGGCGCCTTGATGCCTTCGCCGTAATTGACGCGCAACCTCGTGGGGCCTTTCTGGCTTTGCAGCCCTGCCCGCCTGAGCAACAGGAGCGCCCCCACCTTCGGCATAACTTCAGTCCCGAAGCCGACTTTGCTGTCGTAAGGTTGCGAGCCGAAGTCGTTGAGCGCCTTCGACAAACCCTGCGGGACCTTGGCCTGGTTGTTTTCGACGCGGACTCCGACATTGATGACCAGTCGCGATGTGTAGGCGAATTGATCCTGGATGAACGCGCCGGCGTTCGTCCGCATCGGCGCGACGCGGCTGGTCGCCGCGAACCCGCTGTCGAGAACCGCGCGCTCCTCCTCGTATTCAAGCCCTGCCGTGATGAAATGACCCCTGAGCGGCGCGAGGTCAGCCAGGTCGGTTTGATAGCGCAGCCCGCGGCGGCGGTAGTGATTGTTGAAATAGTCGCTGCGGTCGCTGCGGACGCCTCCCGCGTCAATTTGCGAAAAGGGCTGCGAAACGGGCGGAGTGTCGGGGCGGGTCAAATCCTGGGCGACCGGATCGAAGCTCAGGAAATCGCTTTCGGAATAGGCGAACGAGAGGCTCTGGCGCCATCGCCTGGTCGTTTGATCGTCCAATCGCGCGCCCGTCGTGACGCGGCGGCGTTTAGCGCGCTCATCAGGGTCGGGGAAAAATCGACCGGTCGCCCCCGGCGCGCCGAGTCCGGAGTTTTCGCTCCGCGCGGTCAGTCGCATTTGCGTCCGCGCGTTGAAAACATAGCCCAGATTGGTAGAAGCGATCCGGTTCTGGTAATCATCGTTGCGGTCGCGCCCGTCGGAGCGCAGATGGGTGAAGCCGGCGGAGTAATCGAATCCGCCGTTCGCGCCGGACACGCGCGCGAATTGGCGGTTGAACGCGAAACTCCCGCCCTCGCCCGCGAATTCGAGCTCGGGGGCCGAAGTCGACCCGCGGTGCGTGAAGAATTGCAACACGCCCGTCATTGCGTCGGAGCCGTAAACCGCGCTATGCGAGCCGCGAATCAGCTCGACGCGCGCGGCGTTGTCGGCGGTCAGGTCAGCGAAGTCATAAGACCCGCCGGCATCGTTCACCGGGGCGCCGTCAATCAGAACTTTGGTGTAATCGGGCTCGCCGCCGCGAACGAAGAGCGAGGTCACGCCGCCTCGCCGGCCAACCTGCGCGGCCGTCACGCCGGGCGAGAGCCGCAGCGCGTCGAAGAGGTTGACTCGCTGGGCGCGCGCCAATTCGTTAGCGGATATGACATAGGCGTTCGCCGGCGTTTCGTCCGTACGGGCCTCGGTTTTGGTGGCCGAAACGACTATGGTGTCTTCGACGGCGGAGACGGTCAACGGAATCGCAATACGGAATTCGCGGCCCGCCAATATTTTGATCGGCTGGGCGCCCCCAGTTTGCGTCAACCCGTCGGCTTCCACGGCGATGGCGTAATCGCCGGGCATCAAACCGTCCAATTCGAATATGCCGCGCTCGTTGGTGAACGTTTCGCGGACAGCCTGCCTGTCATTGACGAGCAGAACAATGCGGGCGCCCCGAATGGGCGCGGCCTGGGCGTCAACAACTAATCCGCGAAGGTAGCCGCGCGACTGCGCGGCTGCGGAAACGCAGATGGAAACACTCATGACGAGAAGGGCGGATGACCTCAATATTGATTTCATTTTCCTACCTCGATGGATACTCCATCCATAGCCGTCAGGCTTGGATGGAGAGGAAATCGAGACCAGATGCGAATTGTAGATACGCAAGATTTTGCGTATCTACCCCTTCGATGAGCATCCGGTTATCTCTTGTGGTATATTGCCCTTGATCAAAGGCACTCGACCCGTAAGGGAGAGAAACGGTTTCTGATCCTTGAGAACCAGGGATAAGAGGTTGTGGCCGGAAAACTTCGACCACGTAAAATCTCTGAAGTTGCTTGGTAGTTTGCATATCAAGTACCCGACGCTCGCTTCCGGCTATATGCCGGAGGCGACGGGCCGCGCTGGATTCTCTCGAGTCCAATAGTCAACCGGCCCGAAGCAGTCCGTTCTCGGAAGTATCTTCCGGGCGTGAATACGAAACTTGGAACTGCAAGCTCCCTCTACAACGCGCTAGCGTTTAGATGGAGTAGTTGACCTTTATACTCCTTACGCTTTCTCTTTCGGGGGAGTGTTACTCAATCCGATTCTGTCGCCATTATTGGTGAGGCACACCTGCCCAAGATAGGGCCACCGAGCCGCTAATATAATAGACCATATAGAAGATAGAAAGAAGGTCGAGGATAGGGGATAGAACGGATGACGCGATCCTCAATCCTCGATCTCCGATTCTCGATTCTCGACCCTCGATCCTCGGCGATTCGCGTCCGTCCTCTTCCACCAGACGATGGGAGAGCCGCTCAGCGGGTGGCGGTCGACGAACAACGGGGTTTCAAACAATCCGCTGAGCGATTCGTCTGTCATCACTATGCTCGCTTCGCCGCAGGCGACCAGTCGCCCGTCTTTGATTAGAGCCATGCGGTCGGCGAATTCCGCGGCCAGATTTATCTCGTGCGTGACGATCAGCGCGCCGTGGTTCCGCTCCCGAGTCAGGTTGCGGACGAGGTCGAGCAGCGAGAGCTGATGCGCGATGTCCGCGTTGGCAGTAGGCTCGTCGAGCAGCAGCAATTGCGGCTGTTGCGCCAGCGACCGGGCTAGCGCGACGCGTTGGCGTTCTCCGCTCGACAACTGGTTGAATCGGCGATGGGCGAAATGCGCGGCGTCAGCGTCGGCGAGCGATTGCCTGGCGATCTCGACGTCTCTCGGCGAATCGAATCCGAGCGCGGTCGTGTAAGCGAAGCGCCCGGTCAGAACGTATTCGAGGGCGGTCATCGGAAAGCGGATGGCGCCCTGCTCGGCCACCAGCGCCATCCTTTGGGCGATTTCGCGGCGCGAAAACCCGGCGACCGGCTGGCCATCGAATAAGACCTCGCCCTGATCCGGCTTGAGCGCCCCGATCGCGATCGAAAGCAGAGTCGATTTGCCCGATCCGTTCGGCCCGAGCAGAGCGACCACCTCGCCCGCGCGGACTTCGAGCCTCACGCCGGAGATCGTCTCGCGAGGCGCCCGGCCCGGATAAGTGAAATGAATGTCGCGAAGTTGTAGCATAGGAATGGGGGTTGGGGGTTGGGGGTTGGGGGGTGGTGATGGGGAGTCGGCTGGCATTTGCCAACCCCCAACCCCCAACCCCCTTACTTCCTGCTTTTGAGCAGCAAATAAACGAAGACAGGCGCGCCGATCAAGGCGGTGATCGCGCCGGTCGGCAACTCGCGAGGCGCCAGAGCCGTTCGCGCGACCGTGTCTGCGATCAGAACCATCAACGCCCCCCCGATCGCGGAGGCCGGGATCACGAGGCGGTTATCACTGCCCGCGGCGAGCCGCACGAGATGCGGAGTGACCAGTCCGACGTAGCCGATCGCGCCCCCGGCGGAAACGGCCGCGCCGGTCAACAGCGACGCTGTCAGATGAACGACCCATCGCACGCGGGCCGTTTCGACTCCCATCGCGAACGCGTCGCGCTCGCCGATCATCATAAGATTCAAGGCCCGCGACTGCGTGACCAGGACCGTCGCGCCGGCGGCGGCCGCGACTATGACAAAGAGCAACCCTTCGACCGCGCCGCTCGACAGATCGCCCAGAAGCCACAGTGTGATGTTTCGCAATTTGACGTTATCGGTCATCGCGGTCATCAACGCGATCACGGAAGAGAGGAACGTCGACATCACGACGCCCGCCAACACCAGATGGGCAGGATCGTCCTCACGTCTCCCCAGGCGGTAAACAATCAGGGTGACGATCGCCGCCCCCGCGAATCCGAACAGCGGCCTGATGTACGAACCGCCGTATGAAAGCTCAGACGCGAAAATGATCGCGGTGATCGAGCCGAGCGCCGCGCCGCCTGAAACGCCGAGCACATAAGGATCGGCCAACGGGTTTCTCAACAAGGCCTGGAACGCGGCGCCCGCGACCGCCAGCGCCGCGCCGACGCCGATCGCCATGGCGATTCGCGGCATCCTCAAACTGAAGATGATGACATCCTGCTCACGCGAAAGTGGTGAAACAGTTCCAGTCAATTTCGAGATTATGGCCGGGAAGAGGCCTCCGGCCGAGACATGTTCGCTGCCCAGCCCTGCAGCCGCGGCCGCGGAAACCAACAGGGCGCCGAGCAGGACGGAGATCACGATCAGAGCGCGGCGTCGAGTCAAATAGCTATAGGCCTTATGAGTTATATAAGTCCTATAAGTCTTATTCATGACGCTCCGGGGGATGCAGCCCTTTGGCCAACTGCTCCAATCCTTCGACGATGCGCGGCCCCGGACGATCAACCAGGTCGGGAGTAACCCAGACTATTCGATTAGACCGGATGGCGGGAGTCGTGGCGAAATCGCGCCTCAGATCGGACTCCTTGACCAATTCGGCGCCGTGGATTGAAGGAGCGACGATTATCTCCGGCGCGCGCGCGACGACGGTCTCGCGGGAAAATTGCGGGTAATCGGCAGTTTGGTCGCCGGAAATGGATTGGCCGCCCGCGATGTTGATCAAGTCGTTGATGAAAGTATTGCGGCCCGCCGTGATCAAAGGGCCGGTTTGCAGGACGTATAAGACGCGCGGCCGAGCTAATCCGCCCGTGCGCCGTTCAACCGCGTCGATGCGGCTTTCCATCTCGCCCGCGAGGGTTCGGGCGCGCTCCGAGGTTCCGGTGACTTCGCCCAGGCTGCGGATCGAAGCGGCAACCTCGCGCACGGCGCGCGGGTTCGTGACGTAGACAGGGATCGCCAGTTGATCGAGTCGCCGCGTCAGGTTCTCCAACTGGCTCGAAGTCGAGACGACCACCAGATCCGGCTTGAGTGAGATGATCTTTTCCAGGTTCGGCTGCAGCGTGTCTCCGACTTTATCCTTCGCCTTCGCCGCTTCGGGGAAATCGCAATAACTCGTCACGCCGACGACACGGCTCTCCAACCCGATCGCGAATAGAATTTCGGTCACGTTCGGGGCGAGCGAGATGATGCGCTGCGGGTTTTGCGTGATCGAGACCGGCCGGCCCAGACCGTCGGTGAATCTGCGACGATCGCCAGCCTCACCCGCTGGCGCGCCGGCCCTCCCGCAGCCCGCAAATAGCAAGAGCGCCGTCAGGGCGAACAGAAACGCGTTGGATTTTAATGTTGAGCGAGAGCGTAGCATAAAAAGCAAAAGCCTCAGACGCGACGGATCGTACGCGACTGAGGCTTTCTAATCATTGACATGCCTGGAAACGCCTCCGCCGCGCTCTTTCATCCGAAGTGTCGTCGAAATGGCCTTCTTAATGGCCTCACAGTGGCGGTGACCACTCGGGATTCACACCCGTTTCCCTATTCTCCCGTCGCTTGTCCTTGTGGTGGCGACAAATGTCAGTTGAAAAATATTGCGCCCAGCATTGTAGGGGCGGGTTTTCCCCGCCCCATCGCCTGGATCATAAACAGGGGCGGGGAAAACCCGCCCCTACGCCATATTGCATGGGCTAAAGTTGTCACTACAAAGGCAAGCGACGAGCGCCTGAAAGCATTAACAACGAACTTTAAAAATTTGCCGTGAAAACGAAGATGAAAGCTAGCACGCGCTTGGAAGCGCAGTCAATCGATGCGCAAAGCAAAAAAAAACTTGAGCCTCGGCCTGTGAAGGTGTAAAACTGGCCGGCGAATCTTCCCTCACTTATTCAATCCCCCTACACGAAAATCTGATATTGAAAGGGAAATATCCTGTGTCTGAGAACAAGAAGAAGCTGTTGGACAAGATTTCCACGCGTGAGGCGCGCGTTGGCGTGGTCGGACTAGGTTACGTAGGGCTTCCGCTGCTCGTCGAATTCGCGCGCGGAGGGTTCAATTCCACGGGCTTCGAGGTCGACATGAAGAAGGCGGAGGCGATCAACCGCGGCGAATCTTACATCCCCGACGTCCCGACCACGCAGATCGGCGAAATGGTCGAAGCGAAACGCCTCGGCGCTACGACGGACTTCGCGCTGCTAAAAGAGCAGGATGTGATAATCATTTGCGTGCCGACGCCGCTCAGGAAGACCAAAGACCCCGACGTCTCATACATCCTCGCCGCTTCGGAGAAGATTCAAGCCTGTTTGCGGCCCGGCCAGTTGATTATTCTCGAATCTACGACATATCCGGGCACGACCGATGAAGTGTTGAAGCCCATGTTCGACGCGACCGGGTTGAAGCTTGACGAAGATTATTTCCTGGCCTTCTCGCCCGAACGCGTCGACCCCGGCAACGAGAAATTCAATACGAAGAACATCACCAAAGTCGTCGGCGGCGTGAGCGAAACCAGCGCCCAAGTCGCCGCGGCCGTTTACAGCGCGATCGTCGATAACGTGTATCCGGTGAGTTCCGCGCGCGTCGCCGAAGCCTGCAAACTGCTCGAAAACACGTTCCGAGCGGTCAACATCGGGCTGGTGAATGAACTGGCTCGCCTCTGCGACACGCTAGGCATCGACAGCTGGGAAGTGATTGCGGCGGCGGCGACCAAACCCTTCGGCTTCATGCCCTTCTATCCGGGGCCGGGTATCGGAGGGCATTGTCTGGTCGGCGATGAAGCAGTAGTCGTGCGGTCAACGGATGATTCGCGCAAGCGTCTGACCTTGTTCGAGACGCTCTTTGATGAGTTGTGGGCCGATCCGCAGGCCAAAAAGCTTGTGGTCGGCGGGGCAGACGTGGTCCTTGAACCGCGTCTTGAGGCCCTCTCTCTCAATACCGAAAAGAACATGCCGGAGTGGCGCCCTGTAAACTCTCTCTTTCGCCGTTCATATCGGGGCAATCTCGTCACTATCACGACAGGCGACGATAGGCGCGTGACGGTGACGGAAAAGCATCCGATGCTGGTCGTCGACGCTCACGGACGGGCGCGGCAGGTTTTGGCGAGAGACGTCGTTCACGGAGACATGCTGCCGATTCACTGTTCATCGCAGATTTCCGATGAAATCGCCGCCGAGACGATGAAGCATCCCGCAAGAGAATCGTCGAGTGAACGCCTTGAAGCCGCAATCATCAAAAGCCATTTCGCTAAAACGCGCCGAGCGTTGATGTCTTGCGGAGCATTGATGACCGCGCAGGTGGAATCCGTCGAAATAACAAAAAACGACCAGCCTTTGCCCGTCTACTCCATCGAGGTCGAAGAGACGCATACTTTCGTCACCTCGTACGGCGTCTACGTTCACAACTGCATCCCGCTGGACCCGCATTATTTGTCATGGAAGGCGCGGATGCATGGATTCGAGGCGCGATTCATCTCTCTGGCGGAGGAGATCAATTCTCGCATGCCCGACCACGTCGTAGACCTGGTGACGCGCGGGCTGAACAACCATCGCAAGCCGGTCAACGGGTCGAAGGTTTTGGTTATGGGCGTGGCTTACAAGCGCGACATCGACGACATGCGTGAAAGCCCCGCGCTCGGAATCATCGAGAAGTTGCAATCCCTCGGCGCCGACGCGCAATTCCACGACCCTTACGTCGAAGAGATCCACCTCGAAGGAAACGGCCGTCGTCTGCGTGGAATCGGGCTGAGCGTTGAAGCGGTCGGCGAAGCCGATTGTGTGGTGATCGTCACCGATCATCGCAATGTCGATTACGCCTGGGTCACCGAACACGCCAAGCTGGTCGTAGACACCCGCAACGTCACGCGTGGGCTGAGCGATTTCGAGGAGAAGATTATCCGGCTGTAGCGGGCAGTGGGGAATAGTGGATGGGGTTTGGGGGATGGGGAGTAGGAGTTAAGACGTTCTTCCCCATTCCCCATCCCCCATCCCACTCACTTAACGATCAGCACCTTGTGACTCCCCTCCGAGACTTTGAAAGTCGCTGCGGCGCCGGTCGATGCGCTTCCGAGTACTTTGTCGTCTACTGAGACGGTGATCTTCCTTCCTTTTGAGGCCGGGACCATGATCTGAGCTCGCTCTTTCGCCTCTATCACGAAACCGATCGCTCGTTCGTTGCTCTGATAGGCTCGCAGCCGGACGGGCGTTTCACATTCGACTTCGGTCTCGCCGTTGCGGCGGATGACGGTTCGCTTCGGCCCTGTGACCACTTCGAGCTTCGCTCCGGAGACGTCGAGGCGTTCTAGCCGGGATTCTTCTGTAGCGGCGACGCTGCCGAATGACAGGCCCGTCCATGGGTCGGCGTTAATCGCTTCTTCTATCGCGGGCCAGATCGTGAGGCCGAAGAAGTAGGTTCTTTGCCCGTCGGCGCCGGCGCCCGATCCTTCCCCCAGGAGGCCCCCGTCGGCGCTCGAAAATTGATCGTCATATCTGCCGGTTTTTTCCAACCCGGATTGCGCCATTGCGAAACTTTTGCGCGCCAATTCGGCGGCTTCGGCGTGATACCCGTAACGCTTCAACCCGATGTAGACCAGATAATTCATCGGGGCCCAGGTCGCCCCTCGCCCGGGGACGCCGGCGGCGAAAGCCGGGTCGTCTCGCGAAATTGTAGGCAAGGGATATTCGCCCCAGAACTTTTTCGAATCGAGCAGCTTCGCCATCATTCGCTTCGCCCTCTCTTCGCTGGCCAGCCCGGCGGCGAGAGGGTAGAAATTTTCCGGCGACAACCGGCGCGAAAAACGCCCGTCCCAGTGGCGGTTGAGGTAAAGCCCGTCCTCTTCGCTCCACATTTTCTCGTTGACGTTTTTCTTGATCTGATCGTAACGAGTTCGCCACTTGTCGACCTCGGTCTGTAGCCCCAACTCACCAGCCATTATCATCAGAATTTCAGTGTCGAGGGCGTAGAGCGCGTTCAATCCGACAGTCGAATATTCGAGCGTATGTGTCTTGTCGTTGTACCTGGCCTCATCGCCTCGCTCAACTGAAGGACTCGGCTGAGCGCCGGGCGCGGTAGCGCCGCCCCAGCCTTGCGGCCTGTCTTCGAGTCCGGATTCGGAGAAGGCCAGCCGCCGTTTCGCCTCATTCGACAGGGCGCGCGCGCCCAACTGGCCTAGCTCAAGCTCCGCGTCGAACCCCAATTCGAGCAATCCGTCGCCGTCGCCGTCGCGCCAGGCCTGCCCGTCTCCACGATCGGCAAGTCGCCAATCATTCCATTGACGCAACCGCGGATAAGCCCAGGCGAGAAATTCCAGGTCGCGCGTTAGAAGATAAACTTTCCAAACGCACAGCGCTCCGATCGGAGGCATCGATCTGCCGGCGGTCACCGCCGCCTCGTCATTCTGCGGATTTCGCAGGTAACGCCGCAGCGGCGCGCGCCCGTCAGGGGGCAGCCCGTCGAGCAGCAGTCGCATGGCCGTCGACGCGCTCGCGTCATTGACCAGCGACGATACCAACGCGTTGAAGAATGTATCCCAACTGAGCGGCGTGTTGCTTGGGTCGCGGGATCCCCGCCGGCCGAGGGCGATGTAGTCGAGCCGCTTTTCAGGCAGATAAATGCGGCTCCAGTTCGAGACGCGGCTGAGAGTCGTGAGGCTAGATCCGAGCGCGCCGCCGCTCGTCGCGCGGGAGCCATCGTATTTCTTCTCTTCCTGGTCAAGGATTCCCGTGGACAGTTTCTGCAACAGATTGTTCGATTCGGCCTGCATTGCGCCGAAATCATCGCCGACTATAGCCACGAAGCCGATGGAATAAATCGAGGCTCCGAGCGGCGGGGACGGCGTCATCCGGACGGAATCGAAGCTCAAGGCGGAGAATCGGGCGACCGACTGCTTCAACTCCGGTTGCGCCGCGTAGCCTTCTCTGACAAGTATGGCGCGCATCGCCTGCGGATCGCTGTATACGGCCGCGCCGGAGCCGATGCGGTCGGTCTGCAGGAGGAAGTTTCGCTGCGTGGGCTTGGTCTTTTGGTTAATGACCTCTTCGCCGAAGATTGTGCGAAGGTCGTCCTGCGCGTAGAAAGCCGTCCGGCCGAGATCGACGCGCAGATCGTTCCAGGGACGGTAAGCCTCGATCGCCACGCGTATGTCGGATGGCGCAGATAACTGCCCAACGACCGCGTTATCGCTGACGCGGCTCCATCGCAGTATGAGCGGGGTTTTGTCGTCGAATCTGGACCGCCAGATCAATCGCGCGAAGGAGCCGTCAGGCGCGCAATCGCCCAATTCATAAGACTGAGGGGCGTCTTCGACCGCGTCCCCGGCGCGATAGGTCAAGAACCTCAGGCCGAAAATGTTCAACTCGTTGGCGATGAACACAACGCCGTTGATGTGAGCGCTGTCGTATGCCCCCACGATTGCGCGACGCGGCGGTTCCTGACCGGGCGTCTCCGGCGGGCCGGCGCCAGGGCGCTGCAAGAGTGCGACCAGCGACAGGACTGCGATGATGCCCGTGGAGAGTTTGTTCATAGCCCGTAGTCCTGCATGGCTTGCTGTCCATCTTCCCAACTTAACATCATTGGCCTATAGGGGTAAGCGTTTGATAGCGCATTTCGTAGTCTCGCCTTTAGGCGGAAGCGTCAGTTGCAAACCAATTTCGCGGCGCCAAACGCCTCCGCCTAAAGGCGGAACTACGAACAATTTTCAGGGGGATTTTGAATGGCGCTGGAATCGCGTAAAATTCACCCCAGATTTTACCTGAATACGCGAAAAACGGAACTCTTCCGCAATGTAATTTTAAGATAAATGGCCACATACGACGACCTGAGCCTCCACGTCAGGCTCTTCTTGAAAAGTTACCCTTTTCGGCGCTACGCGATTGACCCCACGCCGTGCGCGCGTCTGGCGAAGCCGCTCGAAGAATCGCGCGTCGCGCTGGTCACGACCGCAGGCTTGCGGACGCCCGACCAGAACGATTTCGACCACTCAGATAAAAGGGGCGACCCGTCGTTCCGGGAAATCCCGAATACGACTGAAACTCGACTGCTGGTGGAATCGCACCGGAGTTACGCCTTTGACCACGAGGCGGTCCGCTCGGACGTCAACCTGGCGTTTCCGCTCGACCGCTTCCGCGAACTCAAATCGCGGGGCGTGATCGGGGCATTGAATCATCGCCATTTCAGCTTCATGGGTTCGATCGTCGGCCCGCGAAGACTGATTGACGAGACGGCGCCGCAGGTCGCGCGGATGCTCGCCGAAGACCGCGTGGATGTGGCCTTCCTCACTCCCGTCTGACCGATGTGCCAGCAGACGGTCTGTCTGCTCCAGGCTGCTATTGAACGCGCGGGAATAGCGACAGTTTCAATTTCCTTGCTGCGGGAAGTGACTTCGGTAATCAAGCCTCCGAGGGCATTGTTCGTCTCTTTCCCGATGGGGTATCCGCTCGGCGCGCCGAAGGACGCGCCCTTGCAGCATCGGATCATCGCCGCCGCGCTCGGCTTGCTCGAAAGAAATGACGTTCCGACTCTCGAGGAATTTAAATGAAGCGCCCGCGCTCCAAAGGCTGTCGCCATTTAAGATAGCTGACCCTATTCATTTAGCCACGAAAGATCACGAATGGTCACGAATCTCCCATCAATTACTGACAGCCTTTCTATTCGTGAAAATTCGTGTTCATTCGTGGCTAAAATTCCTTCTCCGCGCAACGAGGTTCACACGAATGAAAAGTTCAATCACCGCCGCGCTTGAACGATTGTTCAAGCTTTCGGAAAACAACACTACGATCAGAACCGAACTTGCCGCCGGGTTGACGACTTTTCTGACGATGGCCTACATCATCTTCGTCAACCCGCAGATCCTGAGCGAGGCGGGCGTGCCATTTTCGGGCGCGCTGTTCGCGACCTGTCTCTCGGCGGCGATCGGTTCGCTGATGATGGGCTTGCTCGCGAACTACCCTTTTGCGCTGGCGCCCGGGATGGGGTTGAACGCTTACTTCACCTACACGGTGGTAAAGACAATGGGCTACGACTGGCGCGTCGCTCTGGGAGCGGTCTTCATCTCGGGCGTAGCGTTTCTGATACTGACGCTGGCGCGCGTCCGGGCGATGATCGTCGACGCGATCCCGATGACGATGAAGACCTCGGTCGCGGCGGGCATAGGATTGTTTATCGCATTCATCGGGCTGAAGAACGCGGGAGTGATCGCGGCCTCCCCCGCGACGTTCGTGACGCTCGGCCACGTCACATCGAAACCAACGCTGCTCGCGCTCGGCGGCCTGATCGTCACTGCGGCCTTGATTGCCCGCGGATACAAGGCAGCGATCATCATCGGCGTGTTCCTCGTAACCGCCGTCGCGATTTTGTTGAACCTGTCGAAACTGCCGACCGGCGCGTTTCAGACGCCCGACCTAAGCTCGACGTTTATGAAGCTCGACGTGGTCGGGGCGTTGAGGCTCGGCGCGTTCGACGTGATCTTCATATTTCTGTTCGTCGATCTATTCGACACCATCGGGTCGCTGATGGGGCTGGGCAGGCAGTCGGGGTATTTGACGCCCGATGGAAAAATGCCGCGAGTCAACCGCGCGCTCTTCGCCGACGCGATTGCGACCATCGCCGGCTCGATCTTCGGATCGTCGACGGTCGTGACATACATCGAGAGCGCGACCGGCGTGAGCGAGGGCGGTCGCACCGGGCTGACCGCAGTCACGGTCGCCGCGCTCTTTGTTCTGGCCATGTTCTTTGCGCCTGTCGCCGGAGCGATCCCGCCGATCGCCACCGCGCCGGCCTTGATCATCGTCGGCGCGCTGATGATCGGCGCCGTCACGTCGATCAAGTGGGAGGATATGACCGAAGCGATACCGGCGTTCCTGACCATGCTGGCGATGCCGCTGACGTTCTCGATTGCCAACGGATTGGCGCTCGGATTCATTCTCTATCCGCTGCTGAAAGTTTTGACGGGAAGATGGCGAGAGGCTAGCCCGCTGGTTTACGCGCTGGCAGTGTTGTTTGTGTTGAGATATGCCTATCTTGGCGCAGAATGAAAGTGGCGCTAAATCAGGACACGTGAGCCCGGTATACAGTACCGCGCGCGTAAGCAAGCGGCTGATCATTGAGTCAGCCGCTTGCTTACGCGCGCGGTACTGTAGCGGGCGAAGTCACAGTCGAAATTCGGCCATTACGTAATACTTCCGCCGTCCACCGTCACAATCTCGCCGATCATGTAACTGTTCTTGTCCGAGACCATGAACGCGGCGAATTCGGCCAACTCTTCTGGGTGGCCGCGCCGTCCCTTGGCGCACCAGAACCGGTGCATTTCCAGCAAACGATCCGGCAGGGCGTCCGAGAGGTCGGTGTCGAAGATTCCGGCGGCGATGGCGTTGACCGTGATGCCGAAGGGCGCGGCTTCACGCGACAGGCATTTGGTGAAGCCGATGATGGCGGCTTTCGACGTGGCGTAATGGACCGCCGTCGGCAGAGCGCGCATGGCGCCGATGCTGGTCAGGTTCAAAATGGCGCCGGAGCGTTGACGCATCATGAACTTGAAGACCGGCTTCGTGGCGTTGAACACACCGTTGACGTTGGTGTCGATCACCTCGTCCCAGGCGCGCTCGGTCATCGTGGCGAAGTTGTCGCCCCGGTTGATGGCGGCGTTGTTGACCAGAATGTCGATGCGCCCGAACTCTTCGTGGACTCTGCGCGCCATCTTGATCATTCCCGGACGGTCGGTGACCGAGACTTTGAATGAGAGCGCGCGGCGTCCCATTGATTCAATCTCTTCGACGGTGGCTGCGGCGCGCTCATCGCTGACGTTGTAATTAAACGCGATGTCGGCCCCTTCACGCGCGAAGACTTCGCACAGCGACCGCCCGATGCCCCGCGAGCCGCCCGTGATTATCGCTTTCTTCCCTTCTAGTAATCCCATACTCAAAATTATATGACGCTCCGTCCACGGCAATGTCAACCGGCGGTTTGGTACTCGCCCGATTCGATTTCAGGGGGGCGGACCGGGACGTGTTGTTCGACTTTCCGCATCAGTTCGTCGACGATGCGTTTAGTGGCGTCGGGGATAGCGATACGCGATGCGGCCAGCCGCATCGCCGCGTGTTCCGCCGGGTCGCTCAACAGACGGCGGATGATCGGCGCGATGTCGCTCGCTCGTTCGAGCAACAGGCCGGCGTTGTGCCGGGAAATGAGTCGCCCGGTCTGCGATTCCTGCGGCATCGGAGGCGTGGTCGTGTCGGCGATGATCGGCAATCGGCTCGCCAGCGCCTCGAAAGTGGTTAGTCCGCCGAGCTTCGACACCATCACGTCAGCCGCGTTCATCAACTTTTCCATGTAGTTCGTATAGCCGATGACCTTCGTCGGGAACGGCGCGCGGCGGGCGACGGCGTCGATCCGCTGGCGCAATTCGTGGTTGCGGCCGGCCAGAAAGATCGCCTGGGTGTCTTTGATCTGCTCCCCGCGCTCGACCATCTCTTCGAAAATGCGCGGGATGTTGCCGCCGCCGGCCCAGCCGGCGTTGATGAAGACCGTGAACTTTTCGGGGTCGAGTCCGAGCTCGGCGCGCGTGGCCTGCTTGTCTGCCTGGGTTTCAAATTGAAATTTCGGATGGATCGGTATGCCGCAGATTTTGATCTTCTCGCCGGGCACGCCGTAATCGATCAATTGTCGCCGCGCGTCTTCTGTAGCGACCAGATAAAGGCTGACCTCTTCGCAGGCCCAGCCGCGCCAGAACCCGTAACACGGGTCGGTCACTACCGTAACGAGCGGTATGCGGTCCAGCAAGCCGAGCTCGCGCAGCATGCGCCCCAGAAAATGCTGCGTCATCGGGTGAACCGAGACGACGACCTGCGGACAGTATTTCTCGAACATTTGCCGCACGTATCGCGAAGTCATTCGATAGAACAGGCTCGACTCGTTCGGGCGGAAATGTTCGATCGCCCAGTAGTAATACTTCATCAAGTGCTGGTGATTGCGCAGCAGGTAGTTGTAGAACTCCGCCAGTTTTTCGGCCAGCCGGTGAGACTCCTCGATCGCGCGGACTATGTTGACCAGACACTCGGGCGCGGCGAATCGCCTGAGCCCGTCGGCGATCGCGGACGCTGCGCTCGCGTGGCCGCCGCCGGTTTCCGAAGTGATGATCAGAAATTTTTTGGTGGGTTCGTTAGTCATTGACTCTAGTCTTCAATCTTCAAGCCGGGAGCCTGCTCAAAATCGCGTTTGTTACAGGCGACGACGGGGCCGCTGCGGACCCGAGCGCAATCGCCGCTATTTGCGCACATCCGGCCACATCACAGGGCGGGCGAGGTGGCCGTTATTGGTTTCTTTAAGCGGCGACGCGCCGAAATCCGTAGCGGCGCCTCCATTTCCAGCCGCCCAGGTTAGACGGTTCGCGGCTCAAGGGCCGGTCGCGCTTCCGCCGGGTGTGATTTCTTCAACTGCCGTTCGAGTTTCTTGATCTGGATCAGGTGTTTCGGGTTGAACGCCAGCGACGGGTAGTAGCAGTTCGATTCGTGAGTGCAATAGCAGCCCTGTTTGATCTGCGCGCGGCGGGCGTTCAATTCGGGCGAATTCCACAGCGCCCAGAAATTCCAATCGTAATCGCGCAGGTTGCCGATCGGGTCGAGGTTTTCGCAGCTCGACACCGTGCCTTCGTCGTAGATCACGCCGCCGGTCGTCCCGGCGAAGCAGCGCAGCTGGGCTTCTTGTCGCTCCTCGGTGCGGGCGATCAGCTCGTGCATGTAGATGTCCACTGCGGCCTTGAAATACCCGCCCTTTCCCTTGTAATGGTTTTTGATCACGCCGCGCCGCGAATCTTCGTCGATCATCGCCGAAAGCCTGCGATAGCGCGCCAGGTCGATGTTCAACTCTTCGGGCCTCGCCGAAGGCGGGCGGATGTAATTGACGTTGATCTTATCGGGCTTGAGTTCGTAGCGCAGGAAGTCATACCACTCGAAGATCCGGTCCTGATTCGAATTCATGAAGCAGGTGCAGGTCTGAACGTCGAGCCGGGGTATTTCGCGCTGGATCGCCTGAAGTTGGCGGGCGGTGTCAATGGCCTTGTCCCAACTTCCGATCTTGCCGCGAATCTTTTCATGCTCTTCTTTCAGGCCGTCGACGCCGAGCGCGACGGTGACGTTGAGCCTTGGGCATTCTTCTAGGATGCGGGAGACGTCGGGGATGATCCGCTGCTGGATGCCGCCGTTCGACATCAGATAGACCGATTCGAGTTCGTTGTTTTCATAAAACGCGCGGACGACTTCGGGCAGGTCCTTGCGGGTGAACGGCTCTCCGCCCGCGATGATCAGGATGGGCAGCTTGCCGCCGAGCGTCTCGCTGATGCGCGCCAATTGATTAGTGGTCATCTGCAATTTCTTGCGAGGCTTGTCGTCAAGCTCTTCGGTGAAGAAGCAGTGTAGGCAGCGCATGTCGCAGACCGACGTGATCAGAATGTTTAGGATGACCGGCGACGTGACGCCGCCCATTAACACACGACCGTAGCGTTTAACCAGTTCGAGGTTATAATCCATATGACTCCTTCAGGATATGTCTGGAGCGCTAATTTGCAGCGGTGAAGCGATTGGTTATTAAGCTTCGAATATTTCCTAAAGTCAAATCCCGTTAGAGCGGGACAGACTTATGGCCTTTGAAAAAATAATGCAACCACGAATTCGGGAATCCGACCGACGGCAGTAGATGGGATTCAGCAGTCGTTGCATTTATTTCCCTAACGTCATCAAAGCTGGGGCGAGATTCCCTTGCCGCGGAGCGGCATTTGATCCTAGCCCGGCTTTTCAAAGCCGGGAGAGCGGTTACGTAGTTGTTTCAGTCGCGGAGCGACGGTTGATACAGATCACCGGTATCAACCGTCACTCCGCGACTGAGAACGGATATGCGTTAGTCGACCCGGCTTTGAAAAGCCGGGCTAAGCTCACGTGGTCGCTCCGCGACCGGGAAGACGATTGTTGCGCTTGATTTTCAAAGACCATTAGTCTGTCCCACTGTCAGATCGCTATGCTCAACCATCCGATTGCGCGCCTGGATCGCGACGAAAATTTGCGTCACAGGTTACTGCCGTTCTGCAGGCTGAAGCCGGGCGAAATTTGGCGCGACCGGCGGAGCGGCCATCGCGTCGGTTGCCTCGACGCGACCTCGAGCGAGGACATGATGAGGCTCTGCGGAAAAGAGCCGGCCCGGCTCGCTATCCAGGATCCGCCCTACAACTTCATCGCCTTCGAGCGGATGCTGGGCGAGGATTTCGTCGCCTGGCTCCGGCGGGTCGTAAACAACACTTATGAGGCGCTCGCGCCCGACAGCGGCCTCTATCTTTGGATCGGCGCCGACCAGAAGAACGGCTTCTCCCCGCTGCCCGAAGTGATGCTGATGATGCGAGATAGCGGTTTTACGTCGCGCAGCTTCATCACCTTGCGCAACCAGCGCGGCTACGGCACGCAGAAGAACTGGATGAGCGTGCGTCAGGAACTGCTCTATTACGCGAAAGGCTCCCCCGCGTTCACGCCCCAATATACCGACATTCCGAAGGCGTTGAAGGGGTATTACAAAGATGTGAACGGGCGGATGACCGAGAACACGGAACGCGGGCGGGGCGACTCCATCCGCGCGGGCAACGTCTGGATCGACGTTCAGCAGGTTTTTTACCGCATGGAGGAGAACGTCAACGGCTGTTACGCCCAGAAGCCGCTCAAGGCGATCACACGGATCATCGAAGCCAGCTCTTCGCCAGGCGACACGGCGCTTGATTTCTTCTCGCATTCGGGCACGACGCTCCTGGTCGCCGAGATGACCGGGCGAAGATGCCTGACGATGGACCGCGACCCGATCTTCTGCGAAGTCAGCATCCGGCGGCTCGAGAATTTCCGCCTCTCCGGGCGTACCGGATGGCAAAACAGCAATCCGTTCGCGCGTGAGCTTGGTCAGATGGACAGTGAGGACGGAGAGGGGAGTGGGGAGTAGGGAGTGGGGAATGGGGAAGTAACTTCCTTAGCCCCGCTCCCCTTTCCCTACTCCCCACTCACCTTATTCCCACAAAGTGGCCGCGCCCCTGTACAT
>Ga0190270_10000429_pt1 | contig 18265 bp, 16 predicted proteins | sample Popmic320T_FD_133748 | JGI IMG/M metagenome (GOLD analysis project Ga0190270, IMG submission 133748) | Populus adjacent soil microbial communities from riparian zone of Weber River, Utah, USA - 320 T | ecosystem: Environmental > Terrestrial > Soil > Riparian zone | place: USA: Utah | collected...
ACAGAAACAACATCGCCACGCCTGCGGTGGCGCAAACGGCCAACCAGAAAAACGCTTGGCGGGGATTGGCCCGGAATCGCGAGGCGAGAACCTTCATCACGCCACGAATGTTAACACAAATGTGATCGAGGATTGCGGTTTGCGGATTGCGGATTGCGGATTGCGGATTGCGGATTGCGGATTGCGGATTGATAGTTGGCGCCCCTCTCGCGCAAGAGGCGCCGCAATAAGAGAAGAATTCTCGGAGCTAATAAATCCGCAATCCGCAATCCGAAAATCCTCTACCTTCCTCTCCCTCGGCACAGTAGCTTAAAATGCAGCCATGGCATCAACGAAAGGACCACGCACAGTCTACGCCTGCCAGAGCTGTGGCAATCAATCGCGCAAGTGGCTGGGTAAATGCCCCGACTGTGGGGGATGGAACACGTTCGTCGAAGAGCGCGAACGCGCGGCGCCGAAAGAGGGGGCTCACGGTCCGCGCGGTGGGCTTCGTCTGCGCGAAACCAAGCCGGTCCCGTTCACCGAGATCGAAGCGCAGGACGATTCGCGCGAGGTCACCGGCATTGAAGAGTTCGACCGCGTGCTCGGCGGCGGCATCGTGCCGGGATCGCTTGTGTTGATTGGTGGCGAACCGGGCATTGGAAAAAGTACATTACTAAGCCAGGTCGCCGACAGGCTCAGCGCGCTTTACGGCAGCGCGCTATACGTATCAGGCGAAGAGAGTGAGCGTCAGATCAAGCTCCGCGGCGAGCGGCTGGGCGTCAATCCAGCGGGGCTTTACCTGCTCTCCGAAACCAACCTTGAACGCGTCTTCGACGAGATCAATAAACTGCAGCCACAGGCGATCATCATCGACTCGGTTCAAACCATCTTCTCCGAGAAGCTGGAGAGCGCGCCCGGATCGGTCTCGCAAGTCCGCGAGGTCGCGGGGCAATTCCTGCTGCTCGCGAAAAATCTGACCGTGCCCGTTTTTCTGATCGGTCATGTGACCAAAGAGGGGATGATCGCGGGGCCGAAGGCGCTGGAACACATCGTCGACACGGTTCTCTATTTCGAAGGCGAACGCCATCACAATCATCGCATATTGCGCGCGGCCAAGAACCGCTTCGGGGCGGCGAATGAACTCGGCATCTTCGAGATGACTGGCGCGGGGCTGGTCGGCGTGCCCAACCCTTCGGAGGTATTTTTGAACGAGCGCCCGATCGGCGCCTCAGGCTCGGCGGTGATCGCGGCGATGGAAGGCACGCGCCCGATGCTGGTCGAAATCCAGGCGCTGGTCAGTTCGTCGAAATTCGGGACGGGCCGGCGCACGACCCAGGGAGTCGAGATCAACCGCGTGGCGCTGCTGGTGGCGATGCTCGAAAAACGGGCCGGGTTTCATCTCTCCGGAGACGACATTTTCGTCAACCTGGTCGGAGGGATCGCCCTGGACGAGCCGGCTGTAGACCTGGGTATCGTCGCGGCGGTGACTTCGAGCTTCCGCAACATACCGATCAACGAACACACGGTCGTGTTCGGCGAGGTCGGGCTGGCCGGCGAGATTCGCGCGACCAACCACGCCGCCGTGCGTTTGCGCGAGGCCGCCCGAATGGGGTTCAAGCGCGTCGTGTTGCCGAAGAACAACCTGAGCGGGCTGGCGGAAGATGACCGTTTGGAAGTCATCGGCGTGCGCTCGGTGGGCGATGCGCTCGACGCATTGTTTTAGGGCGCTACTTTTTTATGAGCCGTTCCCGTTCCACCAACTCCCACTGGTGTAGTTCAGAGAGCAAAATCTTCGACGCAACCGCCGGGTCAGCCGCAACTACAGCCTTTGCCTCATCTCAAGTCGCCGTTAGAGAGGAAACCCGGAGGCCGATTTCACCCTCTCGATCTGTGCGCGGTGGCGGTCTTCGTGCTCGCCCAGCAGGACCATCCATTGATAAGCGTTGAACGGCCCTAAAGCGGGATGCGGGAACACCTGCTCTGACAGATCGACAGCTTCGAGTCGTGGTTGAATATCCGCGAAACCAGCCAGCGCCACGCGCATCTTTGCCAACGAATCCTCGACGCTCACGCCTCCCGTTGGACGCACCCGCTCTGGCGCCTGAAACGGCTCTCGCTGCTGACCGTTTTTATCGAGCGATGTGTGGCCGAGATTCAAATCGGTTTTAGTCGGCCTGGGCGCCGATTCGGCCTCCTTTAACAGCTTGTGTGTGAGCCGCAGGAAGCCGTCATTGACGATGCTGATGTGTTCGACGATTTCAGCGATCGTCCATTGATTTTCATCTGGCCGGAAATTGGCCTGCGCCTCGGTCAAGTTCGAGACTGCGACAATGAAACGCTCCTGCGCCTGTTCGTTCGCGGCCAGAATGTCGGTAATGGTGTGATAGATCATTAAGTTGACGCTCCTCATATAGTAACCACGTAGTAACGAATAAATTCGTTACTACGTGTGGCGCCCTCAATGATAAATGGAAAACCTAAAATGGCATATGGGAAATTGGCGTTGAATCATTCGGCCTTCATTCCGCTTCTCGGCGCGCTCTCGACCATCTTCAGGCTGGCGATCATCGCCGGCGACGGGCCGTCGAGCATTTGTCGGAGCCGCGCCAGGTTTTGACTGGCTTCGGCGAATTTGCCGCGCGACCGCTTGATCGCGCGCTCAAACTCGCGCGCCGCCTCTTCCAACAGACCCGCCTTAGCCATAATCACACCCAGGTTGTTGTGGCAGGCGGGGATGCCGTCTTTCGACTGCGCGACGGCCTGGCGGTAATGCGCGACCGCCCCGCTGTCGTCTCCAACGCGCTGCGATTCCAGCGCCAGTTCGAACAGAGCCTCGGCGTGCTCCCCGCCCGAGCTCTTCACCGCCTGCGCGAAAGCGTCGCGGGCTTCCCGGTATCGCCGCAAATCCTGAAGCGCGACTCCCAACGCGTAAGAGGCCGATGGATATTGGCCTTCACGCAATTCGCGCGCCGCGCGGTATTCGGCCACGGCCTCGCGCGGTCGTCCGAGCCTATGTTTGCAAACTCCGATGTTGAAACGGGCGCGAGCCTGATGACCGCCGGGCCAATTCAGAGAACCCCGATATTCGAAGATCGCCAACTCGTACTGCCCGCGATGGAAAAACCCGTTCCCTCGCTCTATCGCCTCGTTTGCGTCGTTTATCTGGGCCTTGACGCCCACGGCGCCTGCCGCCAGCGCAAGGAACAACAATGTAATGAAGATTCGATTTAGCATGCTCCCTCCTTCCCGCTCTAGATCGGCGAGTATGTATGGTTCGGTTGTCGTGTGTTACTAGCTCGTCTGTTTAGCCTTTGTCCATCGCTCGAAGAGTTTGCGCCGGTTGGCCATGATCTCTTTGGCGTTGGGGATTTTCATGACGAGCCGTTCCAGATGAATCAGATAATCGGCCTCGCCGAAGGCTTCGCGCACTTCGGCGATGAACGGCTCGATTCTGGCGAAAATGCCTATGTGCTCGGTGTTAGCTTCCAGGAACATCTTTTCGTCAATTCCGCCGTTGTTGACGAATGACGCGGCCATGTCCCAGTAAGAAGTGACCATCCGGTAATACGAACTCTGTTCCTGGCCGCTGAGCATCAACTTGATGATGTCTTTAGCGCTTTCCGGCTGAAATTCGGTCACGTACCAGTTGCGCGCGCGGCGCATCATCTCGTCGCGCCGCAACTCATATAGTTTGAGGATGAGTCCTACATCCTGTTGTTTTGCGTCCATCGGGTCTCCCTTCAGTTAGAGCGGTTTGCGATTGGGCGCACGGGAGCTGTGGCGCGAGTTGTTTACTCGCGCTTCTTTCCCGATTGGACAAAGCCTCAAACAGGGCGATTAAACAAATCACCCCGCACCGTACACGCAATTGCAAACCGATCTAGTTCGATCAGAGTTGGAGTGTAAGAAAAAAGCGGCAATCAATCTTTCGGTTGATTGCCGCTTTTTTTCTGCGATTGCTGAAATTTTGTTTCGCGACGGCTCAACGAAGATGTTCATTGCGATAAGCCTTCGGCGTCATCGCAGTGGTCTTGCGGAACAGCGTCGTGAAGTGGCTCTGGTTCTTGAAGCCGGCGCGCAGCCCGACCTCGACTATTGGCAGCTCGCTTTCGACCAGTAGCCGTTTGGCGAGATCGATCCTGCGCTGGGTTAGGAAATGAATAGGCGTCGAGCCGGTGGCCTGTTTGAAGGACCGCGCGAAGTGGAACGGACTCAGCTCCGCTATCTCGGCGATTTCGGCCAGCGTCAGATCGTGTTCGAGGTTCTCTTCGATGAATTCGGTCACGCGGCGCAGTTTATGTTTCGGCAGTCCGCCGAGATGATATTGGAATCTTTCGCCGCCAGTCGAATAATGCCTGAGCATATGGGCCACCAGCGTGTTGACCAGCGATTCGGCGTAAATCGCCCCGGCGGGCGCCCCGGCGTCTACTTCAGCGGCCAGCGATCGGCCAATTTGATGAACCAAAGGGTCGACGATTTCGCAGTCGGAGATGAAGTCGATGCGGTCGGTCTGAACAAGCTCTCTTGCCTGACGCGCGACATAATCAGGATCGAGGTGGATTCCGAGGTCCTCAAACTCCTCTTTCCAATACGCTGAATATTGCTGGCCCACGGGCACTATGCTCGCCTGGCCGACGCTCCGTGTTTTGTGAGCGACTTGACCGCCGACCATAACCATCGAAGCTTCGTATGATCCGGCCAACGGGATGAAGATGTGGTGCCTGTCCAATTGTTTGTTTGTCGCCTCGCCGGGAAGCATTCGACCGTGCCCGACTTTCACCCCCGGCCAAGACAAGGACTTCGCGAAGATAAATGGAGACCGTTGTTGCGCAAATCTCGATTCGATCAATCTTTTCGGTGTAGACATTACTCCCTCCTATTATTTGATCCGTATTTATCAGTACCGCGAGCGGTAGCGAGCGTGGTCGAATCAGCCGACGCAGCGATGGGGTCACGCCCGCTACCGCTCGCAGCGCTGATTCTGTCGAGCCGAATTACGACTGCGGTCTGAAATAGAGAACCATGCTCGCGCCCAGCACGACCAGCAGAAATCCGACGAAGAGCAGCGGGTTGGGCGATGCCTTCGGCGGGTGAATAAGCATCGTGACCAACACGTTGATCACCGGCGCGCCGCCGAACACCAGCGGCATTACGTAAGTCGGCAGGCCGCCGCTCTTGAAAGCCAGGATGATGCAGACCGCGCCGACGGCGCCGAGCGCGCCGGCGACCGTCGCCGTCGTCGCCCCGAAGGCGTTCCACCCCTGAACGTTCATCTGCCCCTGCGAAGAGAGCATAATGACAGGTACGATGACGCCGATTAAAAAGTACGCGACGCCGACGCAAAGCAGCGAGCGAAGCGGGCTGCCGAGCTTGACTTGCCCCTGATGCAACATCGCGCCGTAAACTCCCCACGAGAGGGCCGCGCCGATGGCGAACATAACCCAAAGCATAGAGCTTTTTTTCTCCTTGTTCATTTTGACCCTGAATTGTTGATATGTGGATTTGGAGCCGGAATTCTACCACGATCGGTTTCACGCGGCAGCCCTATTTCCCGAAGCAATACAACGCGCTCTTCGTCCTCACGTAGATCTTCCCGTCGGCGATCGCGGGCGTGGCGAAGACTTCGTCGTCGAGAGCGTTGACCGCCAACACGTCCCATTCGCCCGCGGCCTTCACGACCGAAGCCGTTCCGTCCTGGCTGATCAGATAGACCTTGCCGTCAGCGCCCACCGGCGAGGCGAAGTATTTGTCAATCGCGCCCTTCAACCGCCCCTGCTTGATAACCGCGCCCGTAACCGGATCGAATGAGATCAGAATGCCGCTGTCGTTGACCATAAACAGCGCCCCTTGATAAAGCAATGTTGACGGCACTTGTGGCACCGGGCGTTGATACTTCCAGCGTATCGCCTTCTCAGTCATGTCTCCTTCGCCGCCGAGTTTGATCGCTATCAATCCATTCTCCGACGCCATCATCGCGCGGAAGATCTCCCAGTCCCTGGCGTTGAGCTTCTGGTCGCGATCCAGATCGAAAGCTTCGAAGGCGACCTTGAGTATGAAGCCCATCTTGTCGCCGCTCGCCCGATCGACTTTTTCGAGTTCTGACTTGGCTATCACACCGTCTTTGTCCTCGTCGTATTTCGCCAGACCTTCGGCGAGGGGAACGGTCGGGATCTGCTGGCCCGGTTGATTCTGCGGGAAGCCCCAACCGTTGACATACAAATATTCGTTGTCGTAACTGACGACCGACTTCATCTCGCAAGCCAGCCCGCGCACCCACCAGACGCGCTTCCCGTCGGCCACCGAATATGCCGAGAGTTGAAATGATTCGGGAATGATCAACTGCTTCGCGCCCTGCTTAGGTTGATAGAGGGTCGGCGTCGAGTAACCAGAAATGACCTGGGGCCGATCAATCTTCCATTTTATTTTGCCGGTGTTCTTGTCCACGGCCAGCAGGTAGGCCCCGAGGTCTTGATCCACGGGCAGGATCAGCTTGTCATCTACCAGGGTGGGCGACGCGCCGTAGCCGTAAAAAATATTGAACGGCCCCAGCGGCGCCCGCCACTTCTCCTTGCCGCCGGCGTCGAATGCGATCAGCCCAAAATCCTGAAAGAACGCGTAGACGTTCTCGCCGTCGGTGACGGGGCTGGCTGACGCGGGGCCGTTGACGTTCTCGAGGCGGCCCTTGTGTGCGCGCGGGATTTCACGCCGCCAAAGCTCTTTCCCCGTCTTGCGGTCGAGCGCGATGACAAAGAGTTGGTAATCGGCCTTGTTCTTCGCGTCAATCGGCGTATGGGCGGTGACGTAAATGCGCGTGCGAGCCAGCACCGGCGACGAATGGCCCGGCGGCAGCGTGGTCTTCCAGACGACGTTTTTCTCGGGGCCGAACTCGGCCGGAAGGTTCGTCGCGTCGGAAACGCCCGTGCCGTTAGGGCCGCGGAAGCGCGACCATTCATTGTCGTTTGCGATTGCCCGGCCGCCGCAAAAAAGAACGAGAATGAGCGCAGTGATGAAACGCGCTGACATAATTATTCTCCGTGATTAAAGTGTAGTTGTACGACGCCCCAGCATTGTGCGGCGCCGCGGACCGACAGGCAAGGAGAGTTAACAAAGACAGCTACGTAACCGGCGCGACCTGGCCGAAGCGCCGCGTATCGCCGAGCGCGGCGAAATGGGCTTGCGTCTGTGCGATTGCCATTTGGAATGCGCGAGGTAGTGTTTGGCGCAAGGCAATCGCAACAAAGCCCGCGAGCATCAGGCGACGACCAAAGCGATGGTCGAGTGAATGGGCTGGCATCGGCGGGATCGTAAAGACGATCAACTCCTTTTCCGGATCAAAAACAATCAGGGGTAGTCGCAAGTCTTCCAGCGCTGGGCGCGCGATCGGTTCATGCGCTACCTCTTCATAAACTTACTCCGGTTACCACGGAAACATCATCTGCCACTCAGCACCTTGACGCGCGCCACGAACGCGCCCGTGTTGTCTTTGAGATTGCCTTCGTTGACGCTCAGGAAGAGGATGCCGTTGTGGGGCGCGACGAATGCGATCGCGCTGCCCACGAAGATGAAATCGTCATTGTCGTCGCCGACGACCGCGATCAAGGCGCCGGTAGGTCGAGCGGCGACCAGTTTGCGGCTATCGGCGAGTGAAATGCCGTCCGGGCCTGTACGCTGGCTGTCACCCAGATCGACTTCACCGTTAGCGGTTATCACAATGCGCTGTCCGCGCTGGATTCGGATTTCAGTGCTGGTCCAGTCGGCCGCGGCCGCGATGCTGACCGTCTTTTCCGCAATCACTGGTAAAGAGCCGCCGTTGTCGGCGCCAGGCGGAGGCCCCGGCTCAGGCGTAGCAACTTCCGGAGCGGGGTCGCGCGGGATTCCGCCGCGCGGAGGCGCCGCCGTCGACTGGCTGGCTCCTATTGGTTCGGCGCGGCTGGGTTCGGCGCGGCTGATCGCCCCCTGATCGCCCTGATCGAACTCGACACTCTCCACCTCTTCGACTGGAACCACGTGCTGTGAAATCGCCCCTCCGATGTATACCTCGATAGTGAATTTACGCTGAGTGTACGAAACGACCTTGCCTTTCAGTATGCTACCGTCTCTGAGTTTGACTGTGTCCGCAAGGGAGGACGAGCCGATCAACGAAACAGCCGCGAGACAGATGATCAAACTGACAACTGGCTTTCTTATCTTCACACTTACCTCCTACAATGAAAGCCTGGCCACACGCCAGGGCCCGGTTGCTGACGTAATTGCAAGAGTCGACGGGACGCGTAGCTTAGCACAAAAAAGACGCGTTGACACCGAAGCCCGATGAGAGAAGAAGAGACGGGGCGACAGGGCGACAGGGCGATGAAGAAAACGGGAGAAAGTAGCGTTGCTTTCTGTCCCATTCTCTTTTTCGCCCCGTCGCCCCGTCGCCCTGTCGCCCCGTCGCCCCGTCTCTCAATAAGTCAGGGGCCGAAAATTAGAACGGGGGGGGGCCTGAAAAGATTTGGAAAAAACGCTATGAAGAAAAGCTAAAGCTTTCTTGACTCGCAAGGGGCGAGTGAATATACTCCGCTTGCCTGTTGGGTTTTGATCAAGTTCATTCTCTGACCAACAGCATGAACCCTGCATAAATCGGATTCTCCATAGGCTGCTCTCAGCAGCCAGGTATGTCATCATAATTTGGTTTTGTCTGTACTGGGTTTCTGATGCAATAGTTAGACTGAGTTTTTATAGTTTGCTGGCTCCTTTCGGTTTCTGACGTTTACCTCCCTCCTTCTCCTGCTTGATTCCCACGATGCGGAACACGTATCGTGGGATTTTTTTTGCCCGCATAAATTATTGTCCAGGCTTAGGGTCGGACTTTTTGTCCTGCTCGGCGCCGGGGGCTTCGTCTTTCGGCGCGCGATAGAAGCGCCGCGCGCGCACTATGAGGTCGGAATTATTGACTCCGACCGCGATCGCGCGGTAATTGCCGTCGCGCCGCTCGTTGGTAGAGATGTAAGTCAGCGTATATTGATTGTGTAATTCGTTCGCGATGAGTTGGAAAGCGTAACTGGTGTTCTCGATGGTTTCGGCTCGGAAAGGCAGTCCGCCCGATTGGGCGGCCAGTGTGCGAAGGAAATCCGTCGCGATCAGGTAGCGATCACGAATCGGTTGCTGGCGTTGGCTGTTGACGCGCGAGGACGGAGGGGCGCCGGGAGCCGACATCGGTGCGCCTTCTTTGGGCTGGGATGTGTTCGATTTTTCCTCTGATTCGGACTTTGACTCCTCGGACTCCGGCTTCGGCTTTTGTTGCTGCGTGTCCTGCCATTTCAGGCCGGAGCGCGGCGCGAACTTACTGCCGATGCCCGGTATATATACTGGTTTCGAGCTGCCGTCGTTGCGCGTTTCGTACTGAACCGCGTATGTGATGATTCCGGCGCTCGCCGCCAGCTCGATCGCGCTTTCATATGTCGCCTGTTTGCTCGCGGTGTCAACGCCGTCCGTCAACACCACAATGGCTTTTCTCCCCTGAATCTTATTCATCTTCTCATTGATGGTCAGGTGGATCGCGTCGTACAGACTCGTCATGTAGCTGCTCTTCAGCGACTTGACGGCGCGTTCGAGTTCGGCGTGGTTGCTGGTGAAATCGCAGATGAACCGCACCTTTTCATCGAAGCTGACGACCATGATGCGGTCGTTCGGCAGCAGTTGCTTGATGAAGGTCTCGGCGGCTTTGCGAATCTTGCCGAGTTTGTTCTGAGTGCTGCGGCTGGTGTCTATCAGCAGCGCGACGCTGAACGGGGCTTCAGTCGAAGAAAAATCCTCGATCCTATGCGGGGCGCCTTCTTCGCGCACGGTAAACTCATTGCGAGTCAATCCGGTGACAAAGCGGCCGTAGCGGTCTGTGACGATGACGGGCACCGTCACGAGATTTGTCCCGATTTTAATGCTCGGTTGCTGCGAATCCTGCTGTGGCTTCTCTTGCTGTCCCTGTCCGAAGACCGGAAGGGCGGCGGCAAACAAGGTCAGAACGGCCAGAGCCGTCCGCGTCCAGAGCGACTGGGGATACATAAATCTGTTCATAAAAGCATGACTCCTCGCGCCTGAGATTTTACTTGACTGCCCGACCGGAATCAAAAGCGACGGGTGATTAAAGCCGGACGGCCTCGCCCGGAACGCCCTGACTGATGTTAGAATAACCCACTCTCGCCCACTCCCTGATTTTTATGATTTTATGTCTCTCGAATATGCAATCGAATATCCTTGCGAGATGCGGCGACTATACGGCGAACAGACGCTGCGCGCCCTGGGACGCGCCGGGTCGCTGGTTTCGCAGATCGTCAATATGGCGCTGAAAGACGACCGCCCGCCTTCGGAAGAGAGTGTCAGATTCACGACCGAACTCTCGGAGGAGCTGGAAATTTCGGAGCGGGTGGCCGAATACTGCCGCACGCGCTGCCCCGCGCACGTCGAACAGAACTTCGATTATGACTCCGACGAAGACGAACTCGGCTGCGAGGACGAGAGTTTGAACCCGCCTCAAGGAGCGTCGCGCGGCGAGGCCATCGGATGTCTGGGCCGTATCCGCTACCCAATCGAGGCTCGCTTCGAGCGTTTCCTGGCCGATCGCGCTCAACTGCTGAGCGATACCTTGCCACAGGAACAATGGCCAAATCTGCTTCTGATTCTGGTCGATCCCGAATCGCCGTTTGACGGCGAGGTTACTAAGGAGTTGAGACGCGTGACGACGCCCGAAGGATTGAGGTTCTTCGAGATGCGAACGCCAATCTCCCTGGCGCGCAAGACCGCAAAACTGACCACTGATAATCTTTTCGACCTGCTCGCAGGATTCGCCGCCTCCGACGATGGGGCTTCAGGTTATCAACGCGAATTGCCGTTAATGGCGTTGTCCGACTACGCGGAGTTTCTGGAAGCCATATTGATCAACGGCCTTACGCCAAGCGAACGAGCGCGCCTGCACAACCAGGGATCCACCTACACTCAATTCGTGAGATTCACTAAGGCAGTCAGACTGGCCGAATCGCTCGGCGTGCGATTGCTGATGGACTGATCCATCAGTTGACGGGTTGAACCAATGTCGCGGCGGTCATTTCAGGAACTGTCTGCGACTCCACGTCGCGTTTGATGGCGTCGAGAATGCCATTGATGAATTGTGTCGCTTCGTGGGTCGAGAATCGCCTGGCGATCTCCAAAGCCTCGTTGATCGCGACTGTCATCGGTGTGGTAGGTTGGTAGAGGAATTCAAAGATAGCCAGACGTAGTAGATTCCGGTCGACTATGGCCATTCGCGTAATCCGCCAGTGTTCGGTGCGAAGGCGGATCAACTCATCGATCTCACCGAGATGGGAGATCGTTCCGGTGACCAGTTCGTTGGCGAAGCCGCGCACATCCTCTGCGGCCTCCGCCATCTCCCCCCAGTAAGTTTCGATAAGTTCCTCGACAGACGAATGAGTCACGTCGTAAGAAAACAGCATTTGCAGCGCGCATTCGCGCGCTCTACGCCGAGCTCCCATATTTTTATACAACTTTACTTAATAGTTTTTATATGTCCAGGTCGATGAGATCTGGGGGACGGAGACGAGCGTTGAGTGTTTGGCGCCGGGGGATTCAGTTTCAAATCACTCACAGTGAGTATATTGAGCGGAGTTGATGGGGTCAAGATAACTATAGGTTGTCCATCGTATGGGGCGCCTAATTCAAAGCACGCGAGATTGACATAATAACAACTGTATATTTACTCGGATGTTACTGTCTGGCTTGGATTACTCGTGATAATTGGTAGCATCTTCTAGACAATAATCGTTACTATTCAAATCTTGCTTGTTTTCGAGATATATTTTTCGCGGCGCCGCTTTCAACCGATTTTAAAAATAGCGCGGCTTCCCGCGAGGCCGGCGGGAAAGTTTAGCGATGCAGAGGATACAGAGCGCAGACAAATGCGTCAATGGTTATGTTTAGAATCTCGCCTAGTTAATTTGGACGTCGCGATCAATAAAACTGTCGCAACCATTCCGGCCAGCGTCCCCCAAATCAGCGCCGGTAGTCCCGCATAACCTCGCCCTTCGGTCTGAAGTTCGAGAGCGAATGTCACTGCCACTGAAACTAGAGTCGCGGCGAGCGCCGCTCGCGCCGTCACGCGTCGCGAATAGAGACCGAAAATCAGCGGCAGCAGCAGCGCCGCCGCGAGCAACGTGTAGAAGATCTTCAAAGCGGAGATCACCGAGGTGAGCCAGACGGCCAGTCCCGCCCCAATCGCCCCGCAGCCTACCGCCGTCAGCCGCGACACTCGCAACAAGCTTTTATCGTCGGCGTCAGGTCTGATGTATGTTTTGTAGAGGTCTTTGCCGAGCGAAGTAGTAAGCATAAACAACACCGCGTCAGCCGCGCTAAGCTCGGCCGAAAAGAGCGCCCCCAGCAACAAACCGCCCAACCAGACGGGCAGCGCCCCTTTCAGAAGCGAGGGCAGCGCCATCTCTCTGTTCTCCAAATCCGGAAATTGACTGCGCGCGATCACTCCCATCAACACCGGTATGATGGCGAAAGCGAGGAGGCCCAGCGCGTTCAACCCCACACCGCGCCGCACGGCGCTTTCGTCACGCGCGCCGAACAATTTCTGCAACAGCCCCGGCGAAACAATGAAAGACGGCGTAAGCAGCGCGATGTAACCAAGCGCCCCCGATAAGCCGCCGCCCATCAGGTTGAAATATCTTTCCGCGTCGGGCGCGCCGGCGTCGGCCAACACGCCGGCTCGTATCACGCCCCAGCCGCCCGCGGCGGTGAGCAGGAAGATCAACGCCAGCGTGAAGCCGGACAACTTGACAATCAGCTGGATGACGTTGATGCGCGCAGTCGCGTGCAAACCTCCGGCGGCGAAATAAGCGGTGATCACGGCGGCAGCCAGCAAACATCCGGCGATTCTGCTCAAGCCCGCCGTCACTTTGAATATCTGCTCCATCGCGATCAACTGTCCGGCCAGGATCGCCAGTGATCCGAACCACAACAGCGCCGCGACCAGCCCGCGCATCGTCCGGTTGTAACGGAATTCGAGATAATCGCCGACCGTGTACAGGTTGTTATCCCGCGCTATGCGCCATATCCTCGGCCCGACCGTGAAAGCGAGGATCAACGACCCTATCCCCGCCGACCCGACCCACCACCAGGCAGACAATCCGTCGCGATAGCCCAACCCCGTCGCGCCGACCGTCGAACCGGCGCCGATGTTGGCCGCTAGCAATGTCGAAAATATAAGCCCGGCGTTCAATTCCCTGCCGGCGACAAAAAAATCGCCGCTCTTACGCACGCGTCGGGAGAAGATTACGCCGAACGCGATCAGCAAAGCCGCATAGCCGGTGAGAATGAAAAGGTAGGTCATTGCCAAATACTGCCAGCGCGCCCGGTAGATGACAAACTAAAAAGCCGCCGACTTTTCACAGCGAGACAGACTGATGGTCTTTGAGAATTAAGTGGCGCTGCAGTAGCGGCGTCTATACTTCGCGGCCTTTGCGTCTTTGCGCCTTGGCGAGAACCGCCGCCCGAATGAAGAAGCCCATTTCTCGCAAAGACGCAAAGGCGCGAAGGCGCCGCCATTTATTTCTCAAAGACCATCAGTCTATCCGTCATAATTCAAGATGCGGACAGACCGAATTCTTTCCCACTGTTACGACAAACAAAAAGCCGCCGACTTTTCAGCCGGCGGCTTTCTAAATCAGAACCGTCCAGAGATTACCGCCTCCCGTAGCGGTCATATTCACGGTAGCCCCGAAAATAACCCCTGCGAAATCCTTCTCGATAATCATGGTTGGCGTTGCGATAATGGCTGGAGTTATTGGGGTCGGGACGCCTGTTCGTGCGAGCGTCTCTCTGCCCTCTGTCCAATCCGTCGCGATAGCCTATATATTCCTCCCTGCGTTCCCGACGATCGTCCCAGCGGTCGTCATCCCAACGATCCCGTCTCCGGTCATCCCAGCGGTCATCCCGGCGGTCACGGCCCCAACCCTGCGCTTGAACGGTGGACAGACTCGATAGACCAGGAGCGATCACAAAGCCTACTGCAAGAGCCAACGAGAATGCGTACTTCTTGATATTTTGAATGTTCATTTAGTTAGTTCCCCGGAGTGTCTATCAGAATGCGAGAGTGCAACTGTGCCGAGGTCTCCTTTCGCCGGACATGTATTGCGACCGGCGTACCACACGAAATTGCATCTCGATGACGAGCAGAAATTATTCTTCCCAAATGACATACGATTTCGTGTTGAATCTTGGAGAAAGGACCAGCGGCTCCGTTCGCATACCATATAGTATAAACGCAGGTCTAAATGGAATTGCTCCCGGACGAGATTGAGGATTGAGGATTGAGGATTGAGGATTGAGGATTGAGGATCGATATAGATTATCCGTGATCTCCTATCTTCGATCCTCGATCTACTACACCCGGCATTCCTGGCTTCACTTCACCGTGTAGTCCCACTGCCGCCCGGCGCCTTCGACTAAGGCCGGCATGTCTTCAGCCAACAGGTAGCCGTCTTTGACCAGTTTCAATCCCGCTTCCGCCACCAGGCCCAGGTAGTGGGCGCGGCTCGTATATCGTTCTTCCAGCGACAATCGCGGATCGCCCGTGCGGTCGCGCTCGGACTTTGTCTTTGCGAAGGGAATGTACGAACCGGCGAAGTCGACCAACTGATCAGGCGCGCCAGTCTGCGGGTCACGGGGGTTCCAACCGGTATACGTCGCCAATGGCGCGGCGACTTCTGGCATTTTGATTCCGCCGATGTCGATACCGTCCTGATCGACCTGCGGCGCCATCACCGAAAACGGCTTGCCGATGCGCGGCGGTTCATTTGTGATGACGCCTTTTGTTTTGAACTCCGGGCCGTAATCGACGCGCCAGGCTTCGTGAATCGTGCGAGGGAAATTGACGCCGGGGATTTTCGGGAAGTTGATCGCCTGCGGGCTGACGAGCGATCCGTCGGCGATTTTGGCGTACCGGCTCGGCGGCGGTTGCGTTCCGTCTTTCACCCATGCGTCCAGCGCGACGAGCAAGGCTCGCATCGACCACGAATAGTCGTTAGGGCTGGTCAGGTTCTGCGTCTGATTTTTGTTCGGCGGGAACTGACCAGGCCCATGCTGCCCCCCTACGAAATAGTAGACGCGCGCGTTCTCCGGCAGCGGCGCGTCCGCTTTGCCGTCGACGCCAGTGTGAATCAACGACGCCGCGCGCCCCCAATATTCATAAGACGAAAACGTGTAGAAGATTTTCGGCGTGACCTTCTGTTTGATCGCCAGCGTCAGTATGCCGTCTTTCTCGCCCGTCTCAGGGTCAGTCTGCTCCAGGTCGGCGAACGGGAAAACGTCGGTCGGGTAGAAGAATGTCGAAAATGGGCTGGCGTCGCGGGACGGCTCGGCGAAGCGATGATTGAAGCTGCCATGTCCTCCGCCGGCGACGTGCGGGTTGACGGCGTCGAAGACCTGCCTGTCTTTTTCGTCGGCGTTGAAGCCTTGATAGACGAAATGGCGAAGGTAGCGGCCGGATTGCGAGATGCCGAAAGCCAAAGCGCGTTTGACCGACGCCACGTCGTTTCGCTCGTATTTGAAATACGACGCCAGGTCGCGCGTCGCCGCAAGGCCCAATCCCACGATCGTCGGATTCTGCGCGCGATAAACGACCTCGTAAATCTTGCCTGGCTCGAATCCGCCCTTGAGATAAATGCGCGTCGGATCGGGAACGGCTTGCCCGTCGACGAAGCGCGCGAAACGCCAGTCGCCGCGCGGAATCACACGTCGCTCGCCCAACACCGCGTCGCGCACTGTCAGCTTGTACTCGGCGCTGTCAGGCTCGATCGCGGGCTGCGCCTTTTGGCCGCGATGCCCGAGTGAGGCGTCGAAGACCTTAGTCGCAAAGACGAAATCCGACCTCACCCAGCCGGTGATCGGCTTGCCGTTGTCGGTCGCCACAGGCGCATAGAGCCGCAACGATCGCTCGCCGTCAGCCACGTCGAACTGCCAGCCCAGCCAAACCAGCGTGAAGCCTCGCCGCATCAAAAATCCGTCGCCCATCTCGGCTTCGGTCGTCGGGTCGGCCGAGCCGCGCGCATGATTGAAGAACCGAACCATAGCCTTGCCGCCTCGGTTCGGAATCTCGAACAGCGCGGCGCCGGCGCCACGGTTCAAGTCTTTGGGTCTGAGGACGTAAAGATCGGCGGAGAATTCGACCAGGCCCTGCTCGTTGCGCGGCGCCTTGTCGAGATCGACTATGATCTTATTGTGCGGATTGTTCGGGTCGACGGCGAAGTGGACTTTGGCGACGATCTTCTCGTAAGCGCCCGCCAGGCCGAACTCCTTGCCGTTGAGCAGGTCGGCGCGGGAGATGATCTCTATGCGGGTGACGCCGGCCTGAACAGGCAGAATGAACAGCAACAGCGCGATTGTTTGTAAGACTACGTGTTTGCTTCTCATAGCCCCCTCTTACTCATTTTAGTGTGAAGTTAAAGGTTAGTATGCCTCTTACTTTGACCGCCTGGCCATTGAGAATGGAAGGCTTGAAGAGCCACTGGAGCGCCGCTTCGCGAGAGACTTCCGCCAAGATACCCCCACCACAAATTATTTTGGCGTCTGTCACGATGCCGCTTTCATCTATCTCGATTTTGACGGAGACCGAGCCTGATATACGCTTGTATTTAGCTTCAGGCGGGTAAGGTGGCTGCACTTTATGAATGGCCTCCCCCGTCAAAACCCCCTCCCTGGAGACGACGAAGCCCTGGGTTGTTTTTCCCTCAATCAGAGCCGCGCGTCGCGTCATCTCGCTCGCTTCGGTCATTTTCTTGTCCTGCGCAAGCGCGCAGGCGCATTGCTCCAAGGTCTCGACGAGCGGCTTGCCTTCAGGCCCGAAATGCTTCTCCTGCACGGCGATCACTCGTTGGTAGATCGGAACCGCCGCGGCAGGCTGCCTGATCTTTTGGTAAAAGGCCGCGAGGCTAAACAATGGTTCGGCTACGCCCACATCATCCGCGCCCTGTTTTTCTCTGATAGCCACGGCGCGTTTGAATAGAGCCTCGGCCTCTTTCACATTCGCATTGCCGTAATGCATCCACCCCAACTTGATCATCAAGACAACCAGGTCAGGATGCTCGGGGCCGAGCAGTTTCTCCTCGATTTTCAATGCGCGCTGATAAGCGCCCACCGCTTCGTCGTATCGATTGAGGGCCATATACATTTCGCCGAGGTTGGTCGAGCCGGTAGCAATCAGCTTATGCTCCTTACCGAGTTCCTTTTCCCACATCGCCAGCGCCTGCTTCTGGAGCTTGATGGCCTCTTCGTATTTACCCTCTTTGTACGAGGCGACGGCCTGCCCGTTGAGCTTGCGAGCCTCATCGGAGCCTGCGGCGTTATCGCGCGTCTGCGCCAAGATCGGCGGAGCAAGCAGACAGATAAGCAAAGCCATTGGCAAAATTGGAACACACTTTTTCATCGGAACCTCCTGGGAAGAAGTGGGATTGACTAAGGTACTCTCCACTTCTTCATCGTTTCCCGCGCGTCGCTCATTGCGACATGAACGACTCCTGTGATTACGCCGTCTTCATCTCCGCCACGCTCGGCAATCCCGGAATCCCTCTTGCCGCTTTCACCGCCCGCACTACCGCCTGCGCCATCGCCTCCGCCGCGAGCGCCCCGATCAAGGCCACGTTCGGCTGCCGCGATGAGTTGCCGGTAGCGAGGACGAAGATCGTGTCGCCGTCCGCGGGCGTGTGAACGGGGTTGATCGTGCGCGCCAATCCATCATGGGCCATCTGAGCGACCTTCGTCGCCTGGGCCTTGTCGAGTTTCGCATCGGTCGCGACCGCGCCGATTGTCGTCGCCGAGCCTCCGAGTAAAGGCGGCAGAGGTTCGCCGCGAAGGATGGCGTTCATCGATCCGAGCAGCGCCTTGCCATCCTTCGTGCGCGCGCCCGCGATGACCTTGCCCGCGCCCGGATCGATTATGTCGCCGACGGCGTTCACGGCGACAATGGCGCCCACGGTCAAACTCGATTTTCCGTCGCTTAGCTTGATCGAAGCGGCTCCGAGGCCGCCCTTCATGGCGCGATCCATCCCGAAGAGTTTACCCACGGTCGCGCCCGCGCCGGCGCCGACGTTGCCTTCGGCGGTGGCGTCCGCCGTCGCGCCCTTACAGGCCCTGTAGCCCGCCTCGGCGTCGGGCCGAATTTTCGGGTCGCCGACTCCAAGGTCGAAGAGGATCGCCGCCGGAACAATCGGCACGCGCGCAACCCGCGTGTCGAATCCGATCCCACGCTCTTCCA
>Ga0190270_10000430_pt1 | contig 18264 bp, 27 predicted proteins | sample Popmic320T_FD_133748 | JGI IMG/M metagenome (GOLD analysis project Ga0190270, IMG submission 133748) | Populus adjacent soil microbial communities from riparian zone of Weber River, Utah, USA - 320 T | ecosystem: Environmental > Terrestrial > Soil > Riparian zone | place: USA: Utah | collected...
CACCGCGGCGACCTGCATGCCGTGCTGCTCGATGCGATCCGCTGCGAGCGGCCGGACGCGATCCATCTCAACCGCAAATGCACCGGCATCACGCAGGACGATGATGGCGTCACGATCCAGTTCGAGAACGGCGAAGCGGCACGCGCGGCGATTGTCATCGGCGCGGACGGCGTGCAGTCGCGCGTGCGGTTTTCGGTGTTCGGCGCCGACCAGCCGGAGTTCACCGGCATCGTCGCCTGGCGCGGGCTCATTCCGAGGGATCAGGTGCCGTCCGGCATCAAGCTCGACGTCGGCACCAACTGGGTCGGGCCCGGCGGTCACGTGGTGCACTATCCGGTGCGCGGCGGCGCGCTGCTCAATTTCGTCGGCCTCCTGGAGCGCGACGACTGGCGGGTCGAAAGCTGGACGGTGCAGGGCAGCAAGGACGAATTTTCCAACGATTTCAAAAATTGGAATCCGCTGATCCACGAATGCATCCGCCGTGTCGATGTCCCGTATAAATGGGCGCTGTTCGCACGTCCCCCGATGCCGGCGTGGACCAAGGGGCGCGTCACGCTGCTCGGCGACGCCTGCCACTCCATGCTGCCGATGCTGGCGCAGGGGGCGGTGATGGCGCTGGAGGACGGGCTTGTGCTCGCGCGCAGCATCGCCAGGCACGGCATCGCGCCGGAGGCGCTGCACTCTTACGAAGCAGCGCGCCGCGAGCGCGCCAACCGGGCGGTCAGCGGCTCCGCCGACAACGCCAAGCGCTTCCACAATCCCGACATGGCGCACGCCGCCGGCGCGGAGGCCTATGTCTCTCGCGAATGGCAGGAAGATAAGGTGAAGCAGCGCTACGAATGGCTGTTCACCTACGACGCCACCAGCGTTCCGGTGTGATCCGCAGCAGGCTTACTCAAACCTTTCCGCCGTCATGCCCGGCCTTGTGCCGGGCATCCCGCTTAGGTGGGCAGGGTGCGTCCCTAAGCGATATGGCCGGGACAAGCCCGGCCATGACGCGTTAACGGATGAGCAAGCGTCTCGCGCAACGCATTCGCAACTCTGTTTCTCAACACAACGCACATCCTGTTTCTCAACGGGACTGAAATCCGAAAGCGAGATCATCCGCCCGATCAGAGCGTCTTCAAGACGCCGGACGGGATACGGGGATGGTCGGCAAACTCACGCGCTGCCTGTTGGCAGCGGCGCTCAGCATGCTTGCGCCGGTTGCGGCGGCGGACACCGATGTGACGGGCTCGGTTCATCGCGAGCCGGTCGATGTCGCGAGCTATCCGTGGTCGGCGATCGGCAAGCTGTTCAACGAGGCGGGCGGCTCATGCACCGGCGCGATCATTGCGCGCGACAAGATCCTCACCGCGGCGCACTGCGTCTACAACGAGCGCACGCAGCGCTTCCTGCTGGCCTCCGCGCTGCACTTCATGGTCGGCTATCGCAGCGGCCGGGCCGCGGTGCATGCCCGCGTCGCGTCCTATGAGACGGGGCGGGCTTCGACCCGCTGCGCTGGACCGAGACGATGGATTCCGACTGGGTGATCCTGACGCTCGCCGAAAATCTCCCGGAGGAGATCGCGCCGCTCAAATTGAGCCAGGCCGCGGCCCCGGCTGGTACCAGGGCGATCATCGCCGGCTACCCGCAGGACCGCGCCCACAAGATGACGGCGGACCGCGACTGCGAGCTGGGCGCGGGCGGCGGCCGGATGATGCTGCATACGTGTCGCGGCATGCGCGGCTATTCCGGCGCACCCATCCTGGTCAGCGGGGCGGACGACGAAATCCGGATCGCCGGCATTCACGTCGCGATGTCGCCCAATAATGGGACGCCGAGGATGTTTGCCGTACCGGCGCGCGCCATCGCCTTTGAGCCGGTGCGCGAGCCGGCGCGAATGGACGAGACCAGCCCTGTCGTGATGGCGGGCTTGGTGGACGGCGGCTGGTTCGAGTGATCAGCGCTTGATGGTGGCCGGCACGCGGTCGGCGGTGACGATGCGGGTCGGCTTGGCCTGGCTCATCGCTTCGCGGCGATCCTTCACGCAGCTCGCTTCGTAATAGGGCCAGGCCTGCCTGGAGCAGTCCGGGCCGACGGCGCGGATGTCGAGGCGGTCGCCTTTGCCGCTGGTGATGGGGATCGTCACGGACACCGTTTCCTTGGCGCGGGACAGCACGGTCGCTCCGCTGACGATTGCGGTGGCAGTCACCAGCACGGAAATGGTCTTCAAGAAGCTCTTCAACATGACACGCCCCTGTCGAGGCCTTTTCGGCCTTCTATGAGCTTCGTCGCGCCAGCATGCCGGGAGGTTCAAAGGCGCCGAATCCCGCCTGATTGGGCGCCCATCCGGCGGTGACCGGCTTGTCCGGCGGGGTTTGGCGGGGTATCTCCCGGGGGCATGCCACGGATCGCGCTTTACGCTGGATCGTTCGACCCGGTCACCAACGGTCACCTCGATGTGGTCCGTCAGGCGGCAGGGCTCGCCGACAAGCTGGTGCTGGCGATCGGCACCCATCCGGGCAAGGCACCGCTGTTCTCGGTCGAGGAGCGGCTGGCGATGCTGGACGCGGTTTGCGTGCCGGTCGGCCGCGACAAGGGCTGCGAAATCTCGACCACGACCTTCGCCGATCTGGTGGTGAGGGCGGCGCAGCGCGCGGGCGCCACGCTGCTGATCCGCGGGCTGCGCGACGGCACCGATTTCGACTACGAGATGCAGATGGCCGGGATGAACGGGACCATGGTTCCCGGCATCCAGACCGTCTTCCTGCCAGCTTCGCCGGCGGTCCGCCCGATCACCGCCACTTTGGTGCGGCAGATCGCTGCAATGGGCGGCGACGTCTCGGCTTTCGTGCCGGCTACTGTTGCTGCGCAACTCAAGAAGAAGTTTGCCGGCAAGGCCGGCTGATCTTACATCCCAATCCTAAGGTCCCAGGAGAATCCATGGTCCGTTTCATCGCCGGCACGTTCGCGCTCATGTGCGCCTTCGCTTCACCCGCCTTCAGCCAGGGCAATCTCGGCAATCCCGCCGCGCTGAACGAGCAGGCGCCGGCGTCCTACAAGGTGCGCTTCGATACCTCGAAGGGCGTGTTCGTCGTCCAGGTCAACCGCGCCTGGGCGCCGAACGGCGCCGACCGCTTCTACAACCTGGTGAAGAATGGCTTCTACGACAACGTCCGCTTCTTCCGCGTCGTCTCCGGCTTCATGGTGCAGTTCGGCATCAACGGCGATCCGGCGATCTCCGCGAAATGGCGGGAGGCGCGCATCCAGGACGACAAGGTCGCGCAGAGCAACAAGCGCGGCTTCATCACCTACGCGATGGCCGGTCCCAACACCCGCACCAGCCAAGTGTTCATCAATTTCGCCGACAACGCGAGCCTCGACGCCAGCGGCTTCTCGCCGTTCGGCCAGGTGATCCAGGGCATGGACGTGGTCGACAAGCTCAACGCCGAATACGGCGAGGGCGCGCCGCGCGGCAAGGGCCCCGACCAGGGCCGCCTGCAGATGGAAGGCAACGCCTATCTGGCGAAGGACTATCCGCGCATGGACTTCGTCAAAAAGGCGACGATCGAGAAATAACGGCGAACACAGAACAGCGAAAGGCGGAACAGATGGCCAAGCCGGAAGACACACTCACTCTGGAGACCACCAAGGGTAACGTCGTTATCGAAATGCGGCCCGACCTCGCGCCCGGCCACGTCGCCCGCATCAAGGAGCTGGTCAACGAAGGCTTCTACGACGGCGTCGTGTTCCATCGCGTCATCGACGGCTTCATGGCGCAGACCGGCTGTCCGCAGGGCACCGGCACCGGCGGCTCGGGCAAGAAGCTCAAGGCGGAGTTCAACAAGGAAAAACACGTGCGCGGCGTGGTCTCGATGGCGCGCGCGGCCGATCCGAACTCCGGCGACAGCCAGTTCTTCATCTGCTTCGACGACGCTTCCTTTCTCGACGGCCAGTACACCGCCTGGGGCAAGGTGATCGAGGGCATGGACAACGTCGACAAGATCAAGCGCGGCGAGCCGGTGCGCGATCCCGACAAGATCGTCAAGGCGACGATGGGGGCGTAGGGATAATCCTCGCCCCGACCTCGATTGTCATGCCCCGCGCGTAGTCGTCCGAAGGACGGCGTCGCTTCGCTTCGCCTATGGCGGGGCATCCAGTACGCTCGGTGGTTACTGGATCGCCCGCTTTCGCGGGCGATGACACCGCGATTCAAATGCGCACCTCGCTCTTCGACTTCGACCTCCCTCCCGACCGCATCGCGTTGCGGCCCGCCGTGCCGCGCGATGCGGCGCGGATGCTCGTCGTGCGTCCCGGTGCCGCGCCGGAAGACCGCACGGTGCGCGATCTGCCGAACTTGCTGCACGCCGGCGACGCGCTGGTGGTCAACGATACCAAGGTGATCCTGGCGCGGCTCAAGGGCCGCCGCGTCGGCCGCGAGACCGAGCCCAAGATCGAGGCGACGCTCACCAGGCGGCTCGACGGCTCGCGCTGGAATGCGTTCGTGAAGCCGGCGAAGAAGCTCAGCCCTGGCGACATCATCCGGTTCGGCGAGGAGGGCAAGGTCTGCTTCCTCGGCCAACTCGACGCCACGGTTGAAGCAAAGGGGGACGGCGGCGAGGTGACGCTGGCGTTCGCCTTCCACGGCCCGGTGCTCGATCAGGCGATCGAGGAACGCGGCGACATGCCGCTGCCGCCGTACATTGCGGGCAAGCGCCCCCCCGACGAGCGCGACCGCGCCGACTACCAGACATTGTTCGCGCGTGACGAAGGCTCGGTCGCGGCGCCGACCGCGGGGCTGCATTTCACCGACGATCTGTTGGCCAAGCTGAAGGAGAGGGACGTCGCGCTGCACAAGGTGACGCTGCATGTCGGGCCGGGCACGTTCCTGCCGGTCCATGCCGACGACACCGCCGATCACAAGATGCATTCGGAATATGCGGTGATGACGGCCGAGACCGCCGCAGCGCTCAACGCAGCGCGCGCCAACGGCGGGCGCATCGTCGCGGTCGGCTCGACCGCCTTGCGCACGCTGGAAACCGCGGCGGCGGAGGACGGCACGCTCCAGCCATTCTCCGGTGAGACCTCGATCTTCATCACGCCGGGCTACCGCTTCAAGGCGGTGGACGTGTTGCTGACCAACTTCCACCTGCCGCGCTCGACCTTGTTCATGCTGGTGTCGGCGTTTAGCGGGCTCGACTTGATGCAGCGCGCCTATGCGCATGCGATCGCATCGGGCTATCGTTTCTATTCCTACGGCGATGCATGCTTGCTGTTCCGATGACCGAGCCGTTCTCCTTCCGCCTGATCGCAACCGACGGCGCGGCGCGCCTTGGTGAGATATCGACACCGCGCGGCACGATTGCGACGCCCGCGTTCATGCCGGTCGGCACGCAGGCGACCGTGAAGGGCGTCACGTTCGACGAGGTGCGCCGCTCCGGCGCCGACATCGTGCTCGCCAACACCTATCACCTGATGCTGCGCCCTGGCGCGGAGCGCATCGCCGCGCTGGGCGGCCTGCACACGTTCATGAACTGGCCGCGGCCGATCCTCACCGATTCCGGCGGCTTCCAGGTGATGTCGCTGTCTGAGCTTCGCAAGATCACCGACCGCGGCGTCACCTTTCGCTCCCACATCGATGGAAACATGGTGGAGCTGACGCCCGAGCGCGCCATCGAGATCCAATCGCTGCTCGGCGCCGACCTTTCGATGCAGCTCGACGAATGCATCAAGCTGCCTTCGCCGCGCGCCGAGATCGAGCGCGCCATGCGGCTGTCGCTCGCCTGGGCCGAGCGCTGCAAGCGCGCGTTCGAGACCGCATCGCCCGGCCGTGCGCTGTTCGGCATCGTGCAGGGCGGCGATAATACGGCGCTGCGAGCCGAAAGCGCCAAGGCGCTCACCAGCATCGGCTTTCACGGCTACGCAATCGGCGGGCTAGCGGTCGGCGAGCCGCAGCACGTCATGCTGAAGGTCGTCGAGGACACCGCGCCGCTGCTTCCGCAAGGCCAGCCGCGCTATCTGATGGGCGTCGGCATGCCGGAGGATCTGATCGAGGCGGCGGCGCGCGGCATCGACATGTTCGACTGCGTGCTGCCGACCAGAAACGGCCGCCACGGCGCGGTGTTCACCCGGTTCGGCATGCTCAATCTCGCCAACGCGCGGCACCGCGACGATCCGCGGCCGCTCGACGAGGCCAGCCAGCACGAGGCGACGCACACCTATTCGCGCGCCTATCTGTCGCACCTCGTGCGGGTAAACGAATTGCTCGGCCAGATGTTGCTGTCGGCGATCAATCTCGCTTATTACCAGACCCTGATGGCTGGGGTGCGCGAGGCGATCGCGCAACGCCGTTTTGCGGATTTCTGCGCCGCGACCCGCGAAGGCTGGGAGCGTGGCGACATCGCGCCGCTGTGACGCTGGCCTGAACGTGAGCTAACACCCCGAATTCAGTGCAATGAGGAGCGACCATGCGATCGACTGACAAACTGTCCCGCCGCGGTATCTGCAAGACGCTGGCGCTCGCGCCGCTGGTCGCCGTGTTGCCCGCCGGCTTCGCGCAGGCGCAAGCGTACCCGACCAGGCCGATCCGGTTCATCCTGCCGTTCGGCGCGGGTGGCGTCGCCGACGTTACCTCGCGCCTCGTCGCGGAGAAGCTCGGCGAAAAGCTTGGCCAGCGCTTCGTGGTGGAGAACATGCCGGGCGCGGGCGGCATCGCAGCGGCCCGCGCCGCGCTCGCCGGCGGCAATGACGGCTACACCCTTGCGTTGATCACCAACGGCAACGCCATCAGCGCCGCGCTGTTCACGAGCCTGCCGTTCGACCCGGTGAAGGATTTCGCGCCGGTCTCCAGCATCGGCACCTTCGATTGCCTGTTCATCGTCAACGCAAGCTCGCCCTACAAGACGCTGGCCGACTGGGTGAAGGCCGCGCAGGCCCAACCTGGCAAGCTCAACGTCGGCACCATCACCGCGGGCTCGACGCAGCACCTCACCGCCGAGCTGTTCAAGTCGAGCGCCAACCTGAACTTCGTCATCGTGCCGACCAAGACTTCGGGCGAGGCGGTGGTGTCGCTGCTGCGCGACGACGTCCATCTGGTGATCGACTTTTACGCCGCGTTGCGCGGCACCGTGGTCGACGGCAAGGCCCGCGCGCTCGCCTGGAGCGGCCCGGTGCCGTCGCCGGCGATGCCGGAGGTTCCGTCCGCGGCGCAGACCGTGCCGGGCTTCGAGGTGATCTCGTGGAACTCGATGTCGGCGCCGGCCGGCACGCCGCCGGCGGTGATCGACACGCTCAACAAGGCCCTGCGCGAAGTGCTGGCCGATCCCGTGCTGAAGAAGCGCGCGCTCGAGATGGGCATCGACCTCAAGCCCTCGACGCCCGAGGAGGCGCGCGCGCGCCTCGTCGCCGACATCAAGAAGTGGGATGCGGTGATCACCAAGGCGGGGATTCAGAAGCAGTAGTTTCCACCGTCGTCACCCGCGGGCGTGACCCTTGGGTTCATCTTTCTCCGCAAAGATGGATCGCCGGGTGATAGGCGAGCGAAGCGACGCCGTCCTTGACGGCTATGCCGGGCGATGACGCCTGAGGTGCAGGCGACATTACGGTATCCAGAAATCACGAAGGCCGCGCCGGGGCGGGCGCGGCCTTCGCAGTTCCTCCCGCGTTTTAGGCAGCGTCGCGGTTTATCTCGACCGTGGTGCGGAATTCGTGGCCGCAGGAATCGCAAGCCCAGCTGTGGTGGATCACGCCATCACGGACAAACTCCGAATGCTCCGGCGCGAGTTGCGTCTCGCCGCATTGCGGGCAGGCAGGGCGGGCGAAGTAGCGCGCGAAGGCGAGAACAACGGGCGTCGCACTCTGTAGTGACATGACGTCCTCCTCTTGGTCCGGTTGGGCCTGAGCCATCTTCCAATTTTCCGTTCACGCCCGGACTCTTGCAGGGAGTCTGTGGCGTGAGCGCGACGCCATTGTGAAGAGCCGATGACCGCCGCAACGCAACATGGCGGCTGCTGTTTTCGCCCAGTGGGATGCTGAAAACTCGCGCGATGCCGCGTGGCCGCTGCGATCTCGCCAGCTTGCGCGATCAGTTCCGGCTGGCGGCCGCCGGGACGTTCGAGCGCTCCAGCATCTCGTTGCGCCGTGCGTCCATGCGACGCTCCCGCACGCTTTCCAAAGAGCCGACGCAGTCGCTGAACGCCGTCGTGTCAGGCTTGTGGCCGCGGGCGGCGCAGCGGTCCTCGTTGCTTTGCGTGACCTGCGGGGTGGAGGTGAGGCATCCCACGAGGAGGGGGGTCAGCAGGGCGAGCGAGAGAAGTCGGGCGGTGTTCATGGTTGCTACAAATAGACCAATTGCGCTGATTTTCGGGCCGTTTCGGCCCTGCAGGCCCGATCGAAGGGGGCAATGGAACCCATTCAAGGCAACGGAGTTGGATCGCCAGTCTCAAGGAGATTTATCATGAGCGTCGGTACAATCATTCTCATCATTCTCGTTATTGCCCTTCTCGGCGGGTTCAGCGGCGTCGGCGGCGGCCCGTTCTACGGCACCGGTTATTGGGGCGGCGGCGGGCTTGGCCTCGTCATCGTGATCCTGCTGATTTTGGTGCTCATGGGCAGGCTCTGATGCGCAAACAGGGCGAGCAGGTGGTCGAGGCGAGGGCAGGCGTCCTCGACCGTCCGGTTTTGGCCGTGCTGATCGTCAGCGCGGTGCTGGCCGCGGCGTTCTTGGCCGTGTCGTACTTCGGCGTCATCTAGGAAACAACGTCATGTCATTGCTGAAGTGGGCATTGGTCATGCTCGTGGTGTCGCTGCTCGCGGCGCTGTTCGGCTTCACGGATCTGGCGGCCGCGAGCGCAGACGTGGCGCGCGTGCTGTTCTACATTTTCCTCGTGATCTTTCTGGTGTTGCTCATCATGGGTCTGATGGGCGCCAGGGCGGCGCGAGGGCCGTAGGGCGGGTCTCTTCGCGCTACGCGAAGGGCTTTAGCGCGGCGCCAGGGCCGGCACTTGGTTCTCGGAAAAAACCGGGATGGTGTCGGCGAACTCGCACGGCCGGCAGTAAAACGCCCCGAGCCTGGGGTTATCGTCCAGCGCCGGCAGCACCCGAACCAGCGTCATCGGCTTGCCGCATTCGGGACAGTGGTGCTCGACCATCGAGGCTCCTCGCGATTCGAGGAGCCTAGAGACGGATGCTTGCTCGTTGGTAAATGCGGTCGAAGTGCCGCCTGCCTCCTACCGTGGAACCGCGGTAACGCCGGCCACAGCCGAGCTTGCAGCGTCGAGGGATGGCCGTCCCAGCTTGTTGTAGATCGATCCGCCAACCAGCACAGCAAACAGCATCAGCCAGGCCGCCGCCACCAGCTTTTCCTTGCGGAAGTCGGAGTTTTCATAGCGCCGCCTTGTGTTCTCGCCCATGGGCAACCCCAGTTGCCCCCCGTGTGAGGATATCCTCTGCCCGGCGAGCCCTGCCGGATGTGCTGGCGGTCACAAGAGTTCCGATTCCGCAGTGCGGCCGGGGTCGGCCGATCCCGACAAAACTGTGCAAATCCCTAGCCCCGCGCCTCCGGGCGGCGAATCTCGAAATATGGTTCGGCCTCCCAGTCCAAGGAGAGACAATGCAGACCCAGATGACGAAATCGCAACTGATCGAGAAGATCGCGGAACTGCGCGAGTTGGCCAAGAAGGACGTGCGCGCCATGATGGAGGCGCTGACCGAGGTCGGCCACAAGGAGTTGAGGAAGAACGGCGTGTTCGTGGTTCCGGGCTTCGCCAAGTTCGTCGTGGTCAAGAAGCCCGCCACCAAGGAGCGCAAGGGCATCAATCCCTTCACGGGCCAGGAGATGATGTTCAAGGCCAAGCCGGCACGAAAGATCGTACGGGCCAGACCGGTCAAAGCCGCCAAGATGGCGGTGTAGCAAAAAGGGCCCCGGAAGGGGCCCTTTGTTTTTGGCGCATCGGGGCCTCCGCTTGTGCGGCGCGCTATACTGCGGCGTGCCGTTCACCCGCCCTGGAGGGATCATGCGTGCCCCTGTCTGCGCCCTGGTTGTGGCGGTCGGCTTGGCCGCCATGGACTTGGCCGCGATGGCCTTGGCCGCGCCTCCGGCGTTCGCGCAGGCCGACCGCACCGCGGCGGCGTTCTGGAAAACCGTGCAGGCGACCTGTGACGCCGCCGCCGCGAAGCCGCCGGGCGAACTCGGCAAGCGCATCGCGCAGACCGCGATCGACGAGTTCACCAGCTTCGGCGGCCACCGGATCGATGCCAACGGCCGGCTGTTCCACTTCGGCCTTACCGAGGCGGAGCACGAGGAGGACGACGGCGGGAGCGGACAGGCGAGCGTCGGCCATCTCGGCTGGTGGCAGGTGATGAAATACTGGCGCTCGCTGTACGACAACGATCCCACCGACAAGCTCGAGGTGCGCGGCTATCACGACGCCTCAGCCGTGACGCAGGAGATGCAGACCGCGGCGCTGTTGCGAACCAGCGCCGCGCGGCTGTTGCGCCTCGCCGACGTCGCGTCCGACCCGGCGGAGCGCGAAATGCTGCGCGAGGCGGCGTTGCGCGCGGCCATCATCGATACGTCGTGGTCGGCGGCCTTCGTCAGCTACGTGATCCGGCAGTCGGGCGCGCCGCCGAACGCGTTCCAGTTCGCCAACGCGCATCGCGTCTACATCTACGACGCGTTCGCGGCGAGCGCGGCCGAGCCGGCCAAGCAAGCCGGCGACCGGCTCTATCGCGCGTGCCCGCTTGCCACAACGAAACCTCGCGCGGGCGATCTGCTTTGCCAACAGCGCGAGCCCGCGCTGGCCGGCGTCAGCGACGAGGCGGTGCGCGAGCGCATCCGGATGGAGCTCGCCTCCGGCGCCGAGGCGCGCTCGATCCGGCGCACCCATTGCGAGGTGGTGGCGTATGTCGATGCGCGGGCGCGCAAGATGTACACCATCGGCGGCAACGTCAATCAGTCGGTCACCGCGCGGAAGCTGAACCTCAAGCGCGGGCTGAAGTTCGCGGGAGCGCAAAAGGGCCATTGCGGCGGCGCGGGCCATTGGACCCTGCCGCAGCCCGCGGGTGCGCCCCGCGCGTCGGCCAAGTGCTCGCTCAACGACAAGAAATGGTTCGTGCTGCTGCAGGTGCGGTGAGGCGCTGTGTCGCGTGTGCTGCGCCAGCCGATGAATTGTGCCATGATTCAGCCGGGAGATTGAGCGAGAGCTTGCGCATGAACGCTGCGGTGCGGTCGAGGGATACGAAGGTGGCTCCATTGGTTCCAGCGCGCCGGTTTGCTGCCGCGGCGACGGCCGTGCTGCCGCTCGCGTTGCTCGCGCTTCTGTTCTCCTCCACCGACTCGCGTGCACAGGGCGGCTGCGACGACGCGGCTGAGCTCGCGATGCTGCCGTCGCCGATCGTGCCGTGGAAGGGCGCGCCGCTGCGCGTGCTATTCACCGCCGAGAAGCCGGCCGACGGCGAGCTTGCGCTGATCGCGCCCGACGGCAACGTCGCCGCGCGCTCGCGCGAGCGCCACGGCGGCCCGCCGTATTTCTGGCTGGCCGAGGTCAAGTCGCCGGCCGCCGGGACCTGGCGCGCGACGCTCACCCGCGCCGGCTGCGGCGCCGTCACCCGCGAGATCGCGGTGCGCGCCGACGCGCCGGCCCGGACCGGCACGGTGGCCGGCAGCGTCTGGCCCTTGCGCGGCGTCTGGAACCGCGAGACAGAGAACCTGTTCTCGGCCTGGATCGAGAAGCTGTTCGACGATCCGCTCGACGCCGCGCCGTCCTGGCCCGCGCTGCACTTCGTGCTGCGCGAGCCGTCGCGCAACGTGCTGTTCAACCATCTCGGTCTCGGCGAGGACGAGATGAAGATGGTGCTGCGCCCCGACTGCGCCGACCTGCCGTATTTCCTGCGCGCCTACTTCGCCTTCAAGATGGGGCTGCCGTTCGGCTTCTCGAAATGCACGCGCGGCGGCGGTGGCCGCGCGCCGTCCTGCCCGCAGTGGTTCAGCATCCAGAACGCCGACGCGGCGCGTCCCGCGCCGCCCGCCCCACCAGTGCCGCCGCCCGGCACACCGGCGGCGCTCAACGCACCGGCGCCGCAACCGCCGCCGGCCGCGCCGAAGCCGCGGCTCGGGCTCGCCGGCTCGTTCGGCGATTTCATGCGCACGGTCGGCGACAGCGTGCACTCCGGCTCGGCGCGCACCGCCAACGCCGACAACAACACCGACTACTATCCGGTGCCGCTGTCGCAGGCGACGCTGCGGCCGGGCACCATCTACGCCGATCCATACGGCCACATCCTGATGCTGGTGAAGCGCGTGCCACAGACCGAGGGCGGCGCCGGCGTCTTCCTCGCCGTCGACGGCCAGCCCGACGGCACGGTGGCGCGCAAGCGCTTCTGGCGCGGCAACTTCCTGTTCGCGCAGGATCCGGCCCTCGGCGGCCCCGGCTTCAAGCGCTTCCGCCCGGTGGTGCGCGGCACCGACGGCGTGCTGCGGCGGCTCACCAACGAGCAGATCGCGAAGAACCCGCTGTACGCCGACTTCTCGCTCGACCAGGCGAAGATGAGCGTCGACGAGTTCTACGACCGGATGGACGACGTGATGTCGCCGCAGCCGCTCGATCCGCTGCGCGCCATGCAGGAGGCGATCACCTCGCTCGAGGAGCAGGTCAAGACCCGCGTGACCTCGGTCGAGAACGGGCGCAAGTTCCAGAACAGCGGCAAGGGCGAGGCGACGATGCCGGACGGCCCGGCGATCTTCGAGACGATCGGCGCCTGGGAGGACTTCTCGACGCCGTCGCGCGATCTGCGCCTCCTCATCGCGATCGACGTGGTGCGCACCTTTCCCGACCGCGTGGCGCGGCGGCCCGAGCGCTACGCGATGCCGCGCGGCAAGAGCGTCGCCGACGTCAGGGCCGAGCTGCAGGGCGTGCTGGCCTCGGAGCTGGCGGCGCGCAAGTTCTCCTATCCGCGCAGCGACGGCTCGCCCTGGACGCTGGCGCTCAAGGACGTGGCCGAGCGCGCTGCCGACCTCGAGATGGCGTACAACCCGAACGACTGCGTCGAGCTGCGCTGGGGCGCGCCGGGGCGCAGCGACGAGGGCTCGACCTGCAAGCGGCAGGCGCCGTCGGCGCAGCGCGCCAAGATGACCAAGTACCGCGCGTGGTTCAGCGAGCGGCGCCGCCCGCCGCGGGCGTAGCGGCGCAAGTCGGTGGATTCAAAGCTCGTCGAGATTCTCCGGCACCTTGCCGAACGTCCGCAACACCTGCGCGTCGCCGAACTGGCCCATGTTGGGATCGCCGGTCCGCTTGAACGCCAGCGCGCCCGCGTTCTCCGGCTGTCTTGCCAGCGCCTCCGCCTTGACGATGGCGGAATGCTCGTTCGGCAGCTCCTGCGGCTGTCCCGGCGCTTGGCCGTCTTCGGCTTGCACGAAGGGCAGGGCGACGAAATAGGTGACGGACATCAGTGCCTCTCCGTGTTCTCCTTGCGTGTGCGGGTCCGGCCGCGGGCGTAGCCGGCGGAAACCTGCTCCTTCAACTCGTCGATCTGCGCCTCGAGAAACGCATTGGCGATCAGCGTGATGCGAAGCGCCGTGATCGCGTCGCCGCCGCAGATCGTCAGCGCCTCCTGAATATCGCCTTCCAGCGTATCCGCCACAGTCGGAATGACATGCGCTGCTTCTCCCATTTTCAAATCCTCTGCACGCTGTGAAAAAACGCTGCGGCGGGCTCACCCCGCGGGCTCGACGGGGATCGAATCCCGTTCCGTTCGCGAAGAGGAGCATATAGAACAAATAGTGAACATAGAGTCAAGATGGATCAGTTTCCCCACCACATCCGGCCGGTCCTGCGGGGCGGCGACTACTACCTGGCCCGCTATTTCTGCGAGGGGCTGGCGGTCGTGGTGCGGGGCGACGTGTTTTGTTTTCAGAGGCAGGAGGACGCGGAGACATTCAGGCGGAGGTTTGGGTGTGTGCTTAAAAAAGCAGGGGGCGTCGCGACGAATGCACCATCGACTAGCTAGGTTGCGTGTTTAGTTCGATCCACCTGTAACGATTGGCGCTTACCAATTCCAACAGCCGTCTCTGACGGTCATTGTTTGGCGATCGCTGCTTCATCTCCAGGCAGCGTCGCGCGATAAATGCGACTGCATCGACAATTTGTATGAGGTCTGGTTTCTTGTCACCAATGGGCATTGCTCGAATTTCTTGCCAACCACTTGGCAATCTAATTTGACCTGAGACAAGGCGACTTGCCTGCTTATTTTGACCAGCTAGAGAAATTGGCGTCTTGTCTGGATCGGTCCATAATCGCACCGTTCTCAAATCAATAACCTTGGCAATTTCCGTAAGACCAATTTTTCCGCAGAAAGCAGCAATATGTTTTTCGCCCAAATTAAATCCTTCTTGCCAAGGGTGTGGTCCGACGAAATCCGGGTTTTTGTGCTTCCAGGGCGCGCCTTCAATTTCTTTCGGCCAATCAGTCTTTTTTGAAGATACCGCGACCTTGTAGATTGGTAGCTGATTGAGCTTCGTAAAGAGCGTCGTGTAGAGATCGAAAATTTCCTCATTTGATAAATGGGCCCATGCCGATTTTGATCGTGCGGTTGGGCCGAACATTCTACTGCAATGCAAATCATCTTGCGGGCTTGCGCCAAACTTGCGCTTCACCTCGATCAAATTGATCAGGCGGCTTCTGGATATGGCGCAGGGATCAGTACAAAGCCGTAAACGACAATTGCGCTGCCGCAGCTTTCGTCGCCGTACAAATCAGCTACGACGTCGCCCATGGCCATCTTCGTCTATGACAAGTGTCGCGTTGTTGTTCATAAGGGCGCTATCGACGCGAGCAGCACGATGATTGTCAGTGCGTCAGGCCCTGTGGCCCTGCGATGCCAACATTTGGTGAGCGCGGAGGGACTCGAACCCCAGGCGCGCCGTTATCGGAAAGACAGAGGGTGCAATGAAGCTCACGCAGAACGTCATTCCCAGACTGAAGATCAACAACGGCAAACCCGATCAAATCTATTTCGACGACGACCTGAGCGGGTTCGGTGTGCGACTGCGCGAAGGCGGTTCCCGCAAGTACGTTTTGCACTATCGGCTTGGCGGATTGCTTCGGCGCTACACGATCGGCAGCGCCGATGTTCTGACGCTAGACGAGGCCCGCAGGAAAGCCCGCAGGGTGCTGGTGGCCATTGATGATGGCAAAGACCCCACCACCGAGAAGGCAACCAAACGGGCGGCGTCCGCGCTAACATTCTCGCGCGTGGCTAACGATTATCTGGAGGTGTGTGGAAACACCTTGAAGCCGAACTCGCTTGAATCATACACCCGCCACGTCAACAGAGATTGGAAGCCGCTCCACGGGCTTGCCGTGGGCGCTGTGAGCCGCTCTACGGTGGCCGCTCGGCTGAGAGAAATAGCGAGGGGCAATGGCCCTGTGACCGCTAACCGGGCGCGGGCTACTTTGTCGGCTATGTACGCTTGGGCCATCGCTTTGTGAAAACAACCCCGTGGACGGCACGAACAAGGCCGATGAGGGCAAGCCGCGCGATCGCGTGCTTGAGGATTCCGAGTTGGCATCAATCTGGAAGGCCGCGCCTGATAACGACTACGGCAGCATAATCCGTCTGCTGATGCTGACAGGACAGCGCCGCGACGAAATCGGTTCTCTGCGCTGGTCGGAAATCGACCTCGACGGAAAGACAATCACGCTGCCTGCCGAGAGGACAAAGAACGGCAGACCGCATGTTGTGCCGCTGTCGAAGGATGCGCTGGCGATCCTGAAGGGCACCATTCAGCGGGCCAATCGTGACCTTGTGTTCGGCTCAGGCGAAGGCGGTTATTCGGGCTGGTCGAAGGCTAAGCAGGCGCTCGGCAAGGAAGCCAAGCTGGCCGACTGGACGATCCACGATCTGCGCCGCACAGCCGCCACTCGCATGGCAGACAGCGGCGTACAGCCTCACATCATCGAGGCCGTTCTAAATCACATCAGCGGGCAGAAGGGCGGCGTGGCTGGCATCTACAACCGCGCCACCTACGAACCGGAGAAGCGCGCCGCGCTGGATACGCTGGACAGCCACATCAAGACGGCGCTGGCCAAGGCGGACGGCGCCAACGTGAAGCGGCTTCCGAGGCGGAGCGCGTCATGAAGGAATTCCACTTTTTTGAAGCCGCCTGGGCCGAGATATTGGAGCATCTCCTAAAGGCGCCAGACGCTGGGAAAATAAACAGCGACCTTATTCGCGTTCATATCGAGGAATGCATCACCAATTGGCTGTTGTTTGCGCCATGGGGTTCACGTTTCGAGTTTAGAGAATTTTGCGAAGTTCTTCAAAAATTTCGCGAGTCTTCGCAGACGCCGGTCGGCAAGTTTATACTTAGAACCGAGCCCGACCTGTTGACTCGTTTGATGAAAATAGAGAGCGAGGCGAATGCAATCTCGCGCTGGGCCAAAGTTTTTGAGGGGCTCGGTGGCCGGGCCTTTTCGGCGGTTCATGTCGCCGCCGGTCAGGGCCTTCACCTTCGATTCCGCCCAGCGTCGGCCTAAAGGCGGTCCGCGCGATTGTCGCGCTCAGTATGCGACTGCGCCTGTCACCGCAGAGCCGCACCGATCCGAAGACCGTCGGGCGACAGTCGCCAACCTCAAAGGGCGACGCATGAAGCGGCCCGCTAACCCGAAATAACTGAAGTTCTGCTTATTCGCCCCTCATTAGCAAGCCGCGCGCTTCACGCAGGCGTCACGGTCAATACCCAGTTAATCCAAAGCGGGTTGCGTGACGGGTCGCAAGCACTCAACACCGGGGGGGAATCGAAAACTTTGTCCGACCCGATAACATAACCACATCCCCTGCATGCCGAGGTATTCCCGCGCCCGTCGGGAAAACCCCAGAAACTAACAAAGGACGCCTAATGACCGCCAAACGACGACGACCACGCAAGCCGGGACGACCGCGCAAGGTCGGAGCAACGGCTGTTGACCCGACCACATTCAATCCGCGCGCCGTTCTCGCTGGCATCGCAGCGGATCCAGAGTCCCCACCGACCGCTCGCGTAATGGCGGCCAAGGCCTTGTTGCGGCTGACCGAAGATACGGAAACGGACGACAGCGGCGAGGACGATCTGACCCGAAGGGCGCTGGCTCGAATGGGGCGACGCAATGACTGAAGAGATTGAGTACGAATTGCCGCTCGCCGAAATCTACCGCGGCATCGAAATCTATGCCCAGCAATCTCCCGAGCGTATTGCCCAGGCCAAGGCGCAAGTAGACCGAGTGTTCAGCATGAAGTCTCCGCGCGCATTAGCGGCCTTCGCCTGCGATGGCAAGAATTCGCCGGAGGCAAGATTTTTTGCAAAAGCCAAGGCCCTGGCCTCGCTGGAGGAGCGACAGCGAGGGGCATTCGATGTCTCCCACCTCGAAGCCTCCACGATAGGGATTGGACGAAGCACAAGCCAGTTAGGCCGCCTGATGGGACATCGCCAAGCAGGATGGTGGCCGCGCGAATGGCTGGCGATCGAGAAGAGCAAATGACCGAACACCGCGATCGCGGGCGCGTCAAAACAATGTTGCCTCCGCTGTCGAAATGGCTGCAGACGCTTCTATGATGCGGTGGTCTTGGACAAATCGTAGCCGGCCTGCGCGTACAGCCAGAACTCCGGGGTGGTGCCGAAGCAGGAGGCCAGCCGCGATGCGACGTCCGCGGTGACTGGTTCATCGCCCCGGATGATGGCTACGACGACATTCTCGGGCAGTTCGAGGGCCGCGGCCAACGCTTGGGGCGTCATGTTGAGCGGCGTCATGAGATCTTCGAGTAGGATCACGCCGGGTGGTGTCATTGCGCGGTGGGTGGGCTGCATCACGTATCCTCGGTTCATACCAACCGCAGCCTTACGGGTTTCAGTTCCTTTTCGTGGGCTTTCTCGAGCATTTCTTTGGCAAGCTTGTGATTATTGCGCGGCCCTTGGCTCCGCTGATGCCGTTGTCGGCCTCTATCAATGCACTCGTTTGAGGCGCACGATGCCATCGATCGCACCGCTGGAGGTTCATGGTTTGAGCGCGGCGAACCAATAATTTAGGCGCGTGGCACCATGATAATTCGACGTTGACCAACCACCCGATAGAAAGATGGCCGCTTCAATGTTCAGATCCGTGCTCGGTTTGTCATTATTTCTCGCCGTCATTTCGACAGCGGTGGCACAGTCGCGAAATCCAGAGCAGATGGGGACGCCTGAGCAACGTGCAGCGTGTCGCGCCGACGTTCGGAGACTTTGCAGAGCTGTGCCCCCCGAGGAGGGTTCAA